>ENA-UONT01000061-UONT01000061.1-human-gut-metagenome-genome-assembly--contig:-CS20-NODE-61-length-152278-cov-11.522004_pt1 | contig 152278 bp, 108 predicted proteins | sample MGYA00242459_ERZ724006 | MGnify/ENA metagenome assembly ERZ724006
GGAATCGAACCCCTGTTTCCGCCGTGAGAGGGCGGCGTCTTAACCGCTTGACCAAGAGGCCTCTTTAATTGCTCAATGAGTATACCATAATTTAAGGGTAAATGCAAGCGTTTTTTCCCTAATCAGGCGAAAAAATAACGCTATTTTTTTAATCGTTGAAAAATCGGATATTCGGCAGCGGGCGCCGAACGGCACCCGCTGCTGTCTTTTTTATCAATCAGTTTACTTCAGTTCTTCGATCTCAGCCATCAGCTTTTTGCGGATATCGAGGTGACGGTTCAGCTTTTCGCGCTCGGCATCCACAAGGTGCTTGGGGGCCTTTTCCAAAAAACCGCTGTTCATGAGCTTCGCGCTCGCGCGCTTGATCTCCTCCTCCGTCTTTAAAAGCTCGTTGGAAAGGCGCGCGATCTCCTTCTCGGTGTCCACCAGTTCGCCCAGGGGGATATACAGTTCAAATCCCTCCCCGACAAATGAAACCGTCTTTTCCGTGAGTTCCGCCTTGCCGCCGATAAAGGAGATCGCCTCCACTCCGGCCAGTTTGCAGATATAGGCGGTTCCTCCCGCAATCGCGTTTTTCAGTTCCGATTTGACGTAGAGATGCACCTTCTTGGAGGGTGCCGCCCCCACCTGGACCTTGATGTTCCGCACTGCTCGAATCACCGCCATGACGGGTTCCATGTCCTTTTTCGCTTTGGCATAGTTCAGCTTCGCGTTATAGCGCGGGAAGTCGGACACCATGATGCTGCCCTTTGCCCCGGGGAGATTGCGGTAGATCTCCTCCGTGATGAACGGCACGAACGGATGCAGCAGTTTTAAAGTGTTTTCCAGCACATAGACGAGCACGCTGACCGTATCCGCGCGCTTTCTGTCGTCCTCCCCGTATAAAACGGGCTTGGTGAGCTCGATATACCAGTCGCAGAAATCGCTCCAGACAAAGTCGTAGAGCGCCGCCGATGCGAGCCCCAGCTCGTATTTCTCCATATTGACGGTCACTTCGCGCACGACGTGGTTCAGCTTGGAAATGATCCATTTATCCGCCGCCGTCAGCTTGCAGTCGGCAAGCGGCTTCACCGAAACGTTCTCCGCATTCATCAGGACGAATTTGGAGGCGTTCCATATCTTATTCATATAGTTGCGCGCGCCTTCCAGCTTTTCATGCGAAAAACGCGTATCGCTCCCCGCGGAGATGCCGTTGACCAGCGAAAAGCGCAGCGGATCCGCGCCGAATTCCTCGATGATGACGAGCGGATCGATGCCGTTGCCCAGCGACTTGCTCATCTTGCGCCCCTCCGCGTCGCGGACGATGCCGTGAATCAGCACGTCTTTGAAGGGAATGCGCTTCATGTGCTCCAGCCCGGAAAAAATCATGCGGGCGACCCAGAAAAAGATGATGTCGTAAGCGGTGACGAGGACGTCCGTCGGATAAAAATAGTCGAGGTCGGGCGTCTTTTCGGGGAATCCCAGCGTAGAGAACGGCCAGAGCGCGGACGAAAACCAGGTATCCAGCACGTCTTCGTCCTGGTGAATATGCGTGCCGCCGCAGTGCTTGCAGACGGTGACGTCCTCCTTTTCCACCATGACCGCCCCGCAGTCTTCGCAGTAGAATGCGGGAATGCGGTGCCCCCACCAAAGCTGACGGGAAATGCACCAATCCCGGATATTCTCCATCCAGTTGAAGTAGATTTTGGAAAAACGCGCGGGCGTAAAGGTGATGGACTTTTTGCGCACCGCTTCGATCGCGGGCTTTGCCAGCGGTTCCATCTTGACGAACCACTGCTTGGAGACGGTCGCTTCCACCGTGTGATGGCAGCGATAGCAATGCCCGACGTTGTGTTTTAAAGGTTCCGTTTTGAGGAGCAGTCCTGCTTTTGTTAAGTCTTCGACGATCTTTTTGCGCGCCGCGAGGCTGTCCATCCCCCGATAGGAGGCGGCGTTCTCGTTCATGATGCCGTCGTCCCCGATCACCTTGACGACCGGGAGATTGTGGCGGAGCCCCACCTCAAAGTCGTTGGGATCGTGCGCAGGCGTGATTTTCACGACGCCCGTACCGAATTCCATCTCGACGTATTCGTCCGCAACGACGGGGATCTCCTTCCCGAGCAGGGGCAGAATCACCGTCTTCCCCACCATAGAAGTATAGCGGGCATCGTTCGGATTGACCGCGACTGCAGTGTCTCCCAGCATGGTTTCCGGGCGGGTCGTGGCGCAGACGATAAATTCGTCGCTGTCCTTCACCCGATACTTGATGTGCCAGAGGAAAGAGTCCTCTTCCTCGTATTCCACCTCGGCATCCGACAGAGCGGTCTTGCAGGACGGGCACCAGTTGATGATGCGATCTCCCCTGTAAATCAGCCCCTTGTTGTAGAGGTTCACGAATACCTCGCGCACCGCGCGCGAGCAGTTTTCGTCCATCGTGAAAGCAAGGCGCGACCAGTCGCAGGAAAAGCCCATGCTCTTCAGCTGTTCGACGATGCGGCCGCCGTACTGTTCCTTCCACGCCCAGGCGCGCTTTAAAAAGCCCTCTCTGCCCACGTCTTCCTTGGTGAGTCCCTCCTGCGCCATCTGCTCGACGATTTTCACTTCCGTCGCGATGGAGGCGTGATCGGTCCCCGGAAGCCACAGCGCACTGTAGCCCTGCATGCGCTTGAAGCGTATGATGATGTCCTGAATCGTATCGTTCAAGGCGTGCCCCATGTGGAGCTGCCCCGTGATGTTGGGGGGCGGAATTACGATCGTAAAGGGAAGTTTGTCCGCGTCGATTTTCGCGGTGAAATATCCCTGTTCCTCCCATTCCCGATAGATACGCTTTTCAAATTCGGACGGCGTATACGTCTTAGACATCTGCATTGCGCTTACTCCTTTTTCTCGCTCTCCCCCGGCACAGGCGGAAGATACTCCATAATAATCGTAATTATCAGTATAATAGATTCTCGCCCGAATGTCAAATAAAATAAGACTTCCCCGAGGGGCAAACGCCGTTTTTCCCACATAAGATGATTATATCGAAACCATTATTCAACGGAGAATCCAACATGAAAAAAATCATTGCAACGTTACTGACCGCCTTTCTTTTTCTTCTTCCCCTTTCCGCCTGTAAGGAAGGGGGCACGGGTACCACCGTGCGCCTCAACGAAGTGACGCATTCGGTATTTTACGCCCCTTTATATCTTGCGATCGAACAGGGATATTTTGAAGAAAACGGAATCACCGTCGAGCTCACGAACGGCGGCGGCGCAGATAAATCCATGACCGCAGTCCTTTCCGGCACGGCGGATATCGGCCTGATGGGCCCGGAGAGCGCGATATACGTTTACAATCAGGGGCAGACGGGGTATCCCATCGTATTCGGACAGCTGACGCAGAAGGACGGCTCCTTCCTCGTTTCGAGAAACGCGGAGCCTGACTTTCAGTGGGAAGATCTGGAGGGAAAAGAGATCCTCGCCGGCCGGCCGGGCGGCGTACCCGCGATGACCTTTGAATATCTCGTCAACGAACACGGTTTAACGGACGGCGAAAACGTCACTTTAAATTTCGACGTTCAGTTCAACCTGATGACCGCGGCTTTCTTAAACGGCACGGGCGACTACTGCACGGTGTTTGAGCCGACTGCCTCCGAATATGAAAAACAGGGCAAATGGCACATCGTGGCGAGCGTCGGCGAAGGCGCGGGAGAAGTTCCTTACACCTCGTTCATCGCAAAGCAGAGCTATATCAACGAAAACAAGGATGTCATCGACGGGTTTTTAAGCGCGATCTTAAAGGCGATCGACTATATCGGCACGCACACGACCACCGAGGTGGCGACGGCGATCGTCGCGCAGTTCCCCTCCACCACCATCGAATCCATCGCCGATTCCGTCGACAGCTATAAGGCGATCGACGCCTGGACGGACGATTTGAAGATGACGGAAAGCTCTTTTACCCGGCTGCAGGATATCATGGAGCGCGCGGGAGAGCTGGATCAGCGCGTTCCCTTCGACAAGCTGGTGAACAATCAATATGCGGCGGAGGCGAAACGCTGACGTAACCCGCCGGTTTTACGGGAGAAAAAAGCATGAAAAAACTCGAGATCAAGGATATACGGCTGATTTATCACACCAAGACGGACGAGATAACGGCCATCGACGGACTGACGTTCGACTGCAACGACGGGGAATTCGTCGCGATCATAGGGCCGTCCGGATGCGGCAAAACCACCGTGCTCTCGCTGATCGCGGGCCTTCTGAAGCCGAGCGGCGGCGAAATCCGCTTGAACGGCGAGGAAATCAAAAAGTGCGGAGATTCGCTCGGCTACATGCTGCAGAAAGATCAGCTCTTTCCGTGGCGGACCATAGAGCAGAACGTCTTTCTGCCGCTGGAAATTCAGAAAAAGAACACGCCGGAAGCGCGGCAGCACGCCGTCGAACTGCTGGATAAGTACGGGCTGGGAGAGTTCAGGAAGAGCTATCCCGCCCAGCTCTCCGGCGGCATGCGGCAGCGCGCCGCGCTCATCAGGACGCTCGCCGCGGATCCCGACCTGCTCCTTTTAGACGAGCCTTTTTCGGCACTCGACTATCAGACGCGGCTCAACGTCTGCGAAGACGTATACCGCATTATCCGGGAACAGAAGAAGACGAGCATCCTCGTCACCCACGATATTTCGGAGGCGATTTCGCTCGCCGACCGCATCGTCGTTTTAACGCCGCGTCCCGCGCGCGTCAGAAACATACACGAGATCAGACTCGAAGGGACGCCCCTTTCCCGCCGGGAAGCGCCCGGCTTCGGCAAGTGGTTCGAGGTTCTCTGGAAGGAGCTGCACACATGAAAAAAGACCGTATCTGTTCGGAAGAGCACAGAAAATACCTGCTCGGACAGAGGCGCAGGACAGCCTTCGTCTGGGCGATGCGGATCGCCATTCTCCTCCTGTTCTTCGCGCTCTGGGAACTCTTCGCGGCGACCGGCGTGATCGATTCGTTCATTTCTTCCAGCCCCTCGCGCATCGCGCGCACCATCAGGGAGCTCTGGACGGAAAACGATTTGCTGATGCATATCGGCATCACGCTGTACGAGACGCTGATGGGGTTTGCGATCGCTACCGCGGCGGGAACGCTGATCGCGCTTCTCCTGTGGATGTCCGATACTCTGAGGCGGATCCTGGAACCCTATATCGTCGTTTTGAACAGCCTGCCGAAAATAGCGCTCGGCCCGATCATCATCGTGTGGTTCGGAAGCGGCAGCAAGTCCATCATCTTTATGGCGGTACTGATCACGGTGATCGTGACCATCATCACCATGATGAACGGATTTCTGGCGACGGACGGCAATAAGATATTGCTGCTCCGCTCAATGGGCGCCACAAAAATGCAGATTCTGAGAAAACTGGTGATTCCAGGAAGCGTGCCGACCTTTATTTCCATGCTGAAGATCAACGTGGGAATGGCCTGGATCGGCTCGATCATGGGAGAATATCTCGTCTCGCGGGCGGGGCTGGGATATCTGATCGTCTACGGCGGGCAGGTATTCAAGCTGGACCTCGTGATGGCGGCCACGCTGATTCTCTGCGTGCTCGCCGCAGGGATGTACGCCCTGGTCGCGCTTCTCGAAAAGCTGGTCATCCGCTATGAAACCAACGATTGAACCCGACCGCCGCGCTTCAAGCGCGGCGGTTTCTTATCCTCCGTACCGCCGTGAAATGGAAAAATTTTGAAATTGCGGCATAATTTTTCCCTCGTTCCGCAAACTGATGCTGTACGGAGGTATTTACATGAAAAAAAGATTGTTACTGCTGGCAAGCGTGCTCGTCGCATGCATGATCCCCCTGACGCAGGCCTTCGCGCTGGACAGCGCGAACGTCATCGGCTGCGGAAAAGTGTCCGTCAAAGCGGACTGCGCTTACATCGAAGTAGGCGTAGAGGCCATCGGACAGGACGCGGCGAGCGCGGAAGCGCAGAGCAGCGCGGCCGAACAGGCGCTCGAGAACGCGTTTCGTTCCTACGGCTGCGTGACGGAACGGTATTACAACTTCTACCCCGCGCCGAAGTCCTATGAAATCTGCAAGACGTATTCCTGTAAAACCACGCAGACGGACAAAATAGAAGAAATCAGGAAAGCGCTTTCCGGCATCAGCGGCATCCGCATTTACGGCGTCCGCTATGAACTGGAAACCCCCGCGTCCGCGGAACATCAGGCGCTGAAACTGGCGGTCGAGGACGCCGAGAGCAAGGCGAAGGCTCTCGACGCGGATCTTTCCCTCGTTTCCGTGCGCGAAACCGGCTGCTGGCAGTGTCAGGACGACGGCTGCACGGACAGCGCGACGATCACCGTGGAAGTGCGCGTCGAAGCGCGTTTTTCCAAAAACGCGAAAAACACCAAGACGGCCGACACGATATCGGGAAGGTGATCTCCCCGACGGAAACGGACGGGCGAAGAGCCCGTCCGTCTCTCTTTCCGCCGCCCGGCAAAAGAGAAAAAAACGCCCCGTGGGCGTTTTTTCAGTTTATTCGCTTTCCTGATACCAGAGCGCAGAGACTCCGCCCATCCGCACCGCGCCGTCCTCGACGGAGGCGTTCAGGGCATATAGAATTTTTGCCCCGCGCGGCGCGAGATCCCGCACGGCGTAAGTGCGGTCGCTCGGATTGATCACCGCAGTGAAGGTCTGCCCGCCCTTTTTGCGGCGCATAATCAGCGGATAGCCGCAGGAGACGGCTTCGTAAGCCGCGTCGCTCCCGAGGCAGGGGCATTCCCTCCTGATCTTTGCAAGCTGTTTCACGGTATGAAGGAGAGAGTTTTTCCGCCCCGCCTGTTCTTCCACGTTGATTTTTGCATAATCCTCGTTGACGGGCAGATACAGTTCTCCCTCGGCTGCGGAAAACCCCGCGTTCTTTCCCGCGCTCCACTGCATGGGCGTGCGGGAGCCGGTTCGGTTATAGCCGCCGTCTTTGGACAGATTCGGGTTATACGTCATGCCGATTTCATCGCCGTAATAGATGAGCGGAATACACGGGAGCGCGAAGAGGAAAGCAAAGACCACCTTCATGTCCTCTTCGTCCCGCCGGAGGGAAATGCGCGGCAGATCGTGATTCCCGGACGGAACGCACACATATCCTTTATCTCTCGTCGCCGCTACGTTTTTGGCAAGATACGCGAAAAATTCAGACGCGTCTCCCCTGCCGTCGCGGCGGAAATAGCTGTGGCCGTCCGTGAGATTGACGTTCGTTCCCGCTTCTTTGCGGAACAGCTTGTTATAACCGTCCGAAAATTCGTGTGTGAAAAAGTCCACGTCGAATCCCCCGTTCCGAACCGCCTTAAAGGGCTGACCCCATTCGGAGACGAATATAGCATCCGGATATTCCTTTCTGATTGCGCCGAACAGCTTTTTCCAGACTTTCGCGCTGTAATTGTTGGAAGGATCGTCCTTGACGATGGAGGGCGCCAGATCCACGCGGAAACCGGCGACGCCCATGCCCAGGTAAAAGCGCATGATGTTGAGCACTTCCTCGTGAAGCGGCTCCAGCCGCTCGTCGTCCCATTGCATCTGCCAGGGATATTTTTTTCTGGAAAAGCCGAAGTTGAGCGCGGGCTGCGTGTAAAAAAAGTTGGTCATGTAGCCCCCGTTGCGCTCGCCGTCTCCGCGCATCAGCGGATAGGGAGAGACGGCAAAGACGTCGTCCGTCCAAATATAATAGTCGCTGTATGCGTTCTTCTCCTTCTTCTTGCTTTCCTGAAACCATTTGTGCTCGCACGACGTGTGCCCTGCCACGAGATCCAGGAGGATCTTCATGCCGAGCGCTTCTGCGCGCGCAAGAAGGCGCCTGAGATCGTCCATCGTGCCGAACCTTTCGTCGACGGCGTAATAGTCGGATACGTCGTATCCGCCGTCCCGGAAGGGCGAACGATAGATGGGATTGATCCACACGAGATCTGCAAACTGTCTGATGTATTCCAGCTTTTCCGCGATGCCGTTCAGGTCGCCGATCCCGTCTCCGTTGGAATCGTAGAAGGAGGTGGGATAAACGGTGTAGATGACCGAACGTTCAATGGATGGATTTTTCATGGCCCTGTCTTTACTCGCTGTAGCCCATCAGCCCGATGTACGAACAGTTGGGCTGCGTAACGTCCATGCGTCCGAACTGCACGACGACTTCCTTTTCGCTCCTCACGCGCAGCGAATACTGGCAGAGTCTTCCCAGCTCCACGCCGCCGATCTCCTCCTTTTTATCCATGCGGAAACACTTGACGCGCTTTGCCGGGATTACGGTCTCCACGTTTTCTATGGGAGCTCTGTCCTCGAAGTAAAAATCAAACCAGCACCTGACTTCCGTGTCGTTGCAGTTTAAAATAATGAGCGCCTCGTGCCCTTCATAGCCGCTTTCCCTCTTTTCTTTCTGCGCGGGAATCCATCCGTCCACGATATACCAATTCTTTTTTCCGTTTTTCATATTCTCTCCTTACCTGAAAAATTGAACGGGAAGCGCGCTGTCGTTGTAGGCCGTGATGCGCTCCGCTCCGTTTTTTGTGATGCGGTAGACGTCTTCGATGCGGAAGGAGCCCCACTCCATTCCCTTGAAATACGCGTCGATGCAGATCGTCATGTTTTCCCGGATCATGCGGTTGTTCTCCACCGAAAAGACGGGCGCCTCGCACTCCAGCATGCCGGTGGAATGCAGGGAACCGTACGGGCAGTACGCGATATAGCCCTTTTTTGTGAGATAGTCGGTGTAGGTATTGAGAATCTCCCGCGCGCCGGCGCCCGGCTTCATTTTGGAGGACGCGAGATTCAGCGCGTCGTACGCGCATTTCACGGCGTCTTTGATCTTTGCGGGAACGGGGCCCAACACGTGCGGGGAACAGATGATGCCGTTATACCCCTCGTAACACACGCCCGCCGCAATGTTGAGGATCTCCCCCTCCTTCACCCGCCGCAGGCTGTTTCTGCACATGCTGACGTGGGAATTGACGCTCCCCGTCGCCACCATCGGCGCAAAAGCCATCACAGCGGACTCCGCGCCGTATTTCGCCATGTTCATCTCGAAAATTCCCTGGATCTGCCGCTCCGTCATTCCCGCTTCGATGGCGGGAACGGAATCTTCAAAGGTTTTGGTCGCGATTTCGCACGCTTTTTTCATACAGGAGATCTCGCTCTCCGACTTGATGACGCGCATCTCGTACAGCGCGCCGTCGAAATCCACGATCTCCGCATCCGGGAACGCCGCCTTCAGCTTGTTGTATATGACGGCGGGAAAGGTCAGCTTGCCCGCGAGCGCGATTCGGCCGATCCGCTCCGCCGCGGCGATCTCCCGGAAATAATCGGCAAAATCCATCTGTCCGCCGTAATCGTATTCAAAGCCGGAAACCTCTCCGATCTCCGGAAAGACTTTGATTTCGGCGCACGCCAGTTTGTTTTTCACGAGCGCATAGTCGTAGGACGCCTGACCGCTGCAGAGCGTGGCGCGCGTGCCGGTCACAAGAAAGGCGCCGCTCTCGTTCACCGCGGAAAAATCCGTGAAATAACGCACGGCGGACGGATCCAGCAGGTTGGAAAACGCCATAAACAGATCTGCGTTCTCCCGCGCCATCGCCGCGCGCAGAGCGGCGAGGCGCGTTTGGAATTCAGACGGTTGAATAACGGGTTCATTCATCATTTTTATACTCCTTTGATATACAGTCGGTCTAATTTCAGATAGTCGCAGACGGCGTTGAGCTCTTCGCTCATATTTCCCAGTCCCAGGATACAGTGATGCGCCACGCCGTAGTCGAAGATCTTTTCCAGATATTCCTTGACGTTCTGTTTGACGCGGAACATCGCGTAGATTTCATCGTAGTCGATCTTGGGAAATTCTATGCTTTCGACGTCGGAGAGCACCATTTTGTAGCCGTCTTTCACCTCGATCATGTGCGCGATGGTGGCGGGGCCGCTCTTTACCAGAAACTCGTAATTGAGCCCGCCGCCGTCCATGCCCCATTCCTCCGGCGTCCTGGCAAGTCTGACGTCGCTGTCGGACGGCGCCAGATCGGGCGTGCCGACGCCGTGCCCCATCAGCATGCAGCTGTTGGCCGCCGCATCGTATTCCCCCCATTCTCCCATAAACGCGGATTTTCCGGTGAGGGATTTCATCATCATCATGGTGATGAGCCCCAGCAGATCGCCTTCGCAGTTCGCAGAAAAGCCCTCCTCTTCCATCAGGAGCGAAGAGCCGATGCGCGCGGACGTGTTGAACTGCTTTTGCAGATAGTGCTGATCAAGGAAGCAGAGCGCGTTCAGCTTCAGTTTCTTCGCCAGCTTCTTCATCGCCACGGCGAGCCGTACCGCCCTGCGGATATCTTCGATTGTGACGTTCTTTCTCTCGAAGCGGGAAGTCAGCTTTTCGGTCTGTTCCTCCACCTCCGCTTCGGTTACCTGCTCCCACAGTTCAGTCAGATGGCAGTTCTGCACGAGAATGACGTTTACGCCGAACGTGCGCTTTAAAAAGGTCTTTGAGAGTTCAAGGTCATACATGCCGCGGAATACGTGGCCGATCACGCCGATATTTGCTTCCCGCAGGTCTTCTACGACTTGGAGCGCTTTGAACAGCACGTCCATTTTCCGGTAAGCGCGCTCGTCGTGAATGGAGCCGACGATGATCTTGTAATCGCGCTCCAGCTTTCTGAGCGTGCCGGTGAGCTGGGAAATGCCGATGACAGAGCTGTTCCGCAGGCTGTCCTCATAATTTCCCCCGACGTCGATGGATTCGTGATTCTGCATGGAGAAAATGACGAGCGGAAGCTCCTTGACGTAATCGAGCGCAGTCAACGTGATGAAATCCGCCACGTAGGTGCCGTAAACCAGGAGAACGGCATCGACGCCCGCTTCCTTCAGTCTGCGGCCCGCCTCGTCCGCGCTGTCCAGCGTATCCACCATGCCGGAAAACACGGCGTTCGGATACCGCCGGGAAAAATTTTCACCGAACGCCTTGAAATCCGACGTGACGTTTTCGAGCATCCCGGGGAACATCCGCCAATATTCAAAATAACCGCACGTCAGAACGCCGATCTTTATGTTCCGCTTCGTCTTGCCGCGCGTGAGGATATCTCCGACGACAGCGCCGCCCTCTTCAAACGATTTGATCCGCTCCATACTATTTTTTGATACTCCTTATGATTCTCTCTGCATTTTTATAAAAGATGTTGTCCCTGTCCGCATCCGCGATGTCCGCATAAAGCACGCTGCCCAGGCAGTAATTGGGATCGTACCAGGGAAGATCGGTGCCGAACAGCACCTTTTCGCTCCCGACTGCGTTCACCATCTTGGCGACGATGCCGCTGTGGCGGTGAATGTCGCACAGATCGAGGTAGACGTTCTCCTTTTCCTTTGCGAGGGCGATGGCGTCATCCAGCCGGTTGGGAGCGGAATGCCCCATGATCAGCCGGATATCCGGGTAGCGGTCGGCGATCTTCTTCATATCTTCCACGTCGTTGTACCGGCTGAATCCCCAGGTATGAACCAGAAGCGCCAGCGAATACGCGTTCGCGATTTCAAACAGCTTCTGATAGCGCCGATCGCCGAGGGGCGTCCTGTAATAGTCCGGAAGCGTCTTGAACCCGATATACCCCTCGTGTTTCAGGACGTCTTCCACGTCGTATTCCTCCGCATAGTTGGGGTTGAATCCGAAATAGCCGCGCACGTATCCGGGATAACGATCCATCATCTCGGTGATTTCGCCGTTGCGCGCGAGCCCGTCGAACAGATCGCTGTGGGGGCTGCACCAGATGCCGGCGATCCCCTGCTCCTTTGCGCGGCGGATGGTTTCCTCGTATTCGTACACGCACATGCAGGTGCCGTAGACGTCGTTCATGTGCGTGTGGGTGTCGATGATGCCGACGGGAATGCTCCCCGTCTCCAAAAAAGCCTCCAGGTAGGCGGAACGATTGGTCGGTTTCATACGCTCATCCCCCTTTGAATTCTGCCGAACAGGCGTTCGGCGTTTGCATGCGCGATTTTCTCCCTGTCCGTTTCCGAAATTTTCGCGGCGAGAAGCGTCGCAGTGCTGCCGCCCATATTGCAGTTCGGATAGTTGGTGCCGAAGAGCATCTGATCGCTTCCCATTTTGTTCACGAAGTTTTCCACGCCCAAAAAGACCTGATAATCGCTGCTCTCGATATAAAAATTTTCGTAAGCCCTGATCAGAGGAAACACGTATCGGTCGCTCCCCCACAGGCCGTAGTCTGTCAGAATGACCGTGAGGCGGGGAAAATGCTTCATGACGGAGAAGATATCCTCCCAGCCGTCGCGCGGGGAAAGATAGAGGGGCAGGTTCTTTTCCGCAAGGTAATTAAGCGTATCTCCCATCGTGATCTCGTCCAGAAAAAAGCGGTTCTGCCTGGGAAATGCGCGGACGCCCACCAGGCCGTATTCGTCCACGGTCCGATCCAGCTTTGAAATCTCAAAGTCCGCGTCGCTGATCGCGGGGAGAAGGCCGATCGTCCCCTTCAGCCTGCCGGTATGGTTCCCCGGATCGGACAGATAGAGCCTGTTGCCGTAGTTGACGGAGACGTCGTACATCGCCTGATGCCATGTGACCGCCTCGTCGATCCCGCAGAAATCCATCTCCGCCAAAAGCTCCGCGCTGTTTCTCGCCTGTTTCACCTTTTCATATACGGGATAATTTTCATGATTGACGATGGATTTGTTGACCGTGCCGTATCCGATCGCCGCACTCATATCGATCAGCTTCATTTTATTGCCTCCTTTCCGCACAAAAAGCGCTGTGGATTTTTCACTAAAATCGTCTCTATCGTCTTTTCGGTCAGTCCCCGGTCGCGCATCATGGGAACGATGCCCGTAAGCAGATAACCGTATCCCCCTCCGCCGTAGCGGCGCAGCATATGTTTCAGGCAGATATCGTTTGCCGCCAGGATGCGCTCGGTATATCCCGCTTCGCACAGGCGGGCGAGGCAGTCTGCGCGCACGCGGTCGTAATCGAAGCTCGCTTTCAACACCCTGCTGTCCTTCGAAACCTGAAATTCCTTGCCGAAATTGTCAAATTCCACATACACGCCGCGATCGAGCAGGGATAAAACGTATTCCAGATTTGTCTTTGCATCCACGTGATCGACGGCGATCTGCTCCGCCGCGACGCCCAGCGCCATGAGTTCGTCGCAGACGCGGTGTCCGTTTTGCTCGAACAGCGCGGTATGGACGTGCACGGACTTTCCCGTCTCTGCCGCGGCGATTCCCGCCGCCCGCAGGCATTTGAGTTCCTCTTCGGCAATCACTTCGCTCGTGCCGATCTCCCCGATCACGCCCGCCCTGACGTCGGTTCCGTCCGCGCCGGTGCGGATTTCCTCTATGATCTCGGCGGCGAGATCTTCCACGGAACAGCCTGAAACCTTTTCCTCGTGCGCCGCGGCGATGTACTGTCCGCATCCCATGACGACGTGCACGCCGCTTCTCAGCGATATTTCCCGCAGGCGGAGGGGATCCCTGCCGATGGAGCGCGGCGTCACGTCGACGACGCTCCTGCCGCCGGCTTCCCGGTAAGCGATGAGTTCCTGCACGGCGACAGACGGCTCGTTTATGATCGCGTTATCTTCCAGCGCGTACGGATCCGCCTTGATCCGATAGAGGTTTTCGAGATTCAGTTTCTCGTAGAACGCGGGGTTCTCTGCCGGATCAGGCTTCCGAACCAGGCCGCGGAGATCGATCAGGAGATGCTCGTGCGGCAGGGTGACGCCTAAATCCCTGCCGTCAATTTCTCCCAATACGGTTGTAACAGACATATTACGCTCCTTTTCTCTATTTTAGCATAGAGATTCTCTGAAAGATATGGTGGGTTTTTCTATTTATTTGGTCGATAATATGATTTTACGAAATTCTGCCGGGGACAAAATTTTGATTGACAACTCCATTTTTTATGGTATAATAAAATTAGTACCATAATTTGGATAAGGAGGGTTGAAAGCATGGCGGAGTCCCATCGTCTGCTGGGCGAAAAGCTGTTCAGGAACAACGAATCCATCTTCATTCACAAATCTTCCTCCCTGCCCTCGTTCATCGAAAAAAATCACTCACACGATTTTATCGAGATCACTTACGTGATTTCCGGCGAGTGCACGCACGTCGAATACAACAAGCATTTCCCCATCAAAAAGGGGGATCTCTTCATCGTCAACTACGGCGTGCCCCATCAGAACGTCATCAACAAAAAGAGCCAGGAGCCCTACCTCGCATACGACTGCGCGTTCAAGCCGGATTTCATCGACAAAGCGCTCAGCAAAGAACACGACTTTTTAAAGCTGAAATCCAGCTTTATGTTCGAGTCGCTCTTTAACCAGATCGACCCCAATCCCCCGAACCTGCACCTCTCGGGCGGCAGTTTTTACGAATTTGAAAAACTGATCACCAATATGTACGAAGAATACGAACGGCAGGAAAAGGGATATTACGACCTTCTGCGCGCATATCTCGCAGAGCTGATCATCAAGATCTTCCGCAAGATGGACAACAGCGGCAACATCACCTTGAAGTCCAAGCAGGAATACTACATCAACCTCGCCATTCAGTACATCGAAAACAACTACATGAACAAACTTTCCCTGGAAGATATCGCCTACCGCTCGTTTCTAAGCAAGAGTTATTTCAGCCAGCTCTTCAAGGAAGTCACGGGCATGTGCTTCTCCACTTACTGCCAGAAAGTCCGCGTCGAAAAGGCGTGCGAGATGCTGTCTTCCACAGACGAGACCATTCAGAGCGTGGCGGAGAAAGCCGGATTTACGGACATGAAGTTCTTTTACAACGTATTCAAGCGCTTTACGGGGGAAATTCCCGGTACATACCAGAAAAATCATCGCTGAGCGCGCGCCGCCGACGGATTTCCGCCGGCGTTTTTTATGTTACGACGGGGACGATCCGGTTATGCTGCATGGATTCATCCGCGGCGTAAACGACGAGATGACTCATGACGGACGCGGACAAAGAACTCGTGGAGACGGACGGCGCTTCGCCCCGCTCCACCGCGAGAAAATCTTTCATGATGCGGCTGTCTCCGCCGTAATGGTTGTCCCCCGCGACGTCGTCCGCGATGGTTTCTCTCCGCTCGTCAAAGAGAATGTTCGCCGGATTATACAGACGCACGGTAAAGTAACCGTCCTCCGTAAAGCCTTCGATCTCGCCCTTCGTGCCGTAGATCTTGATGCGCCGCCCGGCCTGCGCCGCGCCGCTGTACAGGTTGTGATAGGCGGTGCTGCCGTCCGCAAAGGCGAGCATGGTCATCTGCTCGTCCACGAGATCCGCATCCGTCTTGAAGATACAGCGGCCGTGCGGATTGTCTCCTCTGAGCGAGGCGAGGCGCTCTTCGTACGTCTCTTCTCCCGGAAGTTTTCCCAGCCCCGCCCAGACGATGACGGGCATGGGGTTGTTGTCCAGGTAAATTTTCCGCGCGGAATAGGGGCAGCGCGCCTCTACCGCCGGAGGGCAGTCGCAGAGACAGCGCGTGCCGCTCCCCGCGGGCGCGTTTTGGGGGATAAAATAATTTCTGCCCCCGAACGATACGACTTTTTCGGGTACAGATTTGTCGTTCAGCCAGCAGATCATATCGAAATCGTGACAGCACTTTGCCAAAAGATAAGAGGAGCCGCACGCTTTGCTGTTGTTCCACTTTCCCCTGATGTAGGAGACGGAAGCGTGCGCCACGCCCACGTTCTCCGCCGTCTCGATGTGCCTGATTTCCCCGAGTTCGCCGCTTAAAAGAATCTCTTTGATCCTCCGGTAATAGGGCGTATAGCGCAGGACGTGACAGACGATCACCCTGCATCCGCAAGCCTTTGCCGTCCTTTCCAGCGCCAGGAGCTCCTCTTTATCGCTCGTGACCGGTTTTTCCAGCAGCAGGTCGTACCCCAGCCGCAGGAGCGGCAGGGAAGTCGAGACGTGCAGCCTGTCCATGGTGCCGTTGATCGCGCAGTCGGCGAGTCTGCCCGCGGCGATAAACGAATCGAAATCCGAAAAACACCGCGCTTCCGGAAGGCCGAACAGGCGCTTCGCATAGCCCCGCCTGGCAGGGTTCGGATCTACGACCGCCGTTACTTCTCCCTCTTCGGGATGTTTCAGCACATACTTGGTGTACTGTTCGCTCCGGTCGCCGAAGCCGACGACCGCAATCGTTGTTTTCATTTCACTCCTCCTGCAATGCGCGCATCAGGCGCTCGCCCAATGCGAGCATGTCCTCCGCGCCGTAATGATACATGTCCGCGAGATCGTTCAGATCCCCCGTCGGCACGTAGATCACGCGGCCGCACTCCTTTGCCGCCCGCCGTTTCGCGGCGTTCACCGCCCCGACATAGCGAAGCGCGGCGTTGTGCGGATTGGTTTCCCCCACCGCGAACGGGATATCCCCTGCAAACGCCCGCACCGCGCCGATAAAACTTTTCAGGTTTTCCCCGTAAGCAGCCGCCTGCGCCGGAAAGGAAGCGTCGTTTTCTCCCTGCATCCACAAAGCGCCCTTTAAAACGGGGTCGAATCCCGCCGCGCGAAACGCCGCCATGCCAAGGAGAAACGTCTCTTTCATTCCCAGAAAATCCCTGCCGCCGGGCGACCAGCGGTCGTACAGGGACGTCCCGTCCGAGGCGTACTTGATGAGACAGGTCCGCTCCCCGCGGCAGGCGCGCGCGGCGCCGAGTTCCAGCCCGAATTTATCTTCTTTTATGCCGAGCCCCGGGCGCACGGAGATAATCGTATGCCCGAACGGAACGGAGACGTTGGACGCCTGATAGAGAAAAACGCCGGGATATTCGCAGGGCTGCGCCAAATCCGAAACGGGGCTGATTCCCAGCGCGTTGGACTGCCCTGCGATGAGGTATGTATTCGTCATTTCAGCTCCAGGTCGACGAACGAACAGCCGCCCGGCGGCAGTTTGACGACGAAGCCGACGGCCTCTTTGAGCTGTTCTTCCCCTCCGATGTTCGAGCGGACGGCGTCTCCCTTCATCACCAGCTTTAAGGGCTGAACGGGAAAGTCGCTGCCGTTGACGATCTTTTTGATCTTTTTTCCCCTGACATACACGCGGAACATCTTGTAGTGATTCATCATATCGTTTTCGGAGACCAGGCGGATCATCCCGTTTTCCAGCTCGTACAGCGTGACGAGGGTCCCCGCTTCCACCCGGATGATATCCTGAGAACAGAGAAACAGGAGGCGTGCCGCCGCCTTTAAAACGCCCTCGGACACAGGGCGGTAGACGAGGTCCTGCATCCAGTATTCGCTGTCCGGCACGCTGTCGCTTGCGCCCAGCCGGCGGGCGGGCGGTTCCGCCGCCGATAGAATCGCGAGGATTTCAGACCGGTCGAAATCGCCGAGATTGACGCCGCCCACGCACATTCTGTAATCGGGGTTTTCCTCAAAGGGATCCTCAAAATAGAGATCCTCCTTCCGAAAATGCGGCTTCTTGGAGGCGACGGAGGTGTAGACGATTCCGCCCGGATAGCGCTTCACCTTCTCCAGCTCGGCTTCGTTCAGCACGTCGATGTTGGGGACGAAGATCAGGCCGTCCGCATAATCCAGATTTTCAGCCCGCACGACGGCGCCCATTTTTCCGCCGTGCGACGAGAGATCGGCGACGATCTTGTGGGCGGAATAACGCCGCGTTTTCATATATTCGGGCAGAAATTCCCGCACCATGCCGTCCGAAAAGACCAGCGTCGCGGAGAGCGTGCGCTTTGCGGTATGGCGGAAAGCGATCTCGTAGCGCTTGTTCAGCCAGCTCCATTCCGCTTCGGAGACGGAATCCGCCAGGCACACGAAGAAGCCCTCTACCGCGCGTTCCGCGCCTTGTTCGGAAATATAAAGCGGAGAAGTGAGCGCGTAGATTTCCCGTTCGTTCGCCATCGGGCAGTGATTGATGATGGAGCCCTCCTCCGTCGAATCCTTGGCATAGTTGATGGCGAGCGTTTTCAGCCCGGGCGCGTACGCCCGGATCAGATAGGGCACCGCCATCAGTTCGTCGATGCGGTAGCGGCTGCCCGGTTCGCTCAGATAGAGAATGGTCGCCTGATCCTCCACGCAGATTTTATCCACGCCTGCGCGCTCCAGCGCGCGGTAATCCACCGCAAAGCGATAGTAGGATTCAAAGGGCGCCATCGTCCAGGCGTTGTTGACCATGACCTCTTTGCCGTGCGCGTGAAAGGCGCCGCACAATTTTGTAAAAAACGCTTCCCACTCCCCCGCCAAAAAGTCGAGATACGCCGCCCGATGACGGTTCCATACGTATTCCGCGCGCGCCGCCACGCCCGGGCTCGCGGGGTCCCGCAGGGAAAGAGAGAGTTCAGCGGGGGGCTCGATCTTCGCGTGCGCGACGAAGCGGCCGAAGAGATCGTCCGAAAAGTCGCCGTGCTGCACCTGTATGCTGTGCGGAAAGATGGCGTCCGCCAGATGCAGCCCGTCCATGCCGTAATCGGTGACGCAGGCGAGCGCCTTGCGGATGAAATAATCCCCGAACGAAGAGCCGTCCCGAAAGCGCTTCAACAGGTGGATATAGCCGCGCTCCTTGGTGCTTTCGATCGCCAGCTCGCGGTGCTCCATGACGAAATCCTGCTTGACGGGATAGCCGAACATGCCGATCTGCGGGGTAAAGTCATCATCCCGCTCGGGCGAAAGGTGATTCCCCATCACGCTCACATACGTCTTTACGCCGTGCCGTTTCAGCGCATGGCAGAGGGCGCGCAGGTCGTAATTCGTCCAGTCCTGGCGCTTGCGGAGATCATTCTGCGGGCTGCCGTAATAGTTGCAGTAATCGGGCGGGAACTTCTTTTCCCGCGGCATTCCCTCTTCGTGATAGTTGATGATATCGGCATTGTAGACGAACAAACCGATGCTGTCCGGCTTTTCCCCGACGTTCTCCAGATATTCGGCGGCGCCGCGATCCGGCTTTTCCACGTCGAACCCGATCAGAGGCGTCCACAGACCCAATTCTCTTTTTTTCATTTCTTTCTTCTACCCCAATTTATGCCACGTATCCGGCGCCTTCGTAAAATCAACGTCTTTCGGCAGCGGCTTATCCGGGTTCATGTAGATGCCGTTCTTCACGATGAATTCGTAAAAAGCCCTGTTTCTGTTTACGTAACGCGCGCGGGAAGCCTCGTCTCCTTTTTCGTATTCCTCCCCGTACTGCGCCAGAAGGAGGTAATATTCGACCTGAACGGCGGAGCGCTTCACCCGCATTCTGCATGCGGGGCGCAGCGCCGCCGCTTCCGCGCGGGAAAACAGCTTTTTCGCCCGCAGCATGAAGGGAAGGCCCTCCTCTGCGGGCAGGATTTTCAGCGGGTGATAATAGATGCCGAAATGACGGTCTTTGCAGATTTCGTGCAGCCCGTCGATATATTCCCTGATAAAGCGCCACCCCTCGCCGTAATAGTGCCGTAAAAATTCGTCGATCAGCGCGTCGTAAGCCTCGTCTCCGACGGAGGGATCCCAAAGGAGCTTGGCCATCAGATACGCCTTCAGTTCGGCAAATTCCCCCGAATGACAGGTGTTGATATTTCCCTGCAGCAATACCCCCGTAACCCTGTGCGCCGCGTAAAAGCGTACGTTGTCCCGCACCGAATAGAGATTGGGGAAGGGCGCGAAATAGTGATGGAAGTCGGTGGTGTAGTCCCAGATCTGGAGCGCGGGGGAAATTTCCGCCCAGCCCAAAAAGTCCTCCCGAAAGGAGCGCTCGGATACCATTTCCGCCCACGGCGCGGGCGTCGAGCTGTCGCAGGTCGCCACAGAGTGGCCCGCGCAGCACTCGATGGGACAGAGCTGTACCACCACGTTGTGCCGGGGCCGCGCGTACTTCGGCGGCCTGCGGGTATACTGATAGGCGAACGTATGAAACAGAACGCCCGGGAATTCCCCCTCCAGCTCTTCCGCGACGCGGTTGACAAAGCGGATCATCGTGCCCGCATGGCTCTCCTCTTCCCCATCGACCGCGGCGCATTTTTCACACGTGCAGACGCGGAAATCGTCGTTCTGGGAGACGGAGACGAAGGCGGCGCCCGGATTTTCAGTCAGGAGCGCTCTCACGTTCTTCACCACCGTGCGGTAAATGCGCTCGTCCGTCAGGCAGGGCTCGGGCGCGTCGTATCCCGTTTCGGCGAGCTCTCCGAGCGTGTGTCCGAAGTAGCCGGCGAACCCCTTTTCTCCCCCGGTGCCGCCGAAGAAGTTGCGGTAATGCCCGCGGTTGATCTTCTGCTTGACGCTCCAATCGATGTCGAAATTGGTGGACCAAAGCACGTCCCGCATGGAAAAGACGGGGGAAAAATGCGCCTTGTACCCCTCCGGGATCTCGATCGCATCCAGTTCCGGGATATACTCCTCGTCGGGGGCAAAAAAACGGCAGGCGGCGAACTGTTCCAGAAACGAGAACACCGCGTAAATGACGCCCCGCCCTCTGCCGCCGAGATAGAGCTTTCCCCCGCGGCAGACGATATAATAACCGTCTTCCGCCAGCCCGAACGTCTCGCAGAAGTCCTCGCTGCGGGCGGTTTTGCCGATGATGATTTCAAATTCATGCGCGGGCATGAGGTCGTTGCACTTTGCCAAAAATACGTTGACGCTCTTTTTCAGGTATTTTCCGAGCTGCTCGAAAGCGTACCGCTCGGGATCGGCCGCACCGCGGTATGCCAGGACCGCGTGAAAGGGTTTTCTGCTGCTGATTTCCATATCTTTCCCCTTACTGCGCTATGCAAAACGCCCATTGCTGAAACAACAGGCGTTTTGCTGGCGTAATCCTATCTTTTTACGCGGCAGCTTCGGCGGCGGGAAGCGTCGCCATAAACTGACCGACGTACAGGCTGCCGGCTTTGCCCTCCGCTGCATCAAAATAGAAACCAATGCTGCCGAGTTCGTTGGCTTCCGTAATCAAACCGTCCTGACGGGCGGAACCGTCTCCCCACAGCGCCTCGGACCACCCGGAAAGAGAATACGGATCCCAAAGCAGATACGTATGCGGTTCCATCGTGATATATCCCCACGAACTGTTGACGCCGATCACGTTGAACATGCTCATGGCAAAGTCATTGGGGTTGTAGATCAGAAATTCCAGCCGCTGGGTCGCCCTGTCGCCCGCCACTTTGACGCCGGATTTCGTCCACCAGACCTGTCTCCGGGCGTCCAAATGAGCGGAATGATCGCCGAATTTGATGTTCAGCATTCTGCTGCCCATCAGGGCGGAATCGGGTTCCTCGACCGTGACGGATTCCGCCTCGTTTGCCAGCCGGAAGGAAGCCCCCGTATAGACATCCGGCACAAACGGCGCCATATCCCAGAGGATGATCGTCTGCGTTCTCGTTTCAGTTGTCCCGTCCGCCGTCTTTGCCGTATACTCGATATAGTAGGCGTATCCGGGAAGCATGTCGATGCCGTCCGAAATGTCGTCCAGCACGCCCTGGCTGAACTGGTCTGCCGCAATGCCGGTGGGCGGCGTCAGATCGTTGAAATAAGGGGCGGCGCGGAAATTTCTCGCGGTTGCTTTGGCCGTGATTTCCGTCGAAGCGTTCTTCGCCGTGGGGAAATCGCTGCGGAATTCCTGATCGCCCGATTCGTTGACGTAGTAGGTAATGCCGTACGGATCGCCCATCTCCGCGGAGGAAATCACTCTGTCTTCGGGGAAAGTCGCAAATTCGGTATAGGGAACCGCGGTGCCGCGCAGACCGCCGATGTAGATATTGACTTCCTTGCTCATATCGGTGGGGACGCAGGTGAACTGAAGGGTCTTTAACGCCCCGGTGGCGGAATCGATATAGCCGTGCGTATCGAAAATCGGGTTTGAACCGTCCGGCATCGATCCGCCGCTCTGATAATAGGGCCTCGTGTACGGGTTCCAAAGCATATAGGAATGCGGCGCCAGCTTGGGATCCATGACGTTGGATACGCCCTTTACCGCGAGAATGACCTCGGTGTCGCTGTCGTTATAGATGAGCCAGTGGAAATCGGAAGTCAGTTTCGTTCCCAGATAAATGCCCGCTTTTTCAAACATCCCGCTCTTTTCCGCCGTATTTTCGGGGAGGTTGAGCTTCATTACCTTGTCTTCCCCGTAGATCGCGGATGGCGCGTCGACGAGTTCCATGTTCATGATAACGGCGTCGTCGTACGTGGAACCGTAAAGGTCGGAGACGAGATCGTACGTATTGGCGACGAGGACGGTCTGAATGCGCGTCTCTGTCCTGCCCGCTTTGGACGCGGTGTAGGCGATCTCGTACGCGCAGGACGGCTTCATGTAGATGCCGTCGGTGACGTCCGTCAGAATGCCCTTTTCAAATCCGTTTTCCGAATAGTTCGTCTTGACGCCGCCCGAAATGGCGTAATCGGGGTTGTCGGGAAGAAACTCCAACTGTTCGTCCAGCGCGCCGGCCTTCATGGTGACCATGACGCCGAGTTCCGCGCCCGCTTCCAGCGCAGGGAGATCGCTGCGGTACTCCTGCTCGCCCGATTCGTTGACGTAATAGGTGAGATCGGAAGCCGAATTGATCAGCCTGTCGTCCGGAAACGCGAGGAACATGGAGGGAACCTCGCTGCGTTTGAACGCGGCGGTGACCGTGATGTTTTCCTTCACGTTTTTGACTTCATACCGGTTGTTTCCCGTCTTGGCCTGATCTTCGCCGTTGATCTTGATCCAGTCCAGTTCGTACGATTCATCCGGCGCGGCGGTGATCACGACGCTGCCGCCCTCTTCCACTTCCTTCTTGTCCGCGGTGACGCTGCCGCCCGTCAGTCCCGTGGGAAGGGTAACCGTATAGGTGATCCCGCCCGAAGGGCCGTCCGGCTTGCACGCGGCCGTAACGCCGGCCGTCAGGCACATCAGCAGCGCCAGGCAGACTGCAACCAACTTGCTTGCTCTTTTCATCTTTTTTCTCCTTATACATTTTTTATTTCACGCTGTACGCGCAAAACTCCCGTTCAGCGCCCGCGCAGGGCGCGCCTTTCCCCCGTCCCAAGAACGCTATCTGTTCATCACGATCTCATCGAAATAGATGCTGCAAGGCGTATCGGACGGAAAGCCGACCACCACGTGGAAAGATTCGAATTTTTTGAGATCGAATTTGTTTTCCCGGAAGGTCTCGATGGGGATCACGATCTCTGTCCATTGATTGGCCTTCGCCAGGCCGACGTAGACCTGCGCGGACTGGTCGCCGTTCGCCATCAGCACACTGACGTCCGCTTCGCCCCGGTTGTAAATCCAGTACGAGAGGCTTTTGTACCCGCTGATATCGGTAATATAGGGAACGGTCTTCCAGCCTGCGCCGTAAGTCGGCGTCGTAAAATACCCGGTGATATTGCTCATCCTGAAAGAGCCCGCTCCGCCCCTGATATATGTGGGATCGGTGTTGAATTCCAAATTGGACGGCGTGTACTGGTACTGGTTGATGTTCTGCCATGCGGAGAGATACTCCGGCCGGTCCGCCGACTCGATTTCATCCGCGCGGCGGATCTGATAGCTCTCGTCGATCGGATCGTTCGTCGTGTGATAGCGCAGGTTGTCTACGTAAAAGCTGCGGTAAGGCTGCATATAGGAATCCGCCCGGTCGAACACCAACCGCACCTGCAGCACCTGGTCGATGTTCAGAAGCTGCGAGAGAAAGTCCCGGTCAATTTCGAACACGGCTTTCGTCATCGTCTTTGGGGGAAGCTCCGCTTTGTTCTCGCTGGACAGCATCGGCGTATCCTTGCTCTTCGTCAGATACTGGAAATAGATGTTGGCGGTGAAGTCGTTGTCGTTATAGACGTCTACGGAGATCTTGTCGACGTCCGAATAATCCGTCTTTTCGTAACGGGTACCGAGCACGAGCCCCATCGCGGGGTTGCGGTTGGTCTTGTAGTCGCCGTTGACCGTAAGGTGCACGGCGTAAGTGCCGTCCGTCACGTATCGCTCGTCAGACGTCAGTTTCGCGGAGCCGAAGTCGTTCAGCCAGCGCATATTGATGAGTTCGTCGTACGACTCGAAGGAGGAAAGGAGCGTTCCCTCTTCCTGCGCGCCGCAGCCGGCCGCCCAAAAGGCGGAGAGGGAGAGCATGACAGCCAGGAGCAAAACAATCCATCTTTTCATAATCCTTTCCCTCCTCATCGCCCGGTGCAGTAGACGTTATCCACGTATACCGTGATATCCGTTTCCAGAAGGTCGAAATAGAAGTTGACGGAAACGACCTTGGAATAAAGCTCTTCCCCGTTCAGCGTCCACTCGCCCGAGGCGAAGTTGTCGATCTTGATTTTATTCCAGCCGGGGGCGAGCTCCGTCTCCAGCAGGCGCTTGTTGCGCACCGCGCCGCTCTCAGACAGCGCGGAGAGCTCCGCGGAGAACGCCAGCGTCTCCGTTCCCGGATTGAACACATCCATCTCGAAGGTGCGGATTTTCTTCACATCGCCGAAGGCGCTCTTTTCAAAGTAGAAATACGGCCGGTAACGCGCCAGTTCCGCCATCGTCCACTCCTGCGCGGCGACTTGCAGCTTCAGAGAACCGGCGCCGCTCTTGACATACGCGGGAGCGGCGTTGTAAGACGCCGTTATGTGATCTTTCGGCGTTCCCAGCCGCTGCGAAACCCCGACGAGGCCGATTTCTTTTTCCTCTTCAAAATTCGTCACGCCGACGACGCCGTTGATCACGAAGAATGCGAGAGCGACTTCGCTGTCGCCGTTTACGATCGTGCCGCTGAAATGGTTTGCTTCTTCGCCGAGGGACATTGTGTAAACGATTTTGGTTGCGTTGCCGTAATCGGTGCCGGAAATCGTCTCCTCTCCCACTTTTAGCACGCTGCCCTTCTTCGCGACGACGGTGATATCCACGCTCCTGGAGAGCGCATCCACCTCGCCGACCGAATAGACCGCCCCGACCTCCGAAGAGAGCAGTTCGATCATCTGCGCGATCTTTTCCCGTGCTTTGAGAACTGCCTCAAAATCGTCGTTGGCGATCGTGCCGGTATACATGCTGTCGTAAACGGAGCGCATCATGGCGTCGAACTTCATATCCGTCACGCCGTATTCTTCCGCTTTTTCGTTGTAGAGGTTTTCCAGCAGATAGAGGTATTCATAGTCCTCGAATCCGTCCCGGATTGACATCAGGCGGATGCTCGGCAGCACGCCGTCCTGCCCGTATTTCGCACCGGGGTAGACGAGATAGCCGTCCCCGTTTGCGCCCGTGTAGACGCCGTTCGTCTTGTGATAGACGTCCCCCGTCACCGCGCCGTTGATCGTGTCGATGGAAGAAGTGGTCTCCACATACATCGCGGTGCCCCAGTACAGGAGCCCTTCGATATCGTAGTCGTACTGCATCCAGAGGAGTTCGCGGTTGGAGTGCAGGTCCATCTCGATGTTGAAATTGACGTACGGCTCGTACGGGTGCACGCACACGTACCACCAGGTGGTGCCGAAATCCGTCCCCGCGAGTTCGTTGTTCTTACCGAGATAGGGGTTCCGGCGGAATTCTTCGTACATGTCGCGCATGGACTGCGTGTCGAAATCGCTCGCCAGCGCCGCGTAAGTGCGCAGGCCGTCGATGGTGTCGATGCTGGCCGTCATGGTGATGAGCACCTCCACCCCCATGATGTCCTCGCGCGTGAGTCCGTACCCCGCGAGCTCTTCTTCCGAATAGGAGTTTGCCAGCGCGATGAGCTCGTCGATCTTGTTGTCATGGTTGATTTTCGCCTGCTCCATCATGGTGAAGGGCTCGTCGTGCAGGTAGAAAAACGCCTTATCCACCAGGTTCAGCTCAGGCGTGGAATTCTCGATGCACGCTTTCAGGCGGGTCATGCCGACCGTTCCGTCTCCGTGTACGTTATAAGACGTCACGCGCGGATCAGCGGCGTATCGTTTGATCACCTCGATCCAGTCGTCCGGGTTGTAGTCCCAGGAAGCCATCTCGGTGGTGGTGATGCGGTAATCCAACAGAAAGTCCACCGTGTTCTGATAGGTCTCCGTCGTATTGTCCAGCTGCCCGCCCATCATGTATTCCTGCATGAGGTTGAAGGTAGAGCGGGCGTGATTTTCGACGGGGACGACGAATTCCCACACCGTCGCCACAATGGGAATCAGGTGCGCTTTTTCGTTGATGGTCAGCGTGACCGTCCCCCGGTATTCCCCCGCAGGCGTACTCTCCTTCGTCGTCAGGCAGATATAGATTCCCTGATTCTGCCCCGCGCCGATGACGTTCTCTCCGCTTTCGACCGAGAGTTCCATCGGAATGAGCGCATCCGGGTAATACCCCTTGGGCCGGACGGAGTTGGGATTGGTCATCTTCGTCACGGGGACGTAGTACTCCGCATAGACGTCCGCCTTGCCGAGCGCAGCGCCCTCTGCATTCGTCAGACTGCCGACGGAGACGTCGTAATACGATACGTCTTCTTCCGGCGTCACGATGAGCTGCACGCCCTCGGACTCGTTTTTGGCGAGTTTCACTTCCAGAACGGGAGAATCCGTATAGTATTCCTCATACGACTCGTCGCGCAGCACCTTGACGGTGGAGGGCATCGTCCAGATCTCCGCTTCCACTTCCTTTAAGGGAACGTCCGTGCATGCCGCCGCGGCCGCCGCGGAACATGCCAGCAGCAGGGCGCAGAAAAAGCTCGTTACTCTCTTCATACTCATTTCCCTATGTTGACCAGAGCCTGGTAATTCTCAAAGTTGTCGTTGAAGTAATTGTAGATATAGTCGTACCAGCCCTTTGCGTCCAGATAGTCCTCCGCGACGCTCGTACCCATGCGCTTTTCCATAAAATACTGGTCGTTGTTGAATCCCAGCTCGGTCATAAAGTACAGCGGGTTTTTGGACTGCATATCGTTGACGTAAACGCTGGTCTCCCCGATCCTGGCGGCATCCTTCTGGAACTCGGATCCCTTGGAGGTATCGAGATTCTCCGCGTTGTAGGGCAGCGTGCAGCCGGTGACGTCGAAGTAAATCTGGAGCGCCTCGTCGGACGCGAGGAAGAGGAGAAATTCCTTCGCCAGCGGAATCGCGTTGGAGAACGCGGGGATCACGATCTGGTGGGAGTATCCCTCCGTGCCGTTATACGAGCGGATCTTTTTGAGTGCGTCGAAATCTTCCTGGCTGACGTCCGCAGGCTTTTCGGCTCTGTCGTCGATGGCATGGATGACTTCTCTCAATTTCGCCTCCGTGCGGACGGTCTCAAAGCGGTAGACAGAGGTATCTCCGTCCACATAAATCACATCGCTGACGACGGGAACTTTAAAGAGCCCCACGTTGCCCGTCACGCCGATGTTTTTCATCTCGTTTTCCGCCCAGTCGGCGGTAGGCATCATGCAGGTTTTTTTCGCATCCAGCATGACCGCCATCTGTCCCTGCGTGTGCGAGGTCTTGATTGCGTCCGGCGCGCTGTTTCCGCTCGCCACCGAGACGTAATCGTGCACCAGTGAATACGCTTTCAGGCGCGCGTAGGATTTGAACACCTCCGCTGATTCCTCCCCGTACTGATCGATGCAGTTATAGAAATCGTCCGCCTCCTGCTCGGAGATGAGCTGTCTCCACCAGGGCAGCGCGCAGTATTCCCAATAGGAGGCGCCGCCCGCCCATTCAAAGGGATAGAAGCCCTTGGCCTTCATCTTTTCACAGAGCTCGTTCAGTTCGTTCGTCGTGACGGGCGTCTCCCATCCGTTGTTTTCAAAATGGGTTCTGTTATACATGATGCCCGCCACGCCGGAAGCCCAGCTCGCGGCGTAGTACTTGCCGTTCATCTCGTTATTTTCCAGATAGGAGACGTTGATCTTGTCCCGAAACAGCGTATCCTCTCCGTAGACTTTGGATGCATAGACGTCCGACAGGTCCGCCAGGGCGACCTCTCCCTCCCAGTCCTGCTGGACGAAGGTATCGCCTTCGTAGACCACGGTCTTGTAATTCAGCCCGGCGATGAACATATCCGAAGGTTCCAGGTTGGGGCCCATGCGGATCTGATCGTACACGCCCTTGTATACCATGTTCGCGTTGGGCGTGACCGTGACGGTATACCCCTTATCCGCATTGATTTCCACAAAGCGATCGGCAACCGCCTGGATCCCCGCGACGCCGTAGCCGCCGAGATACGCCTGAATGACGAGGTCGGTTTCCTCGTTCCGCACCGTCTCCCCGCAGGCCCCGAGCAATCCAGTGCAGGCGGCGACGGCAGTAAAGAGCAACGCCAAAAATTTTTTCATTCTTTTTCTCCTTTATCAGACTATATTTTACCCTTTCAGCCCGCCCATCGAGACGCTCGTCATGATCTTCTCCTGGAAGCACATGAAGATGATGAAAATGGGCAGAGCCGAAAGCAGTACGACCGCAAAATAGAGGGGCTTGTTGTTGACCGTGAGCGACGACGTCTGCAGCAAATACAGGCCGGTCGCCAGCGTGGGAAAATCGCGCAGATAGATATACGGCGTAAAGTAATCGTTCCACAATCCGATGCAGCCGATGACCGCCATCGCCGAGATGATGGGAATCGCCTGCGGGATCATGACTTTGAGAAACACCGTCCAGTGCCCGCCGCCGTCGATAAAGACGGCTTCCGCATACGACCACGAGATATTTTTAAAGAAGCTGTAATAAATCAGGAGTGAACTCGTGCCGATGCAGCCCGCCGAAGTCAGAAGCATCGCGGGAGAATTGGTGATGTGCAGTTTATTGTAGAGCGCATACTGCGAGGGAAACGCGCCGACGACGGAGATGGTCATGACCACCAGGCTGAACGCGTGCAGGAACTTTCCGATGCGGTAATGATACTTCGCGAGCGCGTAAGCCATCATCGCGGTGACGACGGTATTGACCAGCACGGAGCCGAACATCCACCAGATGCTGTTGACGATCATTCCCAGGATCCCCACCGTCTCCAGCGGGTTGCTCTTGGGCACGTTCAGCGTTTTAACCGCCGTCGCCCAGTTGGAAAACAGCCACTTGTCGGGCAGAGAGAAGGAGTCCAGCAGAAACTCCCCCGGCTCTTTCAGAGAATTGAGAAACGCCCACAAAAAGGGATACAGCAGCGTGAGCGACCACAGAAACAGGATGGGAAACACAATGCAGGATACGATGATTTCCTGTTTGGATCTGATCGTCTTTCTTCTTTCTTTTCGCATCGGTTTCCTCCTTAAAACTCGACGTCCACGTCGATCCGGTTTACCAGCCAGCGCGCGAACAGCGTCAGCGGAATGCTCACGAGCGTGAAGCAGATTCCCACCGCGGCGCCGTAATTGAGGTTGGGATTGACGATGGTCTTGTCATAGAACCAGTAGCCGAGCGTATACGTCTCGTACTGCCCCTGCGTCATCAGGAGGATGGGGCCGTCCGCCGTAAAGATGCCGACGACCGCCAGCAGAACGATCACGGACAATGTGGGCCACATCAGCGGCAGGACGATTCTGGTCAGCTCGCCGAAATAGCCGATGCCGTCCAGCTTCGCGCTCTCCACGATCTCTGTCGGCGTGCGGGACATCGTTCCGCTGTAAATGACCATGTTCCCCGCAAGTCCCAGCCAGGTAATGTACATCAGGACGGAACGGAAGGCGTATTTCGTGCTGTCGAAGAAGAGAATGGGAGACGACGATCCCGAAATCTGCATGAGAAGGTTGGAAACGGGGCCGTTCAGAATCTCCTTGTAAAGCGTTACCAGGACGACGCTGGAAATGATGCTCGGGAGAAAGAAAACCACTCTCAGATATTTGTAGCAGATCAGCTTTTTATAAAGGAAATAGGAAAACAGAACGCTGAGCGGCAGTAAAACCAGAATGTTCAGCCCGAAGATAATCAGGGTGTTTTTGATGCCTTCGAGCAGCTTGTTGCTTGTCCCGGCGGTGGTCAGCTCCTGAAAAAACAGTTTGATGTAGTCGAAGGTAGGGCCGTTCTTTCCCTGAAACGCCATCGCGAACGAATTGATGTTCACGCCGATCCAGAAGATGCAGAAATGTATGATCGGGATTATGATCATCACGGAGAAAAACCCTATTTCCTTCCACTTCTTTTTGGAAATTTTCTTTACCGAAATCATCCTTTCCTCCTCGTTTTGTTCAAGCGCAAAATCATTGCGGCAACATTATTGTAACATTGTTTTTTCATCAAATAAATAGGAAATCTGCTTATGTTTATGGTAAATTTCATAAATGATGAGGGAAAGAGCCCCTTTGAAACCGCGGATGATGAAAGCACATCTTATGTATTATAACGCGAAAAAACGCGGCGGTTTTGAGATAAAAACGCGAAAATCCGCGAATATTCCCTCCCCGTGCGGCGCGCTCTGGCTCGCGCCGCATGCGAAAAAGACGATTCCCCAATCAGTTCGGAGAATTTACCATAGATTCCCCGCCTTTCTTTCGGTTACAATAAAACCGAGGCGCACGCCTTAATCCGGCGCCCTGTGCGGGCGCACGACAAGGGAGGTAACGATGAAAAAATTTTACTGCATTCTGCTTGCGCTGCTGATGGCGTTTTCCGCGGCGGCATGCAACGGTCCGGAATCCGGAAAGCCGGGGCCGGACGATCCGGGCAAAGACCCGCCCGCCGAAACGCTGAAAGCGGAAATCTGGACGCTCCCCTCTTCCGTCAAGGTTCTGCGGGAGGCGGACTGCTCCTCTCACTATGAGGAAAACGCCTCGCTCGAATACGCGATGGCGAAAAACGAGTACGAGAGTATGCAGCTGATGATCACGCCGGAAACGGATATCGCGGCTTATGAACTCGCGGTAACCGGACTGACCAACGGGAACGGCGGCGAAATCCCCGCTGAAAACATTCAGGTATATAACGAATTTTACGTATACGTCAAGAAAGGAACCGCGCCCGATTCCAAGCGCCCCGCCGGATGGTACCCGGACGCGCTCATCCCGCAGGATCTCTCCGCCGCATTCGGCGAAAACAAGATCGCGGCGGGCGACAACCAGGGCATCTGGATCACGGTGAAAACGGAGAAAGAAACGCCCGCCGGCGAATATACGGGGACTTTCAGCCTGTCTCTGGACGGACAGAAGTATGACGTCCCCGTGACCGTGACGGTGTGGGATTTCACCGTACCGGACGAGGTCCACGCCAGAAACTCCTTCTACCTCTTCCAGGACGAGCTTTCCAACGGACAGTGGGACAACACGAAAGAGAGCTATCAGAAATACGTGGATTACTTTTTGGATTACAGAATCAGCACGACGGAGATCTCTTCCCTCGACTACAACACCGAGGACTGGGTGGAACAGGTCAAAAAATACGCCGCCGACCCGCGCGTGACGTCTTACAACGTACACGGAGACGGCCATTACGGCATGACGCTTTTAAAAGCGCTGATCGAGAATTCCACGCCCGAACTCAATTTGCTGGACAAAGCCTTCTTCTACCTGTTTGACGAACCCTATACCATGCTGGAACAGGCGTCCGAAACCTACTATCGGAAGATAGACGAACTCATCGCGCTCGCCGATTCGTATACCGAAGAAGAGCTCGCGGGATACGGGCTCACGAAGGCGGATATCGAGGGCGTGGAGGTGATGATCACGCTCACAGCCAGTATCAACACGATCGAGGGGCTGCGCACTTACTGTGCGCTGGCGAGCGACTTCGACACGCAGACCATGCGCGACAGGTATGAGGAGTACCGCAAAAATCCCTATCTCGGCAAGAACAACGAACTCGCCGGCACCGACTACGGCACTACCTGGTGGTACGTCTGCGTGCACCCGTATGATCCTTACCCCAACTTCAACATCGATATGGATCTTTCCGCGGCGCGCGTGCTCTCCTGGATGCAGTACGACTACGATATCGAGGGCTTAATTTACTGGGGAACCATGACGTACTTCTCCTCCGCCACCCGCTTCGATCAGGACGGGCAGAAACCCGTCAACGTATACGAACAGGCGGACGGCGTATTTGCCGGCGCGAACGGGGACGGCTATCTCGTCTACCCCGGCGCGAAATACGGGACGGATACCCCCATCCCCACCATGCGGCTGATGGAACTCCGCGACGGATTCGAGGAATACGAATTCCTCTACCTGCTGGAAAACGAAGTGAACGACGCGCTCGCCGAACATGACTTCAAAGGAAGTTTTGACGAAATCATGGCGGATATCTATGCGACGCTGTACCGCGGCGCCGTGCCCGAACAGGATTACACCCTCGTTCTGGAGGCGAGAGCAAAGGTCGCCGAGATGATAACCGCAATCCAAAAGGACTCTTCCGCCGTCAAAAATTATCTGTAACCGAGAGGAGAATTTACGATGAAAAAGAACTATCTCATTCTGTTGTTAAGCGTTGTCCTGGCTCTTTCCGCACTTCTCTTCCCCGCCTGCAAGCCGCAGGAACAGAGCGAAAGCGCAAAGCCCCCGACCGTCTCCGGATCGGCTGCCGTGCAGCCAGAAGCGGAAACGGAATCTCCCGCGCAGGCAGACGGCCGGGAACTGATCTCCAGCTTTGAAACATATGACGAAGTTGTACAGATGCGCATGCTGAACTCTTTCGGGAAAATGCAGCTGACCAAAGACCACGTCACGGACGGGACGACGGGGCTGAAGCTGACCGTAAACGGCAAATACACATCTTCCGCTCATCCCGTGCTGGCGATTCCCACGCAGACGGAATACGTTGAAAAAACGGATTTTTCGGACGTCGACAGGATTTATCTGGACGTTTACAACGACAACGATTCCGAACAGACCGTCTATTTCAGCTATCTGCTGAAGAAAAATTACGCCACTGCGCCCAGCAACGAGACGCCCTGCACCATCGGCGGAAAGCAATCCGCCACGCTGGTATTCGAGCTGAACCGCGACCTGATGAACTGCTTTGTCGATCTCGGACACGTGCTGCAGATTCGCCTTTCCTTCGACTGCGCGACCGAATACAATCAGCCTTACCGGATATTTTACATCGATAACCTGCGCTACTCCACGACGGAGGATCCCATCGAGGACATCGAATTCCGGGAGGAAGACGAGATCGAGTCGTGCGACAGCGCGGACTATCTGATGGCGTGGTCCAACATCAACAATTATATCTATGCGCCTTCCGTTCTCTCTTACAATTCGGACAGCCGTTACGTCAAACAGGGAAAAGGCTCCTTCCGCGTGACCAACGTCCCCAACTGGGGCATCACCGGAGACGGCGAAACTTACAACGTCGGCTGGAAGATCACGCCGGGCGTCAAGGATATGCGCGATTATTACTCTTACAGCTTCTGGGTATACAACGACTGGCATGAGCCCCTGATGCTGCGCGCCTCGTATCATTACTCCACCGGCGTCAACTATCCCGCGCAGGGATCGGAGGAAATCGAACTGAAAGCGAAAGACTGGACGTATATCGAAGTGACCACCGAACACCTTTTGGCAAACGGCGTCAATCCGCGGAATTTCAACGCGCTGAGCATCTCCGTCTGGGTTCCCAGGACAGCACCCTGCTCCTTCTATTTCGACGCCGTCTATCTGAACAAGACGCCTTCCGCGCACAAGTAATTTCGGCCGGCGGAAACGGCGGAAAACAGAATGCGCCAAAGCGCCCGGTACCAAGCGAATGCCGGGCGCTTTTCCCGTTCCGTTAAACGAAGCGCCTGCCTTATTTCTATAAGGCAGGCGAAAAGGGATCCCTTTTCGGCGTCTTTTATTATAGCAGATAATGACCAAAAAGACAACCGTTCTCCGCAGCTTTCTCTCCCGCTGATTTTCTCTATACTGAAAGCGCACCCCGTAAGGAGTGCGCTTTTCTTCGATTGCCCGGCGGGAGGTCCCTGTGTTACAAAAGGATGCAGATGATGCCGCCCTTTCCCTCGTTGACGATCTTGGAGAGCGTCTTCCGCATCTTGGTCTGCGCTTCCTTGGGCATATTGCTCGCCTTCCCCGCCATTCCTTCGCTGACGAGATCGTGCAGGGATTTCCCGAAGAAATTGGTTCCCCAGATTCCCTGCGGGTCGTTTTCCAGTTCTTTGGCGAGATAATCCACGAACTCGGCGCCCTGCTGTTCCGTGCCTACGATCGGGCTGACTTCGGTCGCCACGTCTACCTTCATGATATGCAGGCTGGGTGCAGTCGCCCGCAGTTTGACGCCGTAACGGCCGCCCTGGCGCACGAGCTCGGGCTCCTCCAAAATCATATCTTCCGCAGAAGGAGAGACGACGCCGTAGCCCGTTTCCTCCGCGGCGGCGAGCGCGTCTTTGAGTTTGTTGTACTGCCGCTTTGCCACGGCAAGGGATTTGACGTAACTCATCAGATGGTAGTCATCCTGGATCTCATCCCCGCATTCTTCCGAAAGCACTTCGTAAAAGAGCCCCTTCTGCGCGGCGATCTCGTACTTTGTCACGCCTTCGCCCAGTTTGACTTCTTTGACCTCCGGGCAGCACAGCTTTTCGCTGCCCTCGAACATGCCGACGACGCGGTCGAAATCCCGCATCTTCTCCATCTCCTCCGCCTTTCCGCGCACTTCTCCCAAAATTTCGGAGATCACGGAAGAATCGGCGGGAAGCGCCTGCATCCATTTGGGGAGTTCGATATCGAAGGACTGCATGGGGAACTCGAAGAGCACCTTTTCCAGGATCCCGGCGATGCCCTTGGTATCCAGTTCCGCCACGTTGACGGCGAGCACGGGCACGTCGTATTTCTTTTCGAGGGAATTTTTCAGGGCGACCGTCTCCTTCCCCTCCGGCGTCCTGGTGTTCAGGACGACGATAAACGGCTTTCTGATCTCCTTGAGTTCCCTTACGACACGCTCTTCCGCCGAAACGTAGTTTGCGCGCGGCAGGTCGGTGATGGTTCCGTCCGTCGTCACCAGCACGCCGATGGTGGAATGATCGCGGATGACCTTCTGCGTGCCGATCTCGGCAGCCTTTTCAAAGGGCATTTCCTCCTCGCTCCAGGGCGTTTTGACCAGGCGGGGAACGCCACCCTCCTCATGCCCCGCGGCTCCCTCCACGAGATAACCGACGCAGTCGATCAGGCGGACGTTGCAGTTCACCTTGCTGCGCAGCTGTACTTTGACCGCGTTGGCAGGCACGAATTTCGGCTGCGTGGTCATGATGGTCTTACCGTCCGCAGACTGCGGCATCTCGTCCATGGCGATCTGCTTGTGCAGCTTGCTCGTGATATTCGGCAAGACGAGCTCCTGCATGAATTTCGTGATAAATGTGGATTTCCCCGTGCGGACCGGTCCGACCACGCCGATGTAGACGTCTCCCCCGGTGCGCTTCGCGATGTCCTTGTAGATATCGTATTTTTCCATGAAAAAAACCTCCCGTAGTTCATTACTTACTATATGAGAGGTTCTTTTATGATATGAATTTTTTGTAAAATTTGTGCGTTATTTGCCGAGATATTCGTGCGCGAGGGCGTTCACTCTGTCCCGGAACAGCGCGGCGATCTCCCGCTCCGTCATGCCTTTGTCCAGCAGCGCTCCGATCCGGACCGGCCGGTCCACGATAAAGAGCTTCTTCTTTTTATGAAAATAGCAGTTATAGACGGGGAGATCCTCCCCGCGCAGGCGGCGGTAGGTCTTTGCCACAAACACGAAGCCCGGGTAATATTCGGTCAGAAACTCTTTATAGCCGTCCGAGGAATCTTCGGGAAAAATCAGAATGCTCTTCCCGTCGTCCAGAATTTCGATGCTCTTGCGGATGGTGCCGATCAGGCGCGCGTCCGGATAGGTGGGCAAAAGCTGCATGCCCTTATAGACGCCCCTGGTCACCGCCGCCGCGACCGCGGCGAAAACATAGGCGAAAAATGCGGGGTACTTTTTCTTCTGCCGATAATATACGCGGTACAGATACTGAAATCTGCCGCGGTAGTTGCGGCACATTTCAAAAGTTCCCCACGGGATAAAAAACCGCGGATAATAGAGTTCGATCGTCAGCGGCCCGCTCGCCGCGCTGTGATTGGAGACGATGATCGCCTTTTCCTCCGGCATGCCGCCGAGACAGATGAATTTCGGCTTCCGGATGAAAATTTTTAAAAACTGCTTGAATCCTCTGAAAAAGGGCTTTCGTTTCTGCGGTACTGCGTAGGGTGTTTTCTTCTTCATGCAGAGTCGTTTCCTTGTTCTTTTTGCGCGCGTTTTTTCGCTTTATATTTCATCAGCATTTCCCGGATGGAAGTTGGGTGTTCTTCCCCCGCCAGCATCCGCTCGATGTTCTTCCTGTGAGCAAACCAGGTGAAAAAGCAGATCAGAAAGATGAGCATGTTCGCCGCAATATAGTAAAGGACGATGTGATTGTTATCCCGATAGGCGAAAAAGAAGCGGATGCTCTCCGCGATCGCCGGCGGCGTGATCGCGATGAACGAGCCCATGGCGCCGTATTCGGTAAAATAGATGAACAGCACCGCCGCCACCATGGACATGATGCCCACCACCACCCAAACGCCGGAAACGCTCATTGCGACCAGAAACACGCCGATGGTGGAGGCAATGCCCTTCCCCCCCCTGAATTTGAGAAAGACGGGGTAAATATGTCCCAGCACCGCGGCAAACCCGCAGGCGAATTTTGCGAGATCGGGCAGATAAAACTGCGGCGTGCCCTCGCCGACAAAGACGCCGTAGAAGGCGAAATACCCGACCAGCGTGGGAATCGCCCCTTTGAGCATATCCAAAAAGAGCGTCAAAAGGCCGATTTTCAGCCCGAAGTTGCGGCTCATGTTGAGCGTGCCGGGATTGCCGCTGCCGAGTTTTCTGACGTCCGACTTTTTCAGCTTTGAAATGATGAGTGCGAAATTGATATTGCCGACGAAGTAGGAGGCCAGCACCAGCCCCGCCAGCAGCCATGCGTATTTTGCCATCCGTCCCCTCCCCGCTTAATTTTCCTTTTCCTGCTCGCGGACAGCGAGGCGAATGGGCGTCCCGCTGAAATCGAAGGCGCGGCGCAGGCAGTTTTCCAGATATCTGCGATAGGAAAAGTGCATGAGCGCGCTCTCGTTGACGAAAAACACAAAGGTCGGCGGACAGATGTCCGCCTGCGTGGCGTACAGGATCTTCAGCCGTTTGCCGTTCATGGAGGGCGGCTCGTTGGCGCGCACGCTGTCCAGGATCAGATCGTTCAGAAGTCCGGTGGAGACGCGGAAGCGCGAGCGCTCGTACACCGCTTCCGCCAGCGAAAGGACCTTTTCCGCCCGCTGACCGGTCTTTGCGGAGATATAGACGGGGAGAAAATAATCCATAAACTTGAGATCCTCTTTCAGCCCGGCGTTGAACTTCTCGACGGTATGCGTATCTTTCTCCACCAGATCCCACTTGTTCATGACCACGACGGAGGGCTTGCCCTGCTCGTGCACATAGCCCAAGATCTTGACGTCCTGCTCGGTGAGCCCCTCTGCGGCGTCAATGACGACGAGCGCGACGTCCGCGCGGCGCACGGCGCCCAGCGCGCGCAGCACGCTGTAATATTCGAGGTCTTCTTCCACCTTCTTCTTTTTCCGGATCCCCGCCGTGTCGATCAGCGTAAACTGCCTGCCGTTGTAGCAAAAAGGCGTATCCACGGCGTCCCGCGTGGTTCCGGCGATATCCGAAACGATGGTGCGGTCCGCCCCCAGCAGGCGGTTGCAGAGGCTGGATTTCCCCGCGTTCGGCTTCCCGACCACGGCGATTTTGACGGAGCCGTCTTCCTCTTCCGTCCCGTTTTCCCGAAAATGCTTCACCACTTCGTCCAATAGGTCGCCGATTCCCGTCCCGTGCTCGGCGGAGATGCCGAACGGCTCCCCCAGCCCGAGCGCGTAAAAATCGTACAGCTTTTCGGGGACGTAACTGTCCAGCTTGTTGGCGGCGAGAACGACGGGTTTCCCCGATTTGCGGAGCTTATCGGCCACGTCTTCATCCGCGCCGGTGAGGCCGCTCTTCGCGTCGGCAAAAAAGACGATGACGTCCGCCGTTTCGATCGCCGCCTCCGCCTGCGCCTTGATATGCCGCCACATTTCGTCCTCCGAGCCGAGTTCCAGCCCCCCGGTATCCACCAGCGAAAAATAATGCCCGCACCACTCGGCGTCCGCATAGAGACGGTCGCGCGTGACGCCCGGCCGATCCTGCACGATGGAAAGGCGCCTGCCGGCCACTTTATTGAAAAACGTAGATTTCCCGACGTTCGGTCTTCCGACGATCGCCACGATCGGTTTTGCCATTTTCGTATCTTTCCTTGTTTCAGATTGCCCCGTAAAAAGAAGCCGCTCGGGGCGAGCGGCTCAGTTTCTTAAAACAGCCCGAGTATGACACCCGCGATGTACAGGACAAGCGCGATCCAGAATATGATCTTCCAAGCCTTTCCCTTGGTGGAATATGCGAAATAATAAGCGAAATACCCCACGACGATCACCATCAGAACGTCCTTGATCATGGCGAGCACGCCGAAGAACGTTCCTCCCACATTTACGCCGACGAGCGGCAGCAGGTTATAGACAACCAGCAGCAGCGCCGCCAGAATCAGCGCGATATAAGAGAACAGATTGAAAACGCCTTTTTTGGATTCGGACATAAGTTTAACCTCCCGCAATGCGTTATTTTGATTTTCTATATTATACCAATCTTTTCGCCGAAAAACAACCGAAATGAAGCAAAAAAGAAAAACCGGCTTTCCTTTTCTCCGTTTCGCCCTTTTTCGTCAAAGCTCGTTTTCATCCAGCACGGAAAAGCCGTTTTTCATCAGCAGCGCCGCAGCAACGCCGTTCCCGGCGGTGAGCTTCCCGGTAAACGTGCCGTCATACACGACGCCCTTTCCGCAGGACGGGCTCCTGGATTTCAACACGCAGAACGCCACGCCGTTTTCTTTCGCCGCCGCCAGCGCAGCTTCGGCGCCGCGCACGTATTCCGCCGTGATATCCGCCCCGTCCTTGGCGATCACCCTGTCTCCCACGATCTCTCCGGGCTGCCGGGGCGTGGGCAGCCCGCCCATGACCTCGGGGCAGACGCCGACGATTTCGTACTTTTCTCCGAGCGCCAGAACCTTATCGTTTTTGCAGTTATCCCCTTTGTAGCGGCAGTTCTCCCCCAAAAGGCACTTGCTGACCAATATCTTCACGTCAATTTTTTCCTTTTTTCTTTATTTTACTATAACCGCAAAAAAAAATCAATCCGCGGGCGGAGAAATTTTCGAAATTTATTGACAAAGCCCGCGCGATATGCTAGAATGCAATACGGAAGGAATCTTTAAATGCGATACAGTGATATCGGCAAGACTTTCTCGGGAGAAACGATCAAAGCAGGCTTGCCGTAAGGCGAGCCTTTTTTTGCGGAACTTTCCGGAAAAGGGCGCCCGCATAAAAAACTTCCCTTACAGCCGAAAAATTTTTTTAAGGAGACAGAAGATATATGAAACTTATCTACGGCATCTCGGACAGACCGAGCGTAGGAAAAACGCTCCTGTTTGCATTCCAGCAAATGATCGCCATCATGGCGGCGACGCTGCTCGTCCCCATGATCGTGACCGGCGTCGGGCTCGAGATGGATCCCGCCGCGGCGCTCTTCGGCGCGGGCGCGGGCACGATCGTCTACCTGCTCTTCACCAAGAGAAAAAGCCCGGTATTTCTGGGAAGCTCCTTCACGTTCCTCGGCGCCATGCAGGCGGCTGCCCTGCAGAATTACGGCTACTGGGGACTGATCATCGGCGCCGTATTTGCCGGTCTCGTTTACGTCGTGGTCGCAATCATCATCAAACTCGTCGGCTCCGGATGGGTCAATAAGCTCCTTCCCGCCTGCGTGATCGGGCCGATCGTCGCGATCATCGGGCTGAGCCTTTCGGGAACGGCGATCGGATGGATCATGTCCAACGGACTGACCGTAGAGACGGGAAACGTCATCATCAACGCGGCAGGAGAGAGTGCCAATGAGACCGCTTCCGCCTACAATCTGCTCTATATCCTGTGCGGGCTGGTCACGTTCTTCGCCATCGTATTCACGTCGATTAAGGGCGGCAAGAGCTTGAAGCTCATCCCGTTCATCATCGGAATCGGAGTCGGCTATGTGTTTGCGCTGATCCTCACGGGCTGCGGCTATCTCTTCCAGGTCGAACTCCTGAAGATCATTGATTTCCAGCCCTTCATCGATACTTTCGGGCAGATCAAATTCACGAGTTTCTTCGATTATCCGAAATTTACCTTCCTGAGGGCGATTCAGACCAACGGGCAGTATCCGCTGGACGGCGGCGCGATCGCAAACCTCGCACTGCTCTTCGCCCCCATCGGCGTCGTAGAGCTCGCTCAGCACATTGCCGATCACAAAAATCTGAGCGCCATCATCGAAAAAGATCTCATCAAGGAGCCCGGCCTTACCAGAACCCTTCTGGGCGACGGCATCGGCTCCATGGTCGGCGGCTTCTTCGGCGGCTGCGAGAATACGACGTACGGCGAATCCATCGGCTGCGTTGCAATCACGAAAAACGCCTCCACTGTCTCCATCTTCACGGCGGCAATCGGCTGTATGGTGCTTTCCTTCTTCAGCCCCTTCGTCGCGGTCATTAACTCCATTCCCAAATGCGTAATGGGCGGCGCGTGCATCGCAATGTACGGGTTTATCGCGGTCAGCGGTCTGCAGATGCTCAAAAAAGTGGATCTCGGCGACAATAGAAACCTCTTCGTCGTCGCGGCGATCTTCGTCACCGGCATCGGCGGCCTGGCATTTAACTTCGGCGACAACGGCATGGGAGGATCGGCGTTCTCCATCACCTCCATCGCGGCGGCGCTCATCGTCGGTCTCATCACCAACCTTATCGTAGGCAAACGCCCTGCCGAGGACGACGGAACGGGGATCATCGTGGACGATGAATATCCCGGCGACAAAGAGGAAACGGAAGAGGCTGCCGTCACCGAAGCGGCGCAGGAATCCATGCCGGAATAAAACAGCATACGCGCAAGCGCGGCCGGGCGGAAAAACCGCCCGGCTTTTTTGCTGCCGACAGACGAATGTGAAGGAAAAGAAATCAGCGGGATTCGCTTGCCCTGTGCGCTGCGGCATGCTATAATGAAACAAACGACAGGAGAACAAAGCGATGACAGACAGGATCGAACGGCTGATCGGAGAAATGACGCTCGAGGAAAAGATTGGGCAGCTCAACCAGGTGGGACCTTCCCCCATGGGCGGAATCGAAGTTTCCCCCGAAGAACTGAAACGGATGCTGGAGGACGGGCGCATTACCTCCGAACAGTATCGGGAATCCGTCGGCAATGCCTGGCGGGATACCCAGGAAGACGAGATCAGGGCGGGCAGAATCGGCTCCTTTCTCTGCGTGGTCGGGGCGGAGCGCTGCAACCGCCTCCAGAAAATTGCCGTGGAGGAATCCCGCCTGAAGATCCCGCTGCTGTTCGGACAGGACGTCATACACGGACAGCATACGATCTTCCCCATTCCCCTTGCCGAAAGCTGTTCCTGGGACGAGGCGCTGTGGGAGCGCTCCGCCGAAATCGCGGCAAAAGAGGCCGCTGCGGACGGGATCCGCTGGACGTTTGCCCCCATGCTGGACATCGCGCGGGACGCGCGCTGGGGCAGAATCGCCGAAAGCCCGGGAGAGGATCCCTGCCTCGCGTCCCGCTACGCGGAGGCGAAAGTGAGGGGATTTCAGGGAGACGGCCGTCCGGACGGACAACACGTTGCCGCCTGCGCCAAACACTTCGTCGCCTACGGTGCCTGTGCGGGCGGAAGGGACTATGACACCGTGGATATGAGCCTTCAGACTCTTTACGAAATTTACCTGCCCCCGTTTGCGGCCGCAGTCAGAGCGGGCGTTAAAACGGTGATGTCTGCCTTCAACGATTTCAACGGCGTGCCTTGCGCAGCCAACCCCTATTTATTGAAAGACGTTCTGCGGGATCAGCTCGGCTTCCGAGGGATGATCGTCAGCGACGCGAACGCGGTATATGAGTGCATTCCCCACGGCGTGGCGGCGGACGGAGCGGACGCGGCGGCGAACACCCTGCTCGCAGGGCTGAACATGGACATGGGGTCTCACCTGTTTATCCGTCATCTGACCGCGTGCGTGAAGGAGGGCAGGGTTCCCCTGTCCGCAGTCGACGAAGCGGTGCGGCGCGTTCTTCTCCTGAAAGCCGAACTGGGGCTGTTCGATTCGCCCTATACGGCGGAGACAAAAGCGGTCTATCCGTCTCCGGAGCACCGTGCCGCTGCGCGGGACGCGGCGCGGAAAAGCGCGGTTCTGCTGAAAAACGACGGCGTTCTCCCCCTGCGGGCGGGACGGCGGGTGACGCTGATCGGCGCCCTCGCGGAACGGCCGGACGAACTGCTCGGAACCTGGAATATCCTCGGCAAGGGAGAAGAAGCCGTCAGCATCGCCGACGGGCTGCGCGGCGCGGGCGTTCCCTTTGACTATTTCCCCTGCTGTTCCCCCGAAGGCGCATGGAACGAAGAAGAAATCGAACGGGTCTGCCGTTCGGAGACCGAAACGGTGATCGCGGTAGTGGGCGAACCCCAGAAAAACAGCGGAGAAGCGGCTTCCTTCTGCCGCCTGGCGCTGCCGGGAAGACAGGAAGAAGCGGTTCTCCGCCTGGCAGAAGCCGGAAAACGCGTGATCGCGCTCGTCTGTGCCGGCCGTCCGCCGGAAATTCCGCAAATCGCCGCGCACGCTTCCGCCGTCCTGATGCTTTGGCACGGCGGCACGGAGGCCGGCAACGCGGCCGCGGACCTTATAACCGGAAAATACAACCCGAGCGGCCGCCTCACCGTCACCGTTCCCCATTATACGGGAGAAAACCCCGCCTACTACAATCACCCGAATACCGGGCGCCCGCGCTCGGAAGAGCGCTTTTCCGCGCGGTATGCGGACGCGCCTTACCGCCCGCTGTACCCGTTCGGTTTCGGACTGAGCTATACGGAATATCGCTACGAGGGGCTTGCCGTACAGGCGGAAAAAGGCCGCTTCACCGCTTCCGTGCGGGTGAAAAACGTCGGCAGCGTTGCCGGGGAAGAGACCGTTCAGCTGTACACGCGGGATCCCGTCGCACAGCGCGTGCGGCCTGTCAGGGAACTGAAAGCGTTTCAGAAGGTCTTTCTCCTGCCGGGAGAGGAAAAGACGGTCCTCTTTTCCGTCCCCTATGAGGCGCTCGCGTTTTACGGCGAGGATATGAAAAAGGACCGGGCGATCGGCGAAATTTCCGTCATGGTCGGGCACGATTCCGACCATTGGGAGCAGAAGTCGCTGCAGCTTACCGAAGCGCTACTGTAACGGGAAACCGGAGAAAACACGAAAGTTGAACGGCGGCGTCCGCGCGGGAAACAGCTTGCCTTAAAGACCGCACGGAGCGGTACGCAAAATATTACTCCCCTCCGAACCACGTTTCCGCCGTACATTCTGATCGCGTACGGCTTAATCCCCCGCCTCCGGCTCAGTCGGAGGCTTTTCGTTGAAAGCCTTGTGCCCGGATGCCGCCAACGCGCGGGCGTGCGATTGTCGCGCCCGTACGTATTTTCTATGCCCGGCGCTTCATGGAATAAGATTCAAGCGTTTTTCTCTTTCATGTGCCAAAAAATGCGCTCGTTTGCAAAAGGCGAACGAGCGCAAAAGAAAATATTGTACGCGGTACTCCGATCGTCTAACGTTTCCCATTCTTGCCCGCAACGGCTCAGGCGGCGGGCGGGTAATTAAAACCTGATTATCATTGACAATCAGTAACTTCTATCATTGTTGTAATCTACCAAAGCACTTTTGTTTTCCCGGTAAAACCGAGGGATTTTTCAAGCAAAAGCGCTATGAAAGTCAACGCCGCCGGCAAAACCGATGGCGTTGACTTTCTGATCTTCTCAACTGCTTTCAGGCATCTTTTTCAAAGATGGAGACAGAGTTTTCCCCATCCGTTTCCGCCAGCTTGACGACGACCTCTTCCCGCATGGAAGTGGGCACGTTTTTGCCGACGAAGTCCGCGCGCAGAGGCAGCTCCCGATGGCCGCGGTCTACCAAAACCGCTAGGCGGATACTCGCCGCGCGCCCCGCGTCGAGCACGGCTTCGATGGCTGCGCGGGTCGTCCTGCCGGTAAACAGGACGTCGTCCACCAAAATAACGTCTCTTCCCGCGACGGGAGCGATAAACTTTTCCCCCGACTTCTCGGAAGCGGGGATATCGTCCCGATAATAATTGACGTTTAATTCGGAAAAGGGAAGCTCCGTCCCCGTGGAAGCGGCGATGTTTGAGCGGATCGCCTGCGCGAGTTCCACGCCGCGCGTGCGGATGCCGATCAGGTAGGCGTTTTTCAGATCCGGCATGCGCTCGATGATCTCGTACGAGATACGCGTGACCGAACGCCTGATGGTGATTTCATCCAAAATTTTGGCTTTGAATTTCATATTGACTCCAACCGAATGTGCGTTTTCTTTTATTGTAACATAACGCCCCCGCGAAGTCAATTTTTTTCCCGATTGACTTGTTTTTTTCGGGGCTTTATAGTACAATAGAAAGAGAAATTCAAAAAGGGGCTTTTACTTATGGAAGAATTCATGAAAAACGTAACCGTATTCGATCACCCGCTCATCGCGCACAAAATCACGCACCTGTGCGACGTCAATACCAAGACCAAGGAATTCCGCGAGATCGTATCCGAACTCGCCATGCTGATGGGATACGAGGCGTTCCGCGACATCAAGACAAAGATGGTGCACATTCAGGCGCCCATCTCCGATTTCGATTCGCCCGTCGTGGACGAAAAGATCGCGATCGTCCCCATCCTGCGCGCGGGGCTCGGCATGGTGGAGGGGCTGACCAACCTCTTCCCCAACGCGAAGATCGGCCACATCGGCCTGTACCGCGACGAGGAGACGCTGGAACCGCACGAATATTACTGCAAGCTCCCCAAGGACTGTAAAGACGGGCAGGTCATCGTAGTCGATCCCGCGCTGGCGACGGGCGGCAGCGCGGCGGCCGCCATCCGCTTTATCAAAGACGAGGGATTCAAAAACATCAAACTGCTCTCCCTGATCGCCGCGCCCGAGGGGATCAGACGCGTCGTCGAAGCCCATCCGGACGTCAAAATTTACGTCGCCCATTACGCGGACGCGCCGCTCAACGAGCACGGCTACATCGTGACCGCCTTCGGCGACGCGGGAGACCGCATCTTCGGAACGAAATAAAACAGACGCCAAACGGTATACCGTTCAAATTGATGCGGCAGAACGCGAAAACTGGTATGACGATCTGAACAAACGAACATCTGTCAACGATTCGGCTTGAAGTATTCCCGTCAGAAAGAACGAGCGGGACGCTCAAAGAGCGGCCGCGCGGAAATTTTCCGCGCGGCCGCTGTCTTTAAGCGCTTTTTTGGAGCGCGCTTTTTTTGCGATAACCTAGCCGTTTCTGATTTTCTTCAGCACCGCCTCGAAATAATCGGGAAGCGGAGCGGTAAAGGTCATTCTCTCTCCCGTGGAAGGATGGAGAAAGGAGAGCTCCCGCGCGTGCAGCAGCTGCCCGTTCAGTCTGAACTTCTGATTTTTATAGCCGTATTCGGGATCGCCGACCACGGGATGCCCGATGTGTTTTGCATGAACGCGGATCTGATGCGTGCGCCCCGTCTCCAGACGGAATTCGCAGAGCGTATAATTTGCAAACCGCTCCAGCACGCAAAAGTGCGTCACGGCGAGACGGCCGTGCGAGCTGACGGCGATTTTGGTGCGGTCGCGGTCGCTTCTGTTCAGATAGGTCTCGATCCGCCCCTCGTCTTCTTTCAGGACGCCCTCCAGCAGCGCGACGTACACGCGGCGGCAGGTCTTATCGGCGATCTGCGCGGACAGAGAGAGGTGCGCGCGGTCGTTTTTGGCGACGACCAGAAGGCCGGAAGTATTCTTGTCGATGCGATGCACGATCCCCGGACGAAGCGTGCCGTTGATGCCGGAAAGTTTATCCAGCCGGTACAGCAGGGCGTTGACCAGCGTATCCCCCGCCGTCCCGCTCCCGGCGTGAACCGTGAGCCCCTGCGGCTTGTCGACGACCGCAAGATCGTCATCCTGATAGACGATTGTAATCGGGATGTCTTTGGGCTCCAGATCCAGGGGCTTTTCATCCGGAATTTCCAGCCGGACGACGTCCCCCTCCCTCAGCAGGCGCTTCGCGGGAGACGCCTCGCCGTTGACGGCCACCCTGCCGTCGTCCGCGAGGCGCTTGACGCGCGAACGCGTCAAGCCCGCGGCTTCACTTAAAAAGACGTCCGTACGGACGCCGTTTTGTTCCGCAGCGGCGGAAAACTCTTTAATTTTCATGCTTTTTGAAGCGGAATACCGCGTCTTTGTCCAAAAACAGATAGTGAATGAGAATCATCGCGACCCCCACGCACAAAAAAGAATCCGCAAAGTTGAACGTCGCGAAGCGCCCCGCGCCCAGCCAGCCGAAATCGAAGGAGAGAAAATCCACCACCTCGCTGAAACACAGGCGGTCGATGAAGTTGCCGACAGCGCCGCCGATGACGAGGATCAGCCCGTATTTCAGCCAGTTCCCGTGATCCGCCGCGAAGTAGTAAAATACCGTCAGCCCGATCAGCGCCAGGGCCGTGGTGATCTTGAAAAAGACCTGCGCCCACTCTTTATCCGAGAGGCTCCCGAACGCCGCCCCCGTATTGGTGGAAAAGTTCAGATAAAAAAATCCCGGAATCACGGTGATATCCTTGCCCTTGACGCCGTAAAGATGGAAATACAGCTTAGTCAGCTGATCCACCAAAATCAGCAGTATCAATACGATCACGGGAAGCGCCGCGATCAGTCGTCTTCCATGAGTCCCAGTTCTCTGCATAGATCCTCCAATTGTAATTCCCCCGGGTTCAGCACTTCTTCCAGGTTGAATCCGTTGACGTCGTTTTCGATATAGCGCTCTATCTTTTCTTTGGGGTTGAACTGCGCCGCCGCCGTCTCCCGCTCGATGAGATCGTCCAGCTTGCCGAGCTTTTCGATGGCGGCCTCCCCCGAACCCAACACCTGCTTGAGCCTGACTGCGATGTTCAGCGTCTGCTCGGTGATCTTGTAATAGGGATATTTTTCAAAGAGATATTCGAAATACGACTCCCATTTCAGCTGAAAATCGTTGAGCCGCGCGAGCGCGAGTTCATACTGCAGCCGCTCGGTCTCCCGGATTTTTTCCGCCTGCTCCTCCGCCGCCTGCAGGGAGGAAGAAATCAACGAATCGCGGTTCTTAAAGCTCTCCAGCTCCGCCCGCATGCGCTTCAACTTGCCGTTCAGCTCGAAAATCTCCTCATTCCGCTCGGCAAGTTTTCCGTTATATTCGGTTTTCAGTTCGTCGAGAAGGGATTGAACTTCCTCCGCTTTATACTTTTTCTTGTCGAGTTCCATATCCTAACCCTTTCTGCCGACCGACTCCAGAAGTTCGTTTTTCAGCCGCCAGAGCGGCTCGGAGAGATCCACCTTATAGACGTGCGGCTGATCCAGCCGCTTGTATTCGTCCCAAAAACTGTCCAGTTCCCTCTGCGCGTATTCCCTGATTTCCTTCAGCGGCGGAAGCGAACAGACCAATTTTCCGCCCCGGATGATATCCGTTTGCAGCGAACGCAGGCGGTAGCGCTCGAACGTCGTGCGTTTCCAGCGCTCGGTGGGGTGCACGACGGTGAGCGGCTCGGATTCGTCGTACGGCGCCTCGCTCCTGAGATAAACGAGATCGGCGAGCGCTTTCCCCGCTTCGTCATAGACGCGGTAGATATTTTTAAACCCCGGATTCGTGATCTTCGCCGCGTTATCCGAGACTTTGATCTTGGGAATTTCCCGCTCCCCCTCGTAAACCGCCGCCAGCTTGTAGACGCCGCCGAGCGCGGGCATATCCGCGCTGGTGATGAGCTTCGTCCCGATCCCCCACAGATCGATTTTCGCCCCCTGATACTTCAGGGAACGGATGGAATGCTCGTCCAGATCGCCCGAGGCGCAGATGACCGTATCCGGGAATCCGGCTTCGTCCAGCATGGCACGCGCTTTTTTGGAAAGATAGGCGAGGTCGCCGGAATCCAGACGGATTCCCTTGGGCTTTAGCCCCTTCTCCCGCATTTCCCGAAATACCCGGATCGCGTTCGGCACGCCGCTCCCCAGCGTATCGTACGTATCCACCAGCAGCAGCGCATTGTCCGGATACGTCTCCGCATACGCCCTGAACGCCTCGTATTCGCTGGGGAAGTTCATCACCCAGCTGTGGGCGTGCGTCCCCGCGACGGGGATATCGAAGAGCTGCCCCGCGAGCACGTTCGACGTTGAGCCGCACCCCCCGATCACGGAGGCGCGCGAACCGTAAATGCCCGCGTCCGGCCCCTGCGCGCGGCGCAGCCCGAACTCCATCACGGCGTCTCCTTTCGCTGCGTAACAGACCTTCGCAGCCTTGGTGGCGATCAGCGTCTGATGATTGAGGATATTCAGGATCGCGGTCTCGACGAGCTGCGCTTCCATCACGGGCGCCTTTACCGTCAGGATGGGTTCTCCCGGAAAGACCACCGTCCCCTCCGGAACGGCGTAGACGTCCCCCGTAAAGCGGAAGGTCTTCAAATAAGCGAGAAAGGCCTCGGAAAAGAGGTTCAGACTCTTTAAATAGGAGAGCTCCTCTTCCCCGAAACGAAGATTCATAATATAGTCCACGACCTGTTCCAGCCCTGCGGCAAGAGAATAGGTGATCATGCCGTTCTGCCGGAAAAACACGTCGAACACGGCGATCTCCTCCCGCCGCCCGCGGGCGAGATACCCGTCCATCATGGTCAGCTGGTAGAGATCGGTCAATAACGTTAAATTGCGATCCATCGGATTGTTCAGTTCTCCTTCTCGGGGTCGGGCTCCCGTTCGGCAGCCTCTTCCGCTTTTTTCTGCGCATAGGTGCGGTAGGAGGGATCCTCGTTCTGCGCGATCGCCTCCGTTCTGTTCCCCAAAAGAAAGAGATCCAGAAGCCCCACGATCAGCAGGAACATCACCCCCACGATCACCACAGCGTACCACACCAGGGAAAACACGTCGATCATGAGATAGATCAGAAACCCGTCCAGCAGCGCCGCCGCCAGGAAAAAATAAACCGTGCGGCTGCGGACGAATCCCAGCGTAAGGGCCAGCAGCCCGAAGCCGAGCGTCATGACCATGTAAAACCACCAGAAGGGGTTGGAGACGGGAGAGTCCATCCGATTCAGGTTGACCAGCATCAGCACGAGCGCCAGCACGATGATGCCGATCGCCGCCAGTAACGCGTAACGCTTCTTTTTCATGATTTTCTCCTTTTTATTCGGGTACGGGAATAGTATACAACAAATTTTCTCTTTTGTAAACCTATCGGGGAAGAATTTTTGCGCGGCAAAAAGAAAACGCCCGCAGAGGCGGGCGTTTTCAGTTGATCTGTCTGCCGGCATAGGGAAGTTCGTTTCCCTCTCCGGAAAAGCCTAAGCTGATCAGCAGAGCGCGGTTGACGCGCTGCATGGTTTTGGGCGACAGCTGCCCGATGCGATCTTTCAGGCGGCGCTTATCCAGCGTCCTGATCTGTTCCAGCAAAACGACGGAATCCTTCGCCAGCCCGAATTCGCACGCCGAAAGCTCGATATGCGTGGGCAGGCGCGCCTTGTCTATTTTGCTCGTCACCGCTGCGGCGATTACCGTAGGGCTGTATTTGTTGCCCACGTCGTTCTGTACGACCAGAACGGGACGGATCCCTCCCTGCTCGCTCCCCACGACGGGGCTTAAATCGGCGTAATATAATTCTCCTCGTTTTATCATGATTTCCGGTCTCCGCGTAGGCAAGTATTCCCCTATCAGTTTATGACGGACAGAAGAATCGTCGTTCTCGCCCTGCGGTAATTTTTCACCGAAGATCTTTTTTTTATACGCAGAGAAGCAAATTATCGCCGGAAATTTCGCTTTCCTCCCAGGAATACGCCGCCAGCCCGCCCCTGACGGAGGCGCCGTCTCCGACTTTCCATTCGGCAATCCGCTCCCCGCTGCCCTCAATGCCGTAAACGCCGCCGGTCACCGAAGTATAAGATACGGTCAACTCGATCGTCCCCGTGAGCGTCCCGAACGAAATGCCGTTTTGGCGCCCCTTTACGAGGGAATCGTCCGTTTCTCCCGCCAGCAGATAGACGGCGGTGCGACTGCTTCCCTCTGCGCGGATCCCGTCCGTGCCGCCCGTTATCAGAAATTTCCCGTCGCAGCGCGCCTGACTGTCCTTCAATGTGAGCCCGCACGCATCGCCGCTGAGTTCCGTTCTGCGCATCCATAGATCTCCGTCGTCTAAAAGGCGCAGCGCGTCGCCGGATGAGCGGACGGCGCAGTCTTCCATGCGGATCGAGCAGCCGACGGCACTCAGCGCATATTCCGCCCCGATGCACTCCATGCGGACGGAAGACAAAGAAGAAATCCCGTAACTCCCGTACAGCTGTACGCCGTTCCTGTTGCCGATCTCCAATGAGACGTTTTCCATCGTCAGCGCCTTGGCACAGAAAACGGCGGGGTCGGAAGTCGGCGCGGCGGCATGCAGCCGAAGCGTTCCGCCCGAAAAGGAAACGTCGCCTATAAACCGAAGCGAACCGTCGTAGGCGAACGTATAGCCGTTCAGCGCAAAATCGGACGGCTGTATGACCGAGACGGAGGGAGCGAGCGCCTTCGTCAGGGCAATATCGCTCTGAAACGAAAATTCCGCCCGCAGCGTTCTGTCCTGCAAAGAGAGCGCCCTGAATACTTCCGCGAGGGAATCCGCGTCTGCCGCGCAGATCTCCCATTTCTCCTCCCCCGCGTATACGACGGGCTTGCCGCCCGCATACGGCACGGCGCTGTTCAAAAGAAAAACAGAGCCGGAATTTTCCACGAAGGACAGGGCGTCCCCTCCGATTTCTCTGCAATAAGCCTCCGCGCGGACAGCCAGATCCGTTTCCCGCAGAGAGAGCGCGCAGCGCACTGCTCCGGAGAGCGACAGTTCGCGCGCGCAAATCTCCAACGAGGCGACTTCCGCCGCAAAATCCCCTTCCAAAGAGAGGGAGGCGCGGGGCATATCGACGGAGATCTCTCCATCCTGAAAGGACAGCCCGATGCGAAACGCGCCCGCCTCCTCGCCCTCATAGGAAACGGACAGGCCGGAAATCACCGTATTTTCGCGCGCGATGAGATTGGCGCCGTAAGAAAAACGGAGCGAACAGCCGTCTCCGGCGCCCTCTCCGATATAACAATAATGAAATTGCAGGCCGGAGGCAAGCGCTTCTTCCGCGACGCGCCAGGAAGCAACGAACAGCCAGACCGAACGCGGCGCGTAAACTTCGTCGCCCGCCAATACGCGAAAGGACCGGTCAAAGAGCAGAAACGAGCCTTTTTCCTCATTCCAGCCCAGTATTTCCCCGGAAGAAAAGGCAGCTTCCTCCAGCCACCCGCCTTTCTCCAAATAATCCAGGATTTCTTCCGCCCGATCCGGCGGGTCTTCCGCCGCAATCAACTGCTGGTTGAGGTTACGGAGATTCAACTGTTCCGCGCTTTCGTTCGCCTTTGCGATCAGATCGGAAAAAAACGGAACTAAAATCGCCGCCAGAACAGCGACGATCACAAGAACGATGACTACCTCCACAATCGTGAAAGCGCGCCGATTTCCCTTCATTTGTTTATCCCCCTTTTGGAAATTATTTCCAGCTATCAGTATAACGGACAAACCTGTTTTCGGGGAGACTTAAACGCATACTGTATACAACTTTTTACATAAAAAATAATGTCATTTAAGCAGCAGTTCATTTCTATTTTACAGGAAGCACCATAAAAGGCCGTTTTCAATGGGGACGTATCGGCCGAAATCGGTCAATCTCATCATCCGTCTGCACAAATTTCCAGTTTCCCCGCGTCATTTTCCGCCGCATTTTTGCGCCGCCCTTCTGGCGCGATTTGCCTCAAAACTGATTTTCTTTATGAAAAAAGGAACTGCATATTTGCAGTTCCTTTTTCTTGTTTTTACAGAGCTTAATACAGTTGCATTATTACCGTTTCTTCTTTTGTTTCCGGATCATAGAAATAGTAATAGACTCGCTCGTCATCCTTTTTTTCTTTACTTTGATGACTGAACACCAACGGCTTTCCGTTTACAATCGGCCATTCCGGCGATTGCACCCAACGCGGATATGTTTTATCGTATCGAAACAACTCTTTTATCCGTGCCTTTCCCCACGCAATTTGCTTCGTCTTTGAGATATCTTTTGGTACTTCTTCCAGTATTTTATCGTATATCCCTTGGTCATCTACACAAAACACCCAAGATGGCTGTATGTCTAATATAAAAGAATAAGCATCATCGTACTTTGTAAACTTTTTATATATAATATTTTGTTGATCTAAAAATTCTTCTAATTCAGCTTGTAATCCAAATTTTATGCGGACTGTATTCCAATTACTTTTTTTATAAATATATCCATTCATAAATAAATTGTATAGCTGAAAATCATAATCTTTTAGATATTCATATTTTTGATCCATCGGTTCTTTTAATACCTTTTGCAGATTGCTGTTGGTTAAGAACTCTTCCCGAAAAACATTGATCGGCATTCTCCCTTCAACATAATCCACAATACTTTGTATTGCCTTTTCTCTATTTCTATGCAACATTTTTCTCTCCTCCTAGCCCATAAATTTTATCAGCGTTTCCCAGCTCCACGCCGCATTCACATGATATCCGAATGTCTTATGGAATAATATGTGCTGTGGCTGCGTCATTTTTACCACCGTATACATATCGTTCGCTTTCCCGATTACGTGGTGCAGGTGCATTGATTTGCCGTTTACTATAGGCGCTAGCCCTTTTGACATCAACCGAACATTATCTTTTCCATACAATTCGGGTCTCAATTTAGCTTCGTTTTGCCAGACGCGTTTTCTGAATGTACTCCAAGACGGATCGCCTTGTTTAGCCAATTCTATGCTCCTGGGATCAAGCTCATACGGTTTCAGATTCGTCGTTTCTTGGGAAACATTTGCCGGAGCCTGGGTACTGCCGGATTTGGCTGTACCTGCCGCAATGGCGCTGATTCCTATGCTGACGATTACCAGCAGTGCCGTGATTGCCACTTCCTGCGCCCATTCTCCGCAGATATACTGCTCGAACCCTCGCCAGAATCCTTTTCCCCTTAAACTGCTCTGATACCCGGCTATCGCTGCAAAAATTGTCAGCGAACCTACCGTCACTGCTGCAGTAATCAAAACTGCTTCGATTTGCCCCGTCACCGCGCTGAGCACAATCGCCGCCAACGCCAGCACTCCCGCTATGATTTTCCCCAGCGTACCCTGCCAGAACTTCTCCCACGCGTTCAGCTCCGGCGGATCATATACCAGCGGCCGATTCGTTTCGCTTGTATATCCATTATATCCCATGTTCACCGGGTTTGTCAATGTAAACGAATATAAACATAAACTGTATATTGCGGCAGCGTTCAGCATTGTGCTCTCGACGTTTGCTCCGCTCAGATACTGCTTGGTCATAGGGCTGTAATATCTTCCGTTGATATAATACAAGCCGCTCTCCGTATCGTAATACTGGCTCTTCCAGCGGATCGGGTTGAATTCCGCCACACTGATCCCGTCAATCTTCTCGTCGCCGACCGCCGTAACCATTGCGTTTCCCCAGGCGTCGTAGTCGTATCGCGCTACTTCTTTCGGCTGATGCCCTACGTTGCTGAATTGAAGGACAGATCGCACGTTGCTCTGAGCATCTTTCACAAAGTAATAATAAAAAGACTGTGCCTTGAATCCGATGACTTCTTCTGCATCATACAGATACTGTATTCTGGTTTTCCCGCGCAGTTCATCTATGATCTTCGCTCCGTCGTGGAAATAAGTCGTCGTTACATCTCCCACTTGCTTTCGGAACCGCACTCCCTGACTGTCGTACGCGTACTTTACGTCCGCCCCGTACTGTTTTAAGAGCGTTCCCCTATGCCATTTGAGCGCCGTTCCCGCAAAGTCGGTGCAGTTGCCGATATTGTCGTACGCATACGTTTTTTCGCCGCGCTTGACGAGGCGCCCCTTATCATAGGTATAACCGATTTTCGCATTGCCCGAAGTCTGTTCGGACTTGATGCTCCCGTCGGCATTGTATTCGTAAGTCTTCGTGCTTACATTGGTTCCCCAGACGACTTTTTCGCTGAGCAGGCGGTCTGCAGCGTCATACGTGTAGGTGGGCGAGGAGGAAGAAGAAGCGGGGTTTTCATGCGTAATCCGCCCTCTCGCATCGTAACGGTAGGTAAATTCGCGGCTATAATCGCCTTTAAATGCTACCTTTATTTTATTTCTCAGACATGTGCCCGTCTGATATTCGTTTTCTACAGCAATATCATCGCTTCTCATTGTCCTTAACTTTTTCCCTTTGATTCTTCCTAAAGAATCATAAGTATAGGACATTTGCCCGATATCGCTGTCAAACGTTTCTCCCCATTCAACGCAAAACTGACCAGCTAAATCGTTGACTGATTCGACTCTCGGAGCCATCAGTTTGGATTCGTCATACTTCGTCTCCGTATGTCTTGAATTGGGACTTTCAAAATAGGTAACGGTATTTTCGCCGGTTTTCTTTACGCTGAAGTTGCCGCTCTCCGCCGTACCGGTATATCCCGTGCATCGATTGTATTCGTCATAGCTGTACGTATAAGTGCGGTTTTCAAACGGATCAATCATTTCGGTCACTTCCGTCGCCCCTGCGCTCTCCCAAAGCGCCTGGCGTTGAAAGGTCGTTTTGTCGATGCCGGGCTCGGTATCGCTCCTTTCTTCCATCGAAACGGTTCTCCCGTACCGATCCAGGGTAACTGCGGTAATATCCGCATGGTCTTCATCGACGCGGTACTGTTTCGTCGTGATCGTTCCCTGACCGTAATCCACCGTTTTTTCCGTCAACAGCTGCGCGGCTTTGCCGAGTCCGCTTAACAGCTCAAATTTGCAGGGATTTCCGTATCGGTCATAAGCCGCACGATACCCGTAATAACCGTTCTGCGCAACGGCAAAGGGCGATACCTCAGACAGCCTGCCGGCAGCGTCGTAATCGAGATAATTTCCGCCGCCCAACTGGTTTTTCACGGTTTTCAAACGGTTTCCGAACGTATTGTACGTATACGTCTCCGTTAAACGGCCTGACGCAGCTTCTCCGTTTCCGCCGAATTCTCTTGCGCCGAGATACCCCATAGGATCCGAATAAACGCTGCGTTCATAGCTTGTCGCGCTCGTACTGACCGTCTCCGTACTTGAATGCGCCGCCGTAAACACCAGCGTTTCCGTCGTATCGCTGTGGCTCACGGTCTTTTTCGAGACCGAGCCGTAAGCGTCATATTCATACGTAACGGTCACGCCGTATTCGTCGATTTCCCGCAGCGTCCGTCCCGTAAGATCATAATACGTGTTTTTCTCGGAGCTTTTGGGATCTTTTCCGCTTGTTGTCGCTACGGTGCGTTCCCGCATGACAGGACCGGTAAAGCTTCCGATCGCCATGGAGGGATACACCGTCACCGAGCTGCGGGTCGTCAGCAAAGCATCCGGGGAAACGACGTCGCAGCAGTAAGACAGCTCCCCGCAAGCAGGCTCCTCTCCCGACGCGGCAATCGGCTTGATCGAAAGGATAAAGCCGCGATTGAACATAGGGACGACATTGTTCACCGTGATATTCGGATCAAAATCGTACCCTGAGAATTGCGGCGAGAAAAGCATCGCTCTGCTGACCCACAGTTTTCTCGTTCCGTCGCAAAGGCTCAGGATAAAATTGGATTCTGCCGTCAGCTTTTCTCCTTCGGGGCGCTCCAGATACATGCTCAAAAGGGTGGATTGCAAATCCTTTTCCGACATATAGCAGGTTTCACTGATCGTTCCCCCACCTGTCGTTCCGGTAACCGCCGATTTCCAATCAATTTTATATACCGTATTTAGAAGACCGTGATCTCTTCCCATGGAAGATTCCAGCCACACTTTCCAGTCCATGCGCGCCGACGGGAACATCCTGATATCCGCAGTGGAAATCTTGTCGTATTCGCCGCCGGGAAGGATGAGCTTGATTTCTTTGACGGTATCTCCCTCAATATATACGGGCACGGTCACGTACTGCCATACGTTCACGGCGCTGTTATCCAAAATGACTTCGCCGGTCGTATAATATTTGCTTATATTTTTGGAATACACGTATACCTGAAGTCTCGGATCTTTCAGCACACTGTCGAGCTTTACCCACAGTCCGAAGGTAAAATGATCGTAATTACTGCACTTCCCTTTTCGGTAATCGGATACATCGCCGGGGTTGCAGATTGCAATTTCATCGCTGAACCCGCTGTCGATGCCCCTTGTATTGAGCCCGCGCCCGTTACTGGACGGGTTAATTTTCACCTCCGTCCCCGGCAGTTTTTCCAGGCTCCGCAAGTCGGCTTTATTCCCTTTGTCCGCTTCCAGAACCGCCGTCGTATTTCCCCTTGCATTGAAATAATACATCATAACGACGTCTTTTTCGTTATTTTCCGAAGTTCCCTTCTGATTGCGGACACTGACCGAAAATCTGTTCTCGTCTTCTTCGCGGATGACGTTGCGCTGTCTTACGTTGCCGTCAGGGAGCGCAAAGGCAAACGCTCCGTCATTTTGCTCCGTGATTTCCGCCGTTCCTTCCGTAATGCCAAAAATGCAGCCTTTCAGATAGTCAAATTTCAGACAGGAGCCCGTCCCTCGGTCCGCCGCGTACTGCAAACGCCCGTCCGCACCGTATCCGAAGACGGTTTCTTCGTCTCCGTTCGTGATTCTGCTGAGATAATAATCGCCGTCAATCGAAATGTAATCATAGGTAAGCGTCTTTTTGACGCTGCCGCTTTGCGTGCATTTGATCGCCGTCAGCAGCTCTGTTACTTCATCGTATTCAAAGGCTATTTTATTGTAGGCTTTTCTTTCATCGTACAGTTCCGTGAGCCGGCCGGCGGCGTTATAGACGAGTCGCTTCGTCAGCTGGTTATAACAGGAAACGGTTTTTACGAGAACGCCGTTTTCAAAATACAGCTGATTTCCCGCCGTGTCGTAAATCAGTTCGCAGTTCCCGTCGTGTTTCAGCAGCAGATCGGAGCCTGACGTATCGTAATATCGGTTTCCATCCCCCAAAGCGACAAAACTGTGACGATATCCTGCGCCGTCGAAATAACGATACCGATCGGCCTCCGAATCATAAATCAGATATTGCTGCACCGAAAGCCGGAACCCTTTTCCCATATGCGTTTTATAACACGCATCGCCGTATTTCAGCGCCTTCTTTTCGTCAAACAGCGAATTAAAGATGTGGCTGCATCCGACCGTATAGCTGTTTGCGCCGATTCCGACGTCAAAATGCTCAAACGCCAGTCTTCCGTAAAACAAATTTACGCGGGCGTCTCCTGCCCCGCAAGCGTATTTCAGTTCAGCCTGTCCGTCGACGCTGTTATCTTCTCCCTCTTCATATACCGACACGGCAACGCGGTCGGACTTCGTAATTCCGTTTTCCGTATAAGAGAGCGTGACAAAGCGATCTTCGGCGGACAGTTTAACTTTATCGATGCCGACTGAAGCCGTTACGTCTTTCCTTTCGAGGTTAGGATTATCATTGAAAAAGGCAGTAACGGTCATCCCGGTTTTATCAAACGTCTCGCCGGCTTTGTATCTGCGTTTCCGGGGCTGACTGTCTACGTTTAACGCATATAAACCCGGTTGATCTACGGTTACGGGGATGCTGGAAGAGACGCTGACGCCGTTTTCGCTGTATGTAAACGTCACGGAAACAGTGCCCGATTCGGTAAACCTGCTAGGCGTTATCTCAGGCAATGTCTCAAGCTCTTCGTAGATGCGGCCGGAATACTGCGCCATAAAGCCCATTCCGTACGGTTCAAAGGCATCCCCTAAAAGATATCTTCTCTTATGGGGAAATTTTACGCAACGCAATCCCGTCAATACCTTTTTCAGTACCGTAATATCTACCGTATCGCTTTTTGTAACGCCTTCTTCCGTATAGGTTACCGTGATTTCGGTATCCTGTTCGGTAAGCGCTTTATCCTCTTCCGTTATGACGTAGTTGTTCACTCTCTTTTGGGTGCCATTATCGTAAAATGCCGTAACTTTCAACCCTGTCGGATCAAAAATTTCTCCTTCCAGATATTCCCGCCTGCGCGGAGCCGCCGCTTCAATTCGTTCCAGCTTTTTTGCAAGGAACGTAATCGCCTGTTTTGCCGTCGCCGTAATTCCGTTTTCGGTATATGATACCGTCAGATCGTCGCCGTTCAATATTTCCATGGGCTTTACCGTATAATCGGATACAAAACTGCTGGTGCCGTCGTTATAATACGCCTTTACCTGCATTCCGTAGGAATCAAAATATTCTCCCTCCATGTAGACGGTTTTCATCGGCGCTTCGGTGATTTCAATGGAATTTAACCGCCTGACAACGTCGATGATTAGCTGCGTATTTTGCCCCAACGCTGCAAACGTTATCACCTGATTTCCCAGATTGTCGAGCCTTCCCGGCGTAAAAGTAAATTCCTTAAGTTGCGTGACCGGCCCTTTATCGAAATATCCGTTGACAATAAAATCGTCTTTCGTCAATACGTCTTTGTATCGAAAATATGCTCTCCCTGCAGACGCTTTTATTGACTGAACGGTTCTGCTTTCCACCGAGATATCGACCTGAGCAGAGACCACCTTGCCTCCGTATTCATAAGAAATCGTCACGGTTTTCGTTTCCGCTTGCAAAGTGACCGAAGTATAGTTAAAATCGGTTATTTTTTGATCAGAGCCGTCCGTAAAATAAACGCGGACAACCATACCGTCCGGGTCAAAGGTTTCATACTCATAGTATTCGGTTTTTGTGGGCAGCTTTTCAATAACGATTTCTTGCACCTGCTTCTGAGACGGGTCGATGCCAGGAGAATAGCCAGGCCAACGATTATAGTCGTAATTTGCTATGATTTCTCCCGTCACACGGACTACGGGAATTTCTCCTGCACCGTTGTCTACCGTTTCGTCGTCACTGAAAAGATTGATGTTTGAAATATTCGTGTCAAGCCAACCGAAGACGGCATCCGCCAATGCGTCTATGATCCTGATCGTCATAGTCTGTACGCCGGTTGAAACTCTGTCGAGCACATCGGACGCTCCCCCGCAGCCTGTTATCACGCGCAACTCGGAGGTATCGCCGTCATATCGCCCCAAAACTTCAATTACTCCCTCGGCGACGGCATCGGAACAGCAGAGAATTGCCGAACCTACGCCCCTATCAAAAAGCGTGTCTTGCAATTTCTCTTGCATTATTTCCAAAATACAACTTTCAATGTAAATCGGTGGTTCCAAGATGATCTGATTATCGAGATAGCCGTTTAAAACTTCCGTAATTCCCTCGTACATCGCTCGATCGGAGTCGGAATCAAACATCACCATGTCGATCCGAAACGTTTCGGTCGCGTTATCCAGATCAAAAGTGTCCCGGATATACTCTCCCTGCATTCTGCCGAGTTCTTTATAATCCGGCTCGATAAAACAATTCAATTCGCTCGTATTGTATATAAGATCATATAAAGCGATAAAATATGTGTCGGGATATTCATCCATAATCGTGCCGATTTCATTCCCATCTACCGCCCAAAGAATTATGATATTACAGCCTTCATCGATCATATAAGTAATATCCATATACTGCGCTTCAGAATTGTTTTGAGCATATCTCACTTCAATATCGCCGTATCCCATTGACTGAAAAACACTCTGTAACGCCTGAACAATTTCATTTTCAGTTGGATCATATTCATAATGCGGCATGGACACTCCGATTTTACAATCGCTCAGCGACAATGAACTTAATTTTAAACTCTTTTTTAATTTTTCCATTTTTTCTCCCTGTTTATTATTTTTTAGTTATAGCTTTGATTTTTTGTTTGAGTTTAATTCTTTCTTTTTTACATAACGGTCCCTCCTTTTAGCTGTTCTACTCTTTCTATCGCCTCCTTCCCGACAGGTCAATGTTATCGCAGGCATGCAAAATAACGAATTTTTAACGATTATAAAACGGACAGATCAATCTGTCCGTTTTATATGCGCCGATTCAGTTGCCGTTTAGATGCCCCGCCGCGATTACACTTCGATTATACCTTACTTTTCAAATGTGTCAATAGCTTACTGACACGTTTCATGCTCATTATAAAACTTTCGTCCTGCGGCGGACGGAACGAAAATAACCTGCTTCATCTGCCCTCTTTTTGAATCGTTTGCATGCAGTGTGTACAGAAAAAGGGATATGCCAAAGCATATCCCTTTTTCATTAAGAGGTCAGATTCAGGAAACGGTCAGTCATTCCGGCGGCAAAATTTTCGGCATGCCTTTCAGCACGTTTCTCTCCCCGCCTCAAATCGGAATGCGCAGCCGAAGACGCCTTCCATGATGCGGCGGGCGATGAGCAGGGCGCCCACAGACGCAGGGTGCACCCTGTCGCCGCAGATCGACAGCCCGGAACGGCTCTTCATATATACGTCAAACTCCGCCTGTATGTCCAAAACGGGCCGATCGTATTTCTGCGCCACCCGGCACATTACGTCGGCGTAGGCCTGCGTCATGGCGCGCATTTCGTCCTGCGGATTGCGCTCCATGAAAAACGGCGTCATGAAGTAAAAATCCTTGACGTCCCCGCTTTTTTCCGCCATCGCGCTCAAATTTTCTCCGTACTCTTCCGGCGATACGAGATCCTCAGACGGCGCAGTATGATCGAGGCGGCGCCAGACGTCGTTGATGCCGATCATGCAGAACACGGTATCCGGCGCCTTCGACAGCACGTCTTTTTCCCAGCGCCTTAAAAGATCGCGCGAGGTGTGCCCGTTGACTCCGGCGTTGAATACCCTGTAAGATTCCCACGGCCGAAACGCGGTCAGGCTGTCGCGCACGAGCCTGACGTATCCCGTGCCGATCAGATCGGGCGTGCTGAGTTTGTCGGCATCCGTCGTCGAATCGCCGGCAAACACGATTATTTTTTCCCTTTGCTGTTCCATTTTTTCTCTCCGTTCAGGTTATTTTGCATCGGAAATTCTCTGCAATACGAAACCGCCTTCGCCGACGGCGTATCTTTCTCCCCGCTCTGTGTCGCAACTTAAACGCCTGCCCTTAATCTCCACGGAGAGCGCGCCGCCGTTTTCGCTCAGGATCTTGCAGCTTACCACCGTTCCGTCCCGGAAAACCAGGTCCTCCACGACAAAGCCGCCGAAGGTACGGACACCGCGGATTCTGCCGCTCTGAAAGCGTGCGGGAACTGCCGGAAGCAGACGGATGGCATCTTTGGGGCAGGAGACGAACATCTCCAGCAGCGCGCCGGGGAACCCCGCGTTCGCGTCGTACTGGAAAATATGCCCGCATTCATAGGGATGCGCGGCAAAGCCGTTGGGGAGCAGCAAGCCGTTTTGTTCGTCGAACAACAGATCGAGCATACGCCCCGCTTTTTCCGCGCAGAAAAGGCGGGAATACAGGTAAATTCTCCAGACGATTCCCCATCCGGCCCAATCGCCCTCCTTGCTGCGGCAATCCAAAGTGTACTCCGCCGCTTTCAGCCACTCCTCGTTTCCGCTCACGTGCATGACGCTGCCCGGATGCAGCCCGTACAGATGAGACAGATGCCTGTGCGTATCTTCCGCGCTGTCGTTATCGTGGAAATAAAACTCTTTCAGCACTTTGTCCGAGGAGACGGAAGCGGGCGGCGGCAGCCGCTTCAACAGATTTGCCGCCTCGGCTTTGAGCGCTTCGTCGCGGCCGAGCACGTTTTCCGTCTCGATATAATTTTCAAGCAGCTGGCGGATCATCTGGTTGTCGTGCATGCTTCCGTAGGACACATACCCCTGCTTGCCGTTTGTCCGTTCGGGAGAAGTGGAGGGACAGGTTATTTTGTAAGTTTGATCCCCCGCGGTATAATCGATGAGAAATTCCGCGAAGAACTCAACAGCCCCTTTGATGGCCCCGTAAAGCCTCTCGAGCAGGCGTACTTCCCCGGTATACCGATAAAAATCAAAGGCTGTGTTTATGAGCCATGCGCCGCAGACCGGAGTCAGTCCCCAGGGCCCGTCGATCGCGCCGCAGACATCCCAGAGGTCGGTGTTGTGATGCAGGCACCAGGCTTCCCCCCGCTCGATGCCGTACAGCTCGCGCGCGACGGTCTTTCCGTGCGGGATCAGCCTGTTCAGTTTTTCAAAGAGCGGAGCGGCAAATTCGCACAGATTCAGAGCCCCCACGCTCCAGTAATTCATTTCCAGATTGATATTGACCGTGTATTTGGAATCCCACGGCGGCGTAAAATCGGCGTTCCAGATTCCCTGCAAGTTTGGTGGCTCGCTCCCCGCCTGCGAACAGGAAATGATGAGATATTTGTCGAACTGAAACATCTTTTCGATCAGTTCGATGTTTTTGTCTTCCGGATAGTCCTCAATCAGCGCGTTGACCGGCCTTCCGCTTTCCGGATAGTCGAATTCGACGGCCGTTCTGCCGTACTGTTCGGAAAAGTACGCCGTATGCTCCCGATACAGGCTTTCATACCCGGCTTCGCGCGCCGCTTGCAGCCGGGAGAGCGCCTTTTCCCTGTACGAAGAGGAAAATTCGGAAGGCGAGACGAAATTAGTCTGAATCGTGAGATATACTTCGCAGAAAGTCGCCTCCGCGACGCGGGTCTTATGGCGGATAACCTCCGCCTTTCCGTCCGTGCGGACGCTGTAACATACGCAGTACCGCACCGCGCCGTCCGTCCCCTTCCCGCCCGGAACGCTGCCCGTAAACACCATCGAGCCGTCTTCGGCAAATTCGATTTTTCCGTCCGTTTTGGACAGGTATTCAAACGTGTAACTGCGCGGGCGGCTGCTCTCGTATTTCAGCACGATCACGTTGTGTTTATAATTTGCAAAATAGGTCTTTTGAAAAAAAACTTCGCCCTCTTTGAAGGTCGTCGAAAGGACGCCGTTTCTCAGGTCGATCTGTTTGCGGTAACCGCTCACCCCTTTCAGGACGTCGGTGTGAACCACGAGATTCCCCGCCGGCGCGAAGATCTGCCCGCCGAACATGCCGACAAAGCGGCTGCCCCACTCGACGTCGCAGGGCTGCCCCTCCAGCGTTTTTTTGCGCAGTTCTTCCAGATAACGGCAAGCCCCTTCGACGTGATTTTCATAGGGAGCCCCCGTAAACATCGTGCTCTCGTTCAGCGTGATCGTCTCAAAGACGAGGTTGTCCTCAACCTGCCCGCCCATGTAGCCGTTGCCGAAGGCGAGCGCGGCATTGATGCCCGCAAAATCCTGGGACGGCCTGTCAAACCAAAATAAATCTCTCTGCATGTCGATACTCCCGATCCTGTTTTCCGCAAAAGCTTGGAAAGAGCGGCATGACGCGCCTGTCACGCGTCATGCCGTTTTCGTTACTGATAATTTTCGCACACGAGCGTCATCAGCTGCTCGATGTAACCGCGCTGTAAAAAGTCGCTCGGATGATTGACGTTGTTGGTCAGCATATCCATGCCGCGCTTGTGCTTATACAGCTCCTCCGTAAAGGAGGTCATATCCATTACCGCGCAGCCCGCGGTATCCGCGGCGATGGTATTCAGCACTTCCAGATAATTGCCCTGCGTTCCCACGCCGCTCCATTCGGGATTGGCGAGGATGGTGGCGATCAGGATAAATTCACAGTCGGGCGAGGCATCGCGGATCGCTTCGATGATATCGCGGATATTGGACTCGAACGTGGAGTTCGGCACGTTGAACGAACCGTCGTTCATGCCGAAGGCGATGATCGCCAGGTCGGGCGCGTATTCCACCATCTGTTCCTCGATATGATCCCTGCCGTTCTGGCTCGTCCAGCCGCCGACCGCTTTATTCTCGAACTCGACATCGGCGTCATACCAGCTTTCCAGTTCAAGTTCAAACCCCACGCCGAACGAGGGGCGGAAGGGCTCGATGTTCAGCAGTGCGGAAGAAGAACAGCCCGCGGCGATGCTGTCTCCCGTCATAAAGAGCGAAAGGGACTTGTCCTCTTTCATCTTCTTCATCGTGTTGGGCAGTTTGTCGCCTTGATAAACGGGCACCGTTCCCTGCCAGGTATCGGCATGCCTGTAAGTCACGTTGACGTGGTAACGGAGAAGAGAAGCGCTCTCGGTGAAGAGAATATTTCTCCCCGGTTCGCTCCCGGTCTGCGTCTGCATGCCGGGCATATCCGTAATATCCGCCTCGTAATACTGCTCATACGTGAGGTACGGCATGGTGGAAGTTTCGGTCAGGATCAGGTTCTTGCCCTCGATCCGGTACTCGCTCGCCGCATATTCCTCTTTCAGCGTATAGTCGTTTACGCGGATGATCTCCGTGGGCTCGTACAGCAATTTGCCGACTTTCGTGCCGTCCGCTTCCTCCACCACGACGAGGGACTCCTCATACACGGTATCGCCCAGCCAAACGGGCTTATACATATCCTGCGCCGTCTTCTGCGGCACTTCTTCTTCCGGGGTGCACCCGGCGAAGCAGGCAACCGCTAACAGGCAGGCAACACACAATGCGATGATTTTTTTCATGTTTCTCTCAATCCTCCGCTTTGATATTTTCTGTTTGCACCGTATAGCCGGTGTATTCGGCGATATTTTTCACCAAAATATCCGCCGACGCTATGTTGCTTTTCACATTCGGATGCCCGTGCAGAGCGGGCGTGCCGTTTCCGAATCCGTCGGACAGTTTTACGGGATACACGTTCGGATATCCGCTGTCCTGGAAATCGTAGACCATATTTTCGAGCGGGATATAGATGTTCGATTCCCCCATCGTGCCGTAGCAGCAGAATACGGGCGTCTCCCTTCCGTAGACGGAAAGCAGTTTTCTGATAAAACTGCGGTAGGCTTCCAAATAATTTTCCAGCCGCCTTGCTTTTTCCGCATCGTCCGCCGGGCCGGATACGTTGCCCAGAATATACTGGTTGTCGTTCGCACCCAGGTTGATGACCACGATATCGGGGACGTGCGAAGCGTTGTCCCAGTGCGCCTCAGAGCGGATATCGGCGTATGCAAACCAATCGGGAATCGCCGAATCCTCCCCCAAGCCGTGCGCCATGCCCCAGCCGCTGGCGCAGATCATGGAAAAATCCGCGCCCAGCATGCGCGCCGAGAGGTAGGCGTACGTCAGAATCGCGTTTTCGGTATCCGTGGAAAAGGCCGTCTGATCGGTAAAATCAATGCCGTAGCCGCAGGTCACCGAATCGCCGTAAAATTCGATCGAGAGGGGCGCGGCGGCAGGCGCATCCAAAATAGTTCCGTCCGTCTTTAAGGACACGAGCGCCAGCCGATTGGCAGACGTTTCGCTCAGTTTATACACCTTTACGGTGTGTTTCCCGGGAGCTAGCCCTTCCGCCAGCACGTATTCGGTGGGATCGCGCATGTAAATTTCTTCCCTGCGGGCGCGGCGCGGATCGGTTTCGCCGTCTATGAGCACGCCGATATACGGATACTGCACGCCCTGTCCGACGACCTCGTTCTGCCACTCTCCCATCAGTTTTGCCGTGAGCTCGGTTCCCTCGAACGCCACTTCAAAGCCGGAAGCGGATAGGTTGAACCAGACGGCTTGTTTCTCTTCGTCAAAATAATTTCTGCCCTGCCACTTCACGTAGTCCCCGCTACAAAGGAGCGCCCCCGTCAGTTCGCCGTAATATTCCTTTGGCTCCGGCGGCCCGTTCTTCTCACAGGCGGCAAAGGACAGCGCGGTGACGAGCGCCAGCAGGCAGACCCAAATCCGTTTCATCCCTGCCCCTGTTTTCCGAAATCCCTGATGACCGCCGATGACAGATTCATGGCGTACATCCGGATGACGAAGTCGTTTGGATGGTTGACGTTGTTCACCGTCATATCCTCATACTTCTTATTGGCGATCGCATAGCGGTGAATCTCGCCTGCATCCACAAACACGGCGTTGTCCACCGACGCGCACATCTCGGCGAGGCTCGCGCTGTACGTGGGCTGGAACCCGTACAGGGGTTTGCGCACCCCGGAATCCAACACGTAGCAGGCGCCGTTGTCGTTCGGCATACAGGTGCCGATGACGATAAACTCCACCGGCTCCTTATAGACGAACGTGATGGAATCGATGATCTTCAGTACGTTTTCCGCCAGCAGATCCTGATTTTCGTGCCAGGTCCCGTCGTTCATGCCCCAGCCGATGAGAATGAGGTCGGGCTTTTCTTTGAGCACGGCGGCCTGCGCCTTGTTCAGGCTGACGCCGTTCACGCTCTCGCCGCTCGAACTGAGAGACCAGTCGGAAATCTGCCCGCCCACGCTGTAAGAGTTATCCATTTTTACGTTCCCGCCCGATGCCTCCGCAACCGCGTCTGCGAACAATTCGTACCAGTTTTTCATGAACGGTTCGCTGTTGATGTTGGAGGAGGAACAACCGCCGCAGGAAATGCTGTCGCCCAGAAGGAGCATGCGGATATCCTCTCCCGTTCGGATCTTCTGCTCGAGGAGGGGCAGTTTATCGCCCAGATACGGCTGAACGGGCCCCTTGTAAGCGCCTTCTTTGTATTTGTAGGTGACGAAAATCTGATATTCAAAGATGAGCGGCGTCTCCGTATAGATCACGGTGTCCTCCCCCGAAACGGTCTGAAACGTCGGGTTTTCCACTCCGAACGGCTCGCGGATGATTTCGCCGTTTTCGCCGTAGCTGCGGCGCATCAGGTCTCTTCCGTGCAGGTTTTCCTCCGTGAAATAGGGAATGTCCGAGCCGTCCAGCCGCACGATTTTACCGTCCCGATATTCCCAGTCCACGCCCCTTTTCCACTCGCGCTTCAGCGAATAATCGCGGACGCTGTAAATCTCTGCCGGCTCCAGCATCAGCTTGCCGGAAGAAACGCCGCCCGGCGTCTCTTCCAGCAGAAGAACGGGCTCGTTATAGATCACATCCGACTGCCAGAACGGCATGACCTGTTCGTGAAAACCGTAATCGTATACGAACGGCTTTTCTTCCGGCTTTTCCGTATTATTTTCTCTCTGCGGCTGACAGCCGCCCGCAAAACAACTCAGCATACAAATCACCGCCAAAAATAAAAAACCAAATTTTTTCATACTTTTCCTGAAAAGGCATGCCGCCCGCCCTTTGCGGCGGGCGGCATGCGCGCTTCATCTCAACCGTTTTAATCAGTTTCTCTTTTTTCTGATGAGGATCGCCGCGACCGCCAACAGCGCCGCCGCCGCGAACAGACTCATCGCGCCCACCGAAGAGCCGCAGCCGCCTTTATCGCCGTCTCCGCCGTTCGGATCAAAATCGGGATTCAGTTCGCCGCAGAGGATGCAGTAGCCGGTATCCGGGTCGTACTGGTGCTGGCACTCCTGTTTTTCGGGGACGTTGGAGGGATCGGGCGTGGTGATATCCGCCGCAAAGACGTTCTTTCCGTTGATCCTGGAGATCTCGAAATCGAAGTAGTCTCCGTCGTTGCCCACGCTTCCGATGACCGTCAGATAGCCCACGTGCTGGGCGGGATCGGTCTTCGCGCCGTAAATGGTGTTCAGCTCGGGAATACGGATCTTGGAAGCGAGGATATCCGTGCCGTTCAGCAGCATCGAGAGCTCGTTGGAATCCGGCGCCTGATACATTCTCAGCGAATACACGCCGTCTGCGGGTGCATCCAGATACATCATCTCGGTCTTTCTGCCGGCATAGATCTGCGTGGTGTCGTCCTTGATGGCAAACACGGTGATGCCTACCCTGTTGTTGGGCTGGGGCTGCAGCCAGATCATGATGCCCTTGTGTTTGCTGGTAGCGGCTTCGCCGTCGCCCTGCGCGCTGAAGACGTCGTTCTTGTTGGTCATCAGCGCGATGGAGAACCAGCCGGACTGCAGATCGGTATCGAACACGAAATCCATCGAGAAATTGGTGATCTGGAACGCCTTGTCGTAGAAGATCGCGTCGTTCAGCGGCAGGACAGAGCCGTCCGTCGAAGAAATGCCGGCATAGGCGGAGCCGATGAAGTTCAGGGTCTCGTCTTCCGTCCTGGTCATGATGGCGTTTCCGTTCATAGACCAGTCGGCGACGGTCATCAGTTCTCCCAGCTTGGTCTCGATCTCGGCGAGCTGTGCGTTCACTTCGGCGAGCGCCTCCGTGGAGAGGAACGCGAGATATGCGGGCGTCACCTGATTTTTCAGCGCGCGCGCCACGCGGATCGCCTCAGCCGTTTTGGCCGCGTTCAGCTGCGCGAGGATATCCGCTGCAACCGCCTTGGCGGTGGCGTCCGTCTTCTCGGTGAACAGCGCGTCCGCCGCGGCGACGCGCGCGGCAGATTCGGGAGCGGCCGCGAGAAGCGTTTCATCGATCAGCGCCTTCAGCGCCTGCGCATTGAAAGAGCCCTGTACGTCCGCAATCGCATCGACCGCGTTCTCATAAGCGGTGATATCGAAATCGAGCAGCTCGGCGGCGTACTGCGTTCTCGCGGCCTGCAAAGTCGGTTCGTAAGCGGCGAGGATCGCATTGATGTAGTTTACGTCATAACTGCGCAGCCCGGCGGTGGAAATGCCGTTCTTGCATTCGATCGCCTCGATGCACTCTGCGGCGTCCGCAATGCCGTCGCCCATGATGCCGATATACTCTGAGAGGCCTTCCATCGCGTTCTTGTACGCGTCGGTCGCCTGGTATGCCTGAATCTTGGAATCGCTGATGTTGGCGACGACCATGCTGTTGTTGCCCATATTCATGGTGCCATAGATAAAATATACGTTGTGGATCGCGTCTGCGCTCTCCTCATACATATTCGTACCGGGGCCGAACATGCTCATGGGAATCGCGACGCTCTTTTCGTTGAAAGAAACGTTCAGGTTGGCCCCGTTTTCGCTCACGGAGAACTTAACGGAGAGCTTGTCGTCCGCGGGATCGGTCACCACCATCTCATACAGCGCGCCGCTTCCGTCCGTCAGCCAGGTGTTTTCAAACCAGCCGCGGCAGAACAGCAGTTTGTAGCTGTGAGAGGTCCCCTCGACGGTATGCTCGAACGCAAGCGTAAGGGAGGTTTTATCCTCTGTGAGGTATCTGTTTTCCCCGTCCGTAAAGCCGATAAACGTCTGCATTGCAGTATCCGTTCTCGTCTGTACGATGGATTCGCTGGCGCGCAGAATATCGAATTCCAGCGAGGTGAGATCGTAGGCGACGTTGGAGGAAATGCGGCAGGCAAAACCGCCGTTCGATCCCGGAATCAGTCCGAGTTTATACGCGTTCGTTCCGTTTACGGCAATCAGGCGGCTGCCGACCGTTCCGTTTCCTCCGGTGCCGATGGCAAACGGCGTGCGGTTATCGAAGCTGAAATAGGCGAGCGTCTCGTCGAGCTTCAGGTCGATCGCGGTAATCTGCGCCTGCAGTTCGGCGGTCTGCTCCGCCGTCAGGCCGGCGAGGTTGATCTCGGCGCGCTTTGCCATGGCGGCGTCATAGCCCGCCTGCGTGGTGATATTTGCATCTACGAGCGCCTTGTACTCCGCAATCGCGGCGACGGCAGCCTCGTAAATCCCAGCGGCGGGATCCTCCGCGCCGGGCGCAGAGACGGTAATCTTCCCCTTGGTCATGGATGAAACCATCATATACAGATTATCCATGCTGACGTCCGCTTCGGGATAGAAGGTTTTGCCCGTGCCAAACAGATCGGCGGGGACGGAGACCTTTCCTCCGTTCAGGGAGATATCCCAGGTCGACTGATCGGCGCTGTATCCGAGCTCGATCGTCAGCTTATCGCCCGCAGGAGATGCAACGGCGGGCGTCGCATAAACGCTGACTCCATCCGGCGTATAAGGAGAGCCCACCCAGCCCTTGTAAAGAACAAGCTCAAACGTGTGCACATTTTCCGTCAGTTTATGGAACAGGCCCAGCGTCACGCCGTTCACATATTCTTCATTATAAAAACGGTTGAATCCGTTTGTAAAGGCGATAAACAGCGAATTTGCCAATTCGCCGACGGGCCATTCGCTCACGTCGTAGAGATCCATCGAAAAATCTTTTGTGATATCGACGGGATTTTCGTAAGCGGCTCTGCATCCATACTCCCCTTCCAGGCTGATCTGATATGCGGTCTTACCTTCTCTCGTAACCGGGGTTGACGTTGCGTTCACGCCCACTTCATAGGGGTTAGCCGTGCTCGCGCTGACTTTGCCCGTAAACGTAAAGGCAAACGCCGCCGCAAGACACATTGCGAAAGCGATCACAAGAGAGACGAGCGCTTTCATGCGGATGTTCTGTTTCATCATTTAAACTCCTCCTGATTATTTTTTTATTCCGTAAATATCCATTCCGCGGATAGTCACGCCGACATCGTATGTTCCGGGAATCTCCCAGCCCATATTCATATAAGTTACCGCCATGTCTTCAAACCTGGCGCCCTGCATTCCGCCGCTCGCCTGCACCTGTTCGAAGGCGCTCTTAAACAGCGGGTAAATGTTGTAATCGAACTTGATATCCGTCTGAATAGGCAGATAATCGGTATCAAATGTGCTAGACTCGATGTATTCGTCCATATAGTTGTGCACGGCGACGCCGTATATGTAATGCGCGGTGCCCTTGTCGTACTGCACGGTATCTTCCCGCGCCATGCCGCGCGCGTCGTACAGCGGGACGCCGAACCAGATATAGTCGCCGGGGGTGCCGTACGTGTCGCTCATGTTCGTGAGGGTGATGAACCACACCAGCTGCGCCGTATGGAGGTTGAAATTATACTCTTCCTCCGTCATTTTAAGATCCATCTGGTTGATGGTGAAATCCATCGCCACGTGCACTTCGCTCAGCGCGCTGATCAGGGGCGGATTTGCAAAGTTCTGTTCCAGCAGCATGTGCGACCAGCCCTGATCTCCCACGCGGGGCGTATCGTAATCCACGCTGGCGCGGTAAATGAGATCGATCGCCTTGGTCTCGGCGTTGAAACGGAGCGTCTTGGAAGGATCCTCGTAAATGTACGTATTCCCCTCCTTTTGCTCCACCGTCCTGCCCGCCTCCAGCTCGTCGGACATGTCGTACTTGCTGCACCACTGCGCCATCACCCAGACGGGCGTTTCCGTCTCTTCGGCGGTGCCGCCCCAGGTGAGTTTGCGGTAGGTCGTTCTGCCGTCCTCTCCCGCGTCCGTTCCCAGCAGATGAATGCCCGTCGAGAAATCAGTGTCGTCCATGATCTCCACCCTGTCGTCCAAGACGGCGGGCGGATTTTTTCCTTCGTCGTCCGGTTTTTTTTCGGGGTCGCCCGTGCAGCCGCTCACTGCCGCCAGGCAGAACGCCGCGCCCAGACAAAGGGAAAGCAACTTTTTACCTCTCATCAGGAAGCCTCCTTGAATTTCGCTTTCAGATTGAAATTGTGAATGTCGACGCCGACGTCGAAGATGCCGGGAATTTCCCAGCCGATGTTCATGTTCACAAGGTACAGGTCGTCAAATGTGCTGTACTGCATATAACCGAGTTTCTGCGCGTTTTCGAGCGCCGTCTTGATCTCGGGAAGCAGATTGTGCTTGATGGTGACCTTATTGCCCACCGTTGCGAGCTCGTCCATATACGCGGCGTTTCCCATGCTGGAAATATACATCATCGTGCCGCGGTCGAACAGCCCGTTCGGCTGCGTGAGCTCGGTCTCGCGGTTGTCGAAGAAGGGCATCCCGAACCAAAGACCGCTGGACTCGGCGGGATTTGCGCTTTCCACGACGAAAAACAGCTGAAACTGCGCCGCGTGCAGCGAAGGATTGTAGGCGTCTCCCGTCAGATTCTCCATTTTCGTGAGCGTCCAGGATATATCGAGGATCAGTTCGTCCATTTCGGAGACGAAGCTCTCCTCGTAGAAGCCCTGCCCTAAAAGCATGTGAACCCAGGGATCGTTGCCGGAAGTGCGCGGCTCGGTATAGTCCTTGCTGGCGTCGCAGTTCAGCGCCACGGAGCCCGCCGTGGGGTTCACCTTCAGCACTTTTGAAACGGCGGCGTCATCCTGGCTGTCGGTATACACGTACCAGTCGCCTTCCTTGGTTTCCTTTCCGTTGCGGGTGGAAAGGTTGCAGTTGTGCTGCGAATAGTTCCAATAGGTGTCGTCCGTGGCGGTGCCCATGTAGTCGGCAAACGTCCGTCCGTTTACATCGGTGCCGAAGCCGGTCGCGTCGATGTTGATGCCGCCCTGAAACTTGGGATCTCCCAGCAATTCGGTGTAACCGTCGTACTCTCCCGGCGTCTGCTCCTCCGGCGTACAGCCGCCGAACAGCCCGAAGACGAATACAATGCTCAGCAAGAAAACCAAAACTCTTTTCATCTTTCCCTCCTTGATTGAATTACATTTTGAACGCGCCGCTCGTCAGTCCGCTGATGAACTGCTTGGACGTGAAGAAGAAGATCACCAGAAGCGGAATGCTCGACAAGACGTAGCCCGCCATCGGCACGGTATAGGAGTTGGTCATGCGGTAATACTCCGTCGTAAACGGCAGCAGCCCGGTCGCGATGGTGTAGTGCTCTTCTTTCAGAACCAGCATCGGCCAGATGAGGTCGTTCCAGGACTGCATGAACAGCATCAGCCCCGCGGTGAAGACGATGGGCAGCGAAAGGGGCAGCATGAAATTCCAGAACTGGCGGAATTTGCTTGCGCCGTCGATTTCGGATGCCTCCAGCACCTCTCCCGGAACCCCGCCGAAGAAGGTGCGCAGCAGGAAGATGTTGAACGACGAGTTGCCCGCGATCGTCGGCAGAATGACCGCCCACCGCGTGTGCAGCAGGCTCAGAGAATCTACCAGCATGAACTGGGCGACCAGCGTCAGCGTCCCGGGAATCATCATGATCGCGAGGATCGCCGTGAAGATCGTCTCCTTAAACGGAAACTTGAACCGCACGAAGGCGAACGCCCCCAGCGAACTCAGCGCGAGCGTGCCGAACACGTTGGCAAACGCGAGGATAAAGGTGTTCAGAAACAGACTTTTGACCATATCCCACGCAAATTCATAGTTGCTCCACGCAAACGGGAACGTCAGGCCGTACGGATTCAGAAAGTCCTGTTCGAGATTCTTAAAGCTCTTCGCCACCGTAATGTAAATGGGGATAAACTGAAACACCAGGAGGACCACCGTGAAAAAGATGATCGTGCACTGCGCCGCAATCATTTTCGGGCTGTGCCTGCGCACCCGTTTGGGAGAGACGCGCACGGGGCGGTTCCCCGCCCTGCCCTTGCGAATTGCATCTTCCATCCTCAGGCGTCCTCCTTTTTGTTGATAAATTTCATATTCACGATCGTGAGCGTAAGCGTGATCACGAATATGATCATGCCGACCGCGGAAGCGTAGCCGTAGCGCGACCTGTCATACCCGCCGAACGCCGCGTTGTACATGTAGAAGCCGGGAACCGTGGCCGCGTTTTCCGGCCCGTGTCCGGTAAACAGCATCTGCATGCCGAAGCCCTGCAGCCCGCCGATCACCCCCATGATCAGGAAGTATTTGATCTGTCCCAGCAGGAAGGGAAGATCGATCCTGCATACCCTGCCGAATCCGGTGCAGCCGTCCAGCTTCGCCGCCTCGATCACGCTTTCGGGGATGGCCTGCAGCCCCGCCAGGTAGATGAGGAAGGAGGTTCCGCCCAGGTAGGGAAATCCCGTGAACATCAGGCTGAACCAGGTGATCCAGGGCGTATGCGAATAGTCGTAATACCAGGCGAGCGGATCGGCTCCGAAGAGGCCGATGAGGCTGTTCATGATGGACGTGGGTTCGGGGCCTAGGATGATGAACTGCCACAGGATCATGTTGATCACGCCCGGAATCAGCGTGGGGATGATGAACAGGAAGCGTAAAGTGTTGCTCAGCTTGACGGACTTCGTGTTGAACAGCAGCTCCGCCAGCAGGAGCGGCGCCACGTTGCCCGAAATCAGCCCCCAGATCAGAAATACCACCACGTTGCGCATGCCCAGCCAGAAAATTCTGTCCGAGAAAATCTCTATGTAGTTGTCAAAAAAGATAAAGTTGAAGGTATCGCCGCCCGTCGAATCGGTGAACGACAGAACTGCGGCGTAAATAGGAGGATAGTAACAGAAAATCAGCATCATGATCAACGCCGGAGCGAGCCATATAAACGCCGTATAGTCGTACTTTTCCTTTCTCTTGCGCTTTCCGATTCCTTCGCCTTTTTTAGCACTTAAAATCATCTGCTGCTCTCCTCTGCGTTACTGCCGAGACGGTGCTTACCACTTGCTCTCGTCGTAGACATTTTCGGTATACAGCGCATTGATCTTTACTTCGGTATATTCGATGATGTTCTGCCATGTCGTCTGCTTATCCGCCTCGGAGACGATGCCGGTCTGGGCATTGCGCTTGCCGAGCATGGTATTGATTTCCTGCAGGAAGAAACTGTTGTATTCCAGGCCCAGGCAGCCCCAGCTGGAGAACGCGCCCCAGCCGACGCACTTCTCGTCGCCTGTCTTTGCCACGTCTTCATTGTAGAGGTCGACCAGGGGCTGCAGATAATCGTCTACCTGCGCGGTGGGATCCAGGGGGATCGCGCCCGCCATCTTGCCGATCATGCGGTTGTTATACTGAGGAGAGGTCAAAAACATCATCAGATCCATGCAGGCTTCCACCGTGCCCTTGCGGGTGGCGGACTGCGTCACCCACCAGGAAGTCGCCGTGCCGGCGGTGCCGCGGTAGCAGTATGCGCCGGGTTCCTTGCCTTCCAGGCCGAGATCTTCCGCCGTGAGGTAGGGATAGCCCGTCACGCCCTCTTCAAAGCCCTTTGTCGTGTTGTAATGCGCCTTGCGCATGCTCTCGCCCGTCGCCTCGATCATGATGGTATCGCCGCGCAGGAAGGAATCGATGGGCGAATAGCCCGCGCCGCCGACCGGTTCGTACTGCGCCTTTTCGCAAATGAGGTCGATATATCTCTTGTATTCTTCGCAGTCGGGCGTCCAGATGCCTTTTTTATAGCCGCGCACCATCTCTTCCATGTCGACGACGCCGTTCGGACGGATTACATCCAGCTCTTCGATCATGTCGGAGAAAATATTGGTTTCCAGAATGATGTTGTACCAGGGATACTGCGCGAGATAGGGAATTTTTCCGAGCGCGGCAATCTCTTCCTGCACCTCCATGAACTCGCCGAACGTCTCGGGCACTTTGAGATTATGCTCGGTGAAGAAGGTCTTATTGTACAAAATGCCCGCGGCAAGCCGCTCCAGGTTCATGTAATAATAGTACCCGTCGGAGGCAACCGTCGCTTCCAGCTCGGTATCCTGATAGACCTCTCTCCACGGCTTGCCGTCGTTGTACGGGTTGGGTTTATCCAGATAGTCGTTGTACGGCACGTAATAGTTGTTGCCGATATGCGATTCCTTGACGGAGCCGTTCTGATAGATGATATCGGGGGCCTTTCTCGCCTTCAGCAGCGGCGTCAGACTCGCCTGGTCGCCGCCGTAGGAAACACGGCGCAGATTGACTTTGTAACCGGGGTTGAGCTCCTCCCATTCCTGAAGCAGGATCTCGAGCTCGTTATACGGGAAAGGCTCTGCCTTGGTCGTATTGAAATTCCCCGTGTCGCCGCCTCCGTCGATTTCGATCTCGATGACGTCGCCGGTTCTGGTGTCGCAGGCCGTCAGCGCAATGCAGCCCACAAACAGAAACAACATAGCCAACAAACTACTGATTACTTTTTTCATCCTTTTTCTCCTTTCTATTTATTTGTCTTCCGACATTTTTTACTTTCCTGATAATCGGGCGCTGCTTTGTGTTTCTCACAAAGCAGCCGAAAAGGGGTACCCCTTTTGAAATTCCCGAAAAAGCTGCGCCTTATCCTTTCAGCGGTTTATAGGCGATGCTGATTTTATCGATCTCAAAGCTCACGTCGAAGATGCCGGGGAGTTCCCAGCCGAGATTCATGCTGCCGATCTCCATCTTTTCAAAGTCTGCGCCTTTTAAAAATCCGTAGCCCTGCGCCCGTTCAAACGCCTTTTTCACTTCGGGCAGAATATCGTATTTGATCGTATAAGTCTTGCCGACCTCCACGGGCTCGCCGATCGTTTTTGCCTTGCCGATGGAGGAGATGAGCTTCTGCGTCCCGAAGTCCGGCGCCTCGCCGTCCTCCATGCCGTCCGAGCGGTTGTCGAATATGGACAGGCCGAACCACATATAATCGGGGCGGCCTTCGGGCGTAATTTCGTCCGATTCCGGATTTTCCACCGTGATGAACCAGGCGATCTGCGCCGCATGCAGACCGGGATTGTATTCCGCCGCCGTCATCTTGTTTTCACACTTTCTGACGGAGAACTGAAGCTCCAAAACCAGCTCTTCCATCTCCGAAAAGGGAACTCTCTGCTCCCCGCTGAACACCTGTTCGATCAGAAGATGCACCCACGGCTCGCTGCCGCTTTGGCGGGGCGCCTCATACTCCCGGCTCGCGGCGGCATTCAGCTGAATCTTACCCTGCCCGGGAAGCACTTTGACCTCTTTCGCCGTATTTCTGAAGCTGACCCAATCGCCCTCCTTCACGACCTCCATCTCCTGTTCAAAGGAGTGGCGTGTCGCCCACTGGGCAAGCAGCCAGTCGTAGTGATTGCCGCCGTCCAGATCCAGCACGCGCCTGACGACGTAGCCTTCGGCGCTGGTGAGCCCCATCGCGCCGAACCCCTTTTCAAATTTGCTGTCTTTCAGAATTTCGATCATACCGTTCTCCTCCGCAGGAATGTTTCGTTCGTCCGCGCAGCCGGCAAACGCCGCCGCGCACATCGTTGCAGCCATCAGCAGGCAGAAGAGCCTGCGTCCTCTTTTCCCCATCATACCTTGAATTCCAGTCTCTGCCCCTCGAAAAGCGTTTCCCTTCCCCTGAAAATGATTTTCAGCGGCGCGGGGGACGCTTTCTCAAACGCAAGCGACTTTCCCTCCATCGTCGCGGCGATGCGGACGCCGCGGTATTCAAACGTCAGCCGAATCTTCTTCCAGAGCGGCATGAAGTTGGGATCGACGTAAATGGCGTTCTCCGCCATGTTGATGCCGAACAGCCCGCGGAAGACGGAGATCCATCCCCCTGCCAGACACCCCGAATGAACGCCCTGCCATGCGCAGTGGTGCAGATCGTCGATATCGATCTTCACGCTGTTCAGAAAGTTCTGATAGAAGCTGAGCATTCTGCCGTTGTCCGCCGAGCAGATCGCGTGCGCCGGGAAGGACAGCGAAGAAGCGGTTTCACACATCGCCTCATAATAATCCCAGTTCAGACGATACTGCTCTTCGGTAAACCGCTCGTCTTCCCGGTAGATATAACTGAACAGCAGCATGACGTCCGGCTGCTTGATGATCTGGCTCAGATGGTACAGGCCGGACTGTTTCATCTGGAAGGACTTTGCGGAGGAGCCGCCCGCCGTCGGCAGCGTCCGCGACAGGCCGAAGTAGCCGTCAAACTGCGGGATCAGATCGTTTTCTTCCAGCGGAAGATAGATCTTTTCGACGATATCCCGCACCTTCGCCGCCTCTTCTTCCGTCAGTTTCCAACTGCCGGCGGAACCGGAGAACCGGCCGAGGTATTCCAGCGTCTTTTTCAGCGTAAAGTGAACCAGGTAATTGGTGTAAGCGTCGTTGTCCACGTACAGATGATGTTCATCCGTCCCCGTGACGTTTTTCAGCTCATATCTGCCGTCTTCGCACTGCACGCGCGAAATCCAGTACCGCGCGATCTCGCAGAGCATTTCCAGCCCGTTTTCCAGGAGAAAGGCGGTATCCCCCGTCACGCGGTAATAATTGATGATCCCGTACGCGATATCCGCGTTGATGTGAATCTGCAGAAAGGGATGCCGCGCGTAGATCCAGACCCGTTCGTCGCCGGTCACCGAGGAACAAAACGCATATTTCGCGCCCTTGTGCCCGTCCTTTGCCGCGTTCTGTTTGGATTGATCCAGGAGCCGGTAGCGGTACAGGAGCGCCTGCTTTGCGAGCGCGGGAAGCGTGTAGATAAAGAACGGAAGCTGATAAATTTCGCAGTCCCACCAGACGAACCCGTTATAGCGCTCGCCCGTCAGCCCCTTCGCCGACAAGCTGTGCACGCTGTCGTCGCAGGCGCTGATGAGCGTCTGATAGTTGGCGTAGCGCAGATAGCCCTGCGCCTCTTCGTCCCCCTCGATTTCGATATCCGTCTTCTCAAACAGCGCGCGGTATCTGACAAGGTGCGCTTTCAGTTCGCCCGCAAAAGGTTTCGACGACGTACAGAGAGAGCGCGCGCTTTCTTTCATCTCCTCGCCCGAAGCGCATTCCCTCGCGGTGTAGACGCAGACCGTCTTATCCAATTCCAGCACGTCGCCGGGATCCAGGCGCTTTTCCAGCACGTCCGCGAATACGCAGTTGCATTCCCGCTCCGTCCGCCCGACGACGTCCCCGTTCAGGCGGAATCCGTTGCGGACGCCGATCACCGCTTCAAAGCCGTAGTGATCGGCGGTCTTTACCTGCTGAAGCAGGCATTCTTCTCCCCACTTGCCGACCTCGTGCAGCACTTTCTGACCGCACGTCTTGACCTTGGTATCGATCCCCGAGAGGATTTTGACCGTGCCGCTGTAATTGACGGGACTCACGGAGACATACATGCAATACTTGTGCCTGTTCTCATAGGAAGCGAAGCGCCGGAACAGAAATTCCGTCTGCTTTCCCGTTCCGTTATCCCAGACGACCTTTCGCTCGAGAACGCCCGTCGCCGGATCCAGCGTCCTCTCCCAGGAAAGAACTCTGCCCTTCCAGGGATAGAAGACTTCCCCGTCGACGGAAACGCGCACGAGCAGAAAATCCGAGAGATTGATCACGCTCTCCTGTTTTTCAAAGTCCTTCAGCTTCTCTTCGTTGAAGTAAAAATTCTTCATGTACTCGTTATCGGGGAATGGCTCCATGATCTCGATGATCGTGCCGATATACCCGCGCACATAAATGCCCTGCACGCGGATCGAGCCGAATTCTTCAAAACTGCCGCGCACGCCCATATAACCGTTGCCGGTCGTAAATATCGCCGCGTTCTTTGCCTCCGCTTCGATGCAATATTCCGTTTCCGTCAATTTTCCGTTCTGAATTTTCAACACAGTTCTGTATAACCCCTAAAAATTTTGCGTTTTTTGCACTCTGCGCTGTTATTTAATCACATAAATTTTGCTTTGTCAAGACTCATTTTTTGAAAAAATCGGCAAAATCCTTGCTTCTTTCATAATTTTGTAATATACTTGATATAACAAGTTGCAGAAGCGGGATAAGGGGCGTTTACTATGCAGAAGAAGACAAATATCGTAAAAAACTATCTGTATGATATAATCAATGCACATAAATCGGAGACGAATTTTTTGCTGCCCTCCGAAAACGCGCTGTGCATGAAATTCAATGTGAGCCGCATCACGGTGAAGAACGCGTTTCAGGAGCTTGCGGCGGAAAACCTCATTTACCGGCACCAGGGAAAAGGCACCTTCATCTCGTTCGAGGCCAAGCAGAAACTGCACAACGAGAAGAAAGAGGCCGTGAAACTCATCGGGCTGGTGCTCCCCGATCTCGGCAGTAAATTCATGCTGAACATCATCAACGGCGTGGAGCGGTACATCGGCGAGACCAACTACCGCCTCCTGCTTTACTGCACGCAGTTCTCGCAGAAAAAGGAGATCGCAGCCCTGCAGGAGCTGACCGACATCGGCGTGGCGGGAATCCTGATATACCCCGTAGACCAGGAAATTTACAGCCAGGAGCTGCGAAAACTCGTCAGCTCCAAATTTCCCCTCGTCTTCATTGACCGCACCCTCCCGGGGCTGAACGCGCACTCAGTGATGAGCAACCACACGATCGACGTGAAAGAGGCCACGCAGCACCTCCTGGCGCTCGGGCACAGGGACATCGGCATCATCTCCACCAAACCGGACGGGACGAGCACCATCATCGAGCGGCTGAAGGGCTACGATATGGCGCTCTCCGCCAAACACATTCCCGTACACGGCTACTACAAACTGTACGACCTGGAAAACTACGACGAGCAGTGGGAGGAAAAGATCGGCGATTTTTTCCGGAAAAACCGCTCCCTCTCCGCCGTCATCATCTTCAATTCGGATCTTTGCTTCAAAACGCTGCACGTGCTCGAATCCCTGCACAAACGCATTCCGGACGATATCTCCGTCGTCGCCTACGCGGACGACTATTCGGGCATGGATAAGTTCCTGCCGATCCCGCTGACTTCTATCCACCAAAATACCATTCTGCTGGGGAAGACGGCGGCCAAGATCCTGATCCGGAACATTCAGACGCCGGACGAGCTCAGACAGAATATTAAAATTTCTTCCAAACTGGTCATCAAGGGATCCACCAAGGCGTTTTCCGGATGACGAAAAAAAGAGGGAACCGGGCTCCCCCTTCTGTGAAGAAAAAACCGCGTGAAGTGGCGGGCGTTTCCGTCCCCGCTTCACGCGGTTTTTTATGATTCCCTTTCAGCGGGCGCGCGGGCGGATGCGTCCGTTTCCGCCGGGTGCCCGCCCTCCGAGACGATCAGCCTGCCCAACGACAGCGGCTGAAAGATCTCGCGCCTGCGGTACAGCGAAGGATCCGCCGCGTCCCATGCCGTGATCCACGGCCGTTTCCGATAGCCGCGGAGATAGCGGGGCCCGAAGAAATTGAAGAGCGTGCCGTACGCTTTCAGGCAAAACGTATGGCTGCCCTTTTCCGCCCGTACTTCCCATCGGTAGGGCGGGGCGAAGCGGCTGCCCTGATCCTCCCCGTCCAGATACAGCGCGAAGACGGCGGCGTTCCCCCCTCTCTGCTCGACGATAAAATCGCCGCTCTCCTTGAAACAGACGGCGGTCTCGCCTTCGATCCGCCCCGCGTAGTAGGGAAATCCTCTCTTTGCGAGATTGCCGCAAACCGTCCGCTTTCCTTTTGCGATTTTTCCGCCGCGGACGCAGAACGCCCCGACGATGTAGATGAATTCCGCCTCTGTCGGCTCGTATGCGGAAGAGGCGAGCGCGCGGTGCATGCCGATGCCCGCGATGTTGTTCGTTTTCCGCCCTTCGAGGCGCAGGACATTCCAGCCCTTTCTGAGGCCCGGGAGCGGAACCCGCGTCAGACACGGGTCGATGTATGCCTTTTCGTCCAGCGTCTGCGGTTCGCCGCGGCGGCGCAGGGGCTCCGTCCGCACGCCGTTGAGGAAGACCGCTTCCAGGTTCTCCGCGTTTTCCACCGCCGCGAATTCCACCTCTCCCCCCTCGTAAAAAAAGCGGTATTCCAAGGCATAGGGAGTGCCGTCCGTCAGCGGATAAAACAGGCTGTGCCAGATTTTGCTGAGGTGCTCGTCCCGACACGTTAATGCGCCGTTGAGATAGAGATCCGCCCGATCCACGCAGAGACAGTTGAGATCGCAGATTTTTGCGCGCAGCGTTCGGCCTGCGATCCTTTTTCCCTTCCGCAGCTTTGCCGCCCCCGCCGCCGGCAGACGCAGCAATTTGCTTTGCAGCGGATCAAAGCGCCCGAACGAGCGCGCGTTCAGAGCGGAGGTCTTTCCCGTCACAAGATCCTCTTCAGCCGCTTCGGACAGCGATTCTGAAAGGCGGACGGTACGGACGGCGCGCGCCTTGTTCACAAACAAATACGCCCGCTCCTCTCCGCTGACGCGCGAAGAGCAGATCACGTCTCCCTTCCCTCCCGTAAATGCGGCGGTCTCCTCTTTCCGGAGCGCGTTTATCATTGTGCGAAGGTCGGGAAATACCTTTGCCCGTTCCAGCCGGACTTCTTTGCAGCCGTCCTCCAGCACCGTGCCGCCGAGCGCATAGACCGGCACACGGGAGAGCAGGCGGAGCGTGGAGGCAAACAGGACTTCGCTGCCGCACAGAATGACTTTTTCGTAAGCGTAATCCCCCAAAATGAGGCGGCTACCCTCGACGCGGGCGCGCGCCGCCAGGATCTGTTCGTCCCCGTAATGAAACTCGATTCCGCAGGCCTGCAGGCCGTAAGACAATTCTTTCAGCGCTTTATCGCATGCGGCGGGGGTCAGCGCTTCGACGGGAGCGGGCAAAAAGGTGCTCCAGACCGTCGAAAGGGGGTGAACGATTAAGATATGCACGTCCCGCCGCCCGAATCCGGCAGCCGCGCTGATGCGCGCGGTATAATCGCTGAAAACCTTTTCCCGCGCGTAGTAGGGCTGCTGAAAAAACAGATTCGGGGGATAATCCCGCTTTCGCTCCCCCCGCATCGAATACAGCGCCAGGTGCGGATTGACCAATGTAATTCCGTTCACGGCCTGAAAATCGACGATCCGCTTTCTCTCGATCATGCCGCATTCCTGCCCGATCCCCGCAAAACATTCGCAGAGAGCGCCTTCTTTCCCGCACTGTTCGCTGACCGAAGTCAGCTGCTTGTACTGCACCAGATCGTCCGTCCCCCGGAAGATCTTATCCACGCCGGGAATATCGAACCAGGGGTAATTCGCCATTGCCGAGCCGATCCAGGCGGTCTGGGTCACGCAGGTTTCCTCACCCATGAGGTGCCCGGTGAACCGAATGCCGTGCGCGGCGCAGCGCGCGGCGTACTGTCGGACGTAGCTTTCCGTAAAGCGCTCGGAGAGGCATTTGTAGTAGTGAAAGCGCACCGCCCGGTAATCGCCGTCGTCAAAAAACAATTTCGGCAGGTCTTCGGCGAGCTCCCTGCCGGACGCGCTTCGGTATAAGCCGTCCATGCAATCGGAATACGGCACGGCGCAACCGCCGCTGAATGCGCGCATGATGTAGCAGGGTTCGTCGGTAAAGATACCGCCGACGTATTCTTTCATTTTTCCCCCGAACGCGCGCTCGTACGCTTCCAGCGTGCAGTCCAGAAACGCCCGCACGGCGTCCGGGTTGAGGGTATCGATATAACTCTGCCCGTTGAACCTTGCGTTCCCCGCAGGGGAAACGCGGATCACGGCGGCGTAATGCTTTCCCGCCCGGTCAAACGCCCTTACGGCGCGGTCGCCCGGCTTTTGCTCCCCTTCCTCCGACAGACACAGATACCGGTCGCGGAAGAGGTCGCTCTGCGCGGGGACCTTTCCGCCGGCATAGCCGCTCGGCCACAGATCTTCGTCGTACAGCCAGGCGAGCAGGCCTTTTCCCTTTGCGTAAGCGCAGCATTCCTTCACGAGCTCCATCCATTCGTCCGAAAGGTAGGGCGTAATCAGCCCCACTCTGGAATGGATGAAAAATCCCCCGCAGCCCGCGGCCGCGAAGCAGTCGATCTGGCGCATCAGTTCCGTTCTGTTCAGTTTGTCGTTCCAGCTCCAAAAGGGCAACACCCGACAGCTGCGGATATCCCTGTCTCCCATAACGTTCCCGCTCCCGACTTTTGCTTTATTATTTTTTATCTTAAGAATTTTCCGCAAAATGTCAAGCGCTTTCGCCTCATTTGTCCGCGTTTGCCGCCGACCGGGAGGGGCTGCGGGCGCATTTCAGAGCCCGTCCGCAGAAAAGGGACATGCGGCGGACAGTTTTTTTGACAGACTTTTCTGCGCATGCGTCAATTTATCCGAAGAAGCCGCATATTCTGAAACAGATATTGCCTGCGGAGAGAATTTTCATGAATCTGCTGTATTTGTTTCAGACGGTGCTGAACGAAAAATATATTCAGCTGGAAGAGGAGACCGCCTCGTATTCCTGTCATCTGAACGGCGACGTTCTCTATCTGTTTTTTGAGTGGAGCAACGGCGCGACCGACTGGAAAAACAACCTGGATTTCCCCGCAAAGCACTACCGGGAAATGCCCGATTGCTGGTACGCGCACCGCGGCTTTTTAAGGGTATGGAAGGTAATCGAAGAGAGGCTTGCGCCCGTCATCAACGACAGGAAGGTGAAAAGAATCCTCATCGCAGGGTATTCCCACGGCGCGGCGCTGGCCCTGTTGTGCCATGAATACTGCAAATTCAACCGCCGCGACATCGGAAACAGCATAACCGGATACGGGTTCGGCTGCCCGCGCGTGGCGTTCGGGCACCTCAGAAAGTCCGTAAAGGAGCGTTTCAGGGGGTTCTTCGTCATACGGAACAAAAAAGACATCGTGACGCACGTACCGCCCGTCTTTCTCCTGTACCGGCACGCGGGCAGGCTGATTACAATCGGAACAGGGAGGTGGAATTGCATCGACGCGCATCGCCCCGAAAATTATCTCGAAAGCCTGCAGGATTATATGCAGAGCGGCGCAGAGAACCGGGGCGGCAAATGCCCGCCCTGAAAGGCGCCGTTACAAAACGGAGAAAAGAGCCGGAAGTAAGTCCGTTGCCGCAACTCAAAACCACCGATGAACCGGTGGTTTTTGTATACTCTATGAGGGAAAACCGTCAGCCGCCCCGTCAACGGGTATCGCATATATGACGGCTCTTATTCTCACCTGAAAACAGGTTCTTCTTCTCTTTCATTGATGATCGTCTTGTTATTTTTATCTCTGCCCCGGTATAATCGGGAAATCTGTCAGGCGGAAGCGCCAATAAAAAAAGAGCGGGAATTTTACATTCTTCGCTCTTTTCTGCGCAATAACCTGTAAGTTTCAATGTTAAATCTTCTTTTCGTAAGTGACCACTATCCCAAAACCCTGCGCCATATTCGGCGAAACGGCAATCACTCTCCATCCCTGTCCGGCAAGGGCGTTCATAGCGTCAGCAGCATCCTTGATCTTGTAGGTTTCAACTTTATACTCGTACATCTCACTTCTCTCCTTGTAAATGATGTATTTTTTATATATTATAACACAAAAAAACAAAAAGATAAAGTAAATAAGCGCGCTTATTCTTATGTTTTACGAAAAAATTACTTACAAAAACTGTTGTATATACCCTAATCGCTCCTGTGCTTCGCTCTGCAATTTTCAATTCCGCCGCCGGCATCTCCGTTAACGGCAATGTTTGCGGCGCATTCCCGCAGAAGCTCTGTATACTCGTCCTGGTGTTCGAAGAAGCAGGCGTCCGCTTTCTTGCAGACGGCCGTCTCTCTCCGTGTCTGAAACGAATTGACGGCGCTGACCAGATTCAAGTACAGATCTTCGGGAAGAATCTCTTTCAAATTGGTCACATAGTCGCGGAGAGGATGGTTGTTTCTGCCGTTTTCGGTATTGAAGAAAAACCCGCTGTGCCCCTCGCTCATCACTCCGCTGTAATAATCGCACAGAAAGAACACCGTACCTTTTAATTGATCCGCTGAATACAGATCCCACAGTTGATTCAACTGCCCGGAGGATATGCTTTCCTTCCCGGCTTCCCTGTAATAGTTTTTTTTGAAACCGTAGCATTCCGCAAAGAGCTTATAGCCGGGATAATCCTCGTACCTAGGATATCTCTGCCGATAATACGCGTTCCAATAACTCAGCATTTTGCTGTAATCGCGCCTGAACCTCTTTAAATCACTTTTATAGTAAGTTCTAATCGCATCGTTCGGCTTTCCCTTCACCCGCTCATAGATCGCGGCAACGATCTCGATGACATAGTCAGTCGAAGCCTCTATGATATAGGGAATCGCCCAGGACGGATAGTCGCTCTCCAGGATTTTGCGCACATATTTTTCCCTGATTTTTCCGTCCGAATTTCTCGTCTGCAGGCACCAATATATCATCCCGGCATTCCCGCCGCACACGCCGGAATCATCTAAATCGCGGAAATTTACCCTGCGCGGAACAAAGACCTCCCCGAAATCAGGATAATACGCGGCAGGCAGCAGAACGCAATTCGGTTTGACCTGACGGTTCCGTTTTATCCATCTGACGGCCGTCTGCGCATCCGGACGGATCGCATTCGGAAAAGCCATGTAAACGGAATTTTCCCAGCCGCTCTTCGTCTTTGCAATCAGGCCGAGCTCTGTGGATAAAAACGAAGCTATCCCGACCGTTACCAAACCGAGTCCGCACGCTCCCGCCGTCAGATATTTTACCTCGTCAAAAAACGGAAAGACCATCAGAACCGCGCCCGCCGCCATGGCACAATAGGAAAATATTGCTTCTTTCTTTGAAGTCGTGTTTGGATTCCGAAGGCGGAAACTCAGTCCCCACCCAACCACGGTCATAATACTGAATAGCGAGAAAAAGAGAAAATAATACCAAGGCTCCGTATCGGTCTCTGACGGAAATAATATCGCGTCTAAAGCGACCATCACCGCAACCGAAAGGGAGGAAAAGAGCGTAAAAAAATATGCAAAATACGACTGTGTCTTTTTCATGTGCTTCGGGATGCGCAGCTTAATCTATTCGCACGGAGGTTCCGTCTCGCAGTAATCCATACCCCGCCGCGCACCTGCCTGTAACGCCCCCATTATAGCACGCGCGGCTCAAAAAGTAAAATAAATAAGCGCACGCGCCTTGCGTGCAAGGTAACGTGCGCTATGCCTGTGTTCTGTGATAAATCTCCATGCAGGTTACGGGAACGCCGGCGCTTTTTCATTAAGCAAAACCGGCGGACAAGTCGCTTTGCGTTACTTCCCGTAAGAGAGGAGAAGTTCTACGGTCCGGGGATCGTAGTGAGAGAAAAACGCGCTCTCTTTCTGATCCAGCGCGGCAATCGCGGACATGTCTTCCTCGGTGAGCGAAAAGCCGAAGACGTCGAAATTCTCCCGCATCCGATCGGCATGCGTCGTCTTGGGGATGACGATGACGTCCTTCTGAATCAGAAAGCGCAGCGCTACCTGAGCCACCGACTTGCCGTATTTCGCGCCGATCGCGGTCAGGACGGGATCCTGGAAGAAATCCTTTCTTCCCTCCGCAAACGGTCCCCATGATTCGTGCGCGACGCTGTATCGGTCCATGCAGACGCGCGCGGAAGTCTGCTGTTGGTAGACGTGCGTCTCCACCTGATTGACCATGGGCGGGATCTCCGTGTTCAGACAGATATCCGCAAGGCGGTCGGGATAGAAGTTGGATACGCCGATCGCCCTGGCTTTGCCGGCCCGGTATGCTTCTTCCATCGCGCGGTAGGTGCCGTAGTAATCGCCGAACGGCTGATGCACCAGCAGAAGATCCACATAGTCCGTGCGCAGTTTTGCGAGCGACTGTCCGATGGATTCCCCCGCCTTTCGTTCGCCTGCGTTGCTGATCCAGACCTTCGTGGTGATAAAGAGCTCTTCCCTGGGGACGCCGCACTTTGCGATTGCGCTTCCCACCGCCTCTTCGTTGCCGTAAGCCTGCGCGGTGTCGATCGAGCGATACCCCGCGGCGACGGCGTCCAGAACGCACTGCTCGCATGCTTCCTGCGAGACCTGATACACGCCGTATCCCAGCTGCGGCATTTTTACGCCGTTTCTCAAAGTGATATATCTCATAATTTCCTCCTTTTTTCCGGTAATACCATCCGTTTGTTCAGCGGCCGGCCGCTTCTTCTGCCCATTCTGCCAATGTTTCCCCGGTCTGCCTGCCGTTCAGCACGCCGCCCTTGCGCCACACGGTCGTTTCCGGGCAGAGCGCGCGGAGAAACTGCTCCGTTTTCCCCATTCCGCTGCCGCCGGACGTGGCGAACGGAATCACCGTCTTTCCCGAAAAATCATAGCTTTCCAGAAAGGTATTCACGATGGCGGGCGCTTTGTACCACCAGATCGGAAACCCGAGGAACACGACGCCGTACGCCTGCATATTTTCCGCCCGCACGGCGATGGCGGGGCGGGATTCCGGATCCCGCATCTCCCGGGTGCTGCGGCTGTTCTGATCTGTCCAATCCAGATCATCCGCCGTATAGGGGATCTCCGGGCGAATCTCGAACAGGTCGGCGCCGATCGCTTCTGCCAGCGTTTCCGCCACGCGCTTCGTCACGCCGGTCGCAGAAAAATAAGCCACCAGTTTCCTTGTTTCCATTTGATTTCCTCCTTACAATGAATCGTATGCTTCGTCCGAAACGGGTTCGCACCATTCCGTCTTTGCGTTTTCACCGGGAACTTCCGCCGCTACGTGGGAGAACCAGCCGCCTTTCTGCGCGCCGTGCCAGTGCTTCACGCCGGCAGGAATGGTCACCACGTCCCCCTCGTTCAGCTCCCTCGCGGGTTTTCCCCACTCCTGATACCAGCCCTTTCCGCTCGTACAGAGCAGGATCTGCCCGCCGCCTTTCTCCGCCAGGTGAATATGCCAGTGATTACGGCAGCCCGGCTCAAAGGTCACGTTTGCCATGAACACGGTGCGCCCGGGATCGGTGAGCGGATTCAGATAGGAATTGCCCGTAAAACAGGCGCGGTAAGCGTCGTTCGGCCGGCCGAGCCCGAACAGACCGCCGCGTCCTTCCGCCGTTTGGCTCCCCGCGGCATAAACTTCTTTTGCCAGGCGAAACGCCGCCCAGGCATTCGGCCACCCCGCATAAAATGCGAGATGCGTGAGCGTTTCCGCCATTTCCTCCCGCGTGACGCCGTTCCGTTTCGCCGTCTCCAGATGATAGCGCAGGGACTCGTCCACCATTCCCTTGCCGATCAGCGCGCTCACCGTGAGGAGCGAGCGCGTTTTCAGGGAAAGGGTTTCCTCCGACCACACCTCCCCGAACAGCACGTCGTCGTTCAATCTTGCAAACGCGGGAGCAAAATCACCCAGGCTGTCCCGCCCTGCCGTCTGTTTTACCTTCATAAGCGCTCCTTTTCGTCGATATTGCCCGCCGCATCCATTGAACGGGCTTTCGATAAGATTATATCACAACAAACACGCTTTTTCAAGACATAACGAAGATTTTATCGCGTCCGGCGCGGTTTTTTTGCAACAAAAAAGAGACGCAAAAGAAACGTCTCTTCTGTCGGTTCAGGCGTGCGCATGCTCCAGGCGCGCCTGCCGCCGCCGCAGGATCGGATTGATCGTGCTCAGGAACACGGCGCTCGTCACCAGCGCGCTCACCGTATCCGCGATCGGCTCGGCATAGAGCGCCGCTTCCGCGCCGAAATACATGGGCAGCAGGAACGTGAGCGAGAGCATGACCACGAGTTTGCGGAACAGCGAAAGCGTGATCGCGATCGGCGCGATGCCGAGGGCGGTGAGCCCGTCCACAAACACGTATTGAAAGGAGAGCGGGATGATCGCCAGCGTATAGACGCGGATAAACCGCACGGAGAGCGCCTGCAGCGCCTCGTCCCGCGTGAAGACGGAGACAAACGGCTCCGAAAAGAACTGCGCGGCCAGAAACATCACGAAGGTGAACAGAATTGCGAGAAACAGGATCCACTTCTCTCCCTCCTTGATCCGCTTCATTCTGCACGCCCCGTAATTATAGCTCAAGATGGGCTGCGTACCGGAGGAGATTCCCCCGAGCGGCATCGTGATGACCTGCATAAAGGAGAGCATGATGGTGGCAGCGGTGATATAGAGATCCCCGTTTTCTCCGCCGTAACGCTGCAGCACGCCGTTTAAGGCGAGCAGCATGACGCTGTCCGTCGCGATAATCAGAAAGGGAGAAATGCCGAGCGTGAGGATTTTCCGCGCGATTTTTCCCGAAAAACCGTTTATTCTCAGGCGCACGGCGCGATTTTTGCTCATCAGCACCAGGACCGAAAACGCCGCGGACAGAACCTGCGACAGTACGGTGGCGATCGCCGCGCCGGCAACGCCCATATCCAGCGTGAAGATGAACACGGGATCGAGCGCGATGTTGGCTGCGGCGCCGATCAGAGACGCCGTCATGCCCAGTTTCGCGCAGCCCTGCGCCACGATATACGAATTCAGCCCCGCCGCCAGGATGGCAAAGAGCGTGCCGAAGACGTACCAGGTAAGATACTCCTCTGCGTACGAGAAGAGTTCGGGCGTGGATGCGCCGAACCAGCCGAGCAGAAGCTCTTTGGAAAAGAAGATCGCCGCAGTCAGGATAACGGACAGAATCACGAGGAGAAGAAAGCCCGTGGATAAAATATCGCGCGCGCGTCTCTCCTCCCCCTCGCCCAGGCGGATCGCCATCAGCGGCGCGCCGCCCAGCCCGACCAGGTAAGCAAAAGAAGAGATCAGCGTCACGATCGGCCCGCATACGCCCACGCCCGCGAGAGCGTTTCCCCCGATCTCCGGGATATTGCCGATATAGATGCGGTCGACGATGCTGTAAGCCACGTTGACGAACTGCGCGAGCATCGCCGGAATCGCGAGCTGCAGTACGAGTTTCCATATTTTTTCCGTCCCCAGACGGCCGCTGTTGTCTTTCATACGTTCACCGATTTCCTATTATACTACAAACGGCGGAATTTGCACAGCGTTTGACTTTTGTTTTTCAAAAAAAATACGATTTTTTGCGCCTGCGGGGAGAAAGAAAAAGCCCGCAGACCGCGGACTTTTTTCGTCGTTCGGATTTTCGCTTTTCAGGCATGCGGGAGAAAGATCTCTTCCCGCCTTACCGTCACCGCCTCGCCGCGGTGAAAGATCTCGAGGCGCTCTCCTTCTTCCAGCCAATAGCGCGTGCCGTCCCGCGCGACGCGGACGGAAAGCATGCACCCGTGATAGTGAATTTTGAAAGAATATCCCTTCCACTTGTCGTCCAGCATCGGGTCGAAGTGCAGCGTGCCGCCGTAAACCCGCAGGCCCGCATACCCGTTGACGATGAGCATCCATGCGCCGCCCATGCAGGCCGCGTGAAGCCCTGCCGCCGTGTTGCCGTTGACGTCGTCCAGATCCATGCGCGCGGCGTGCTTGAGGTAGCTGTAAGCCTCGCCGCGATAGCCGATCGCACAGGCGACGATAGAGTGGACGGCGGCGGACAGACTGCTGTCGTGTATGGTTTTCGGCTCATAATAGTCGAAGATCTTTCTGATCTGTTCCTTATCGAAGAATTCGCTGCACAGAAAGGTCAAAAGCACGATATCCGCCTGTTTGCACACCTGCCACCGCCAAAGATTCAGCGGATGCAGCGTAAACAGAAGGGGCAGTTTTTCCGCGGGGACGGACGCGAGATCGACGGGATCTTTGTACATAAAATTGTCGTCCTGCATATACATGCCGTATTCCTCGTTATACGGGAAATACATCTTTCTGGACGCTTCTTCGATGCGCCCGAACTCCGCTTCCGTCATGCCGCACTTTTGACAGAGCGCGGCCAGCCGTTCGGGATATTTTTCCGCCAGCAGCGCGCGCGTTTCAAGCGTAAAATCGAACATGCGCCTGACGAGAAAGTTCGTATAAAAGTTGTTATCCACGATGGGATTGTATTCGTCCGGCCCGCAGATGACGTTGATGCAGAACTTTCCGCCCCGCGCCTCGATGAAGCTGCCGCGGTGGGAGAGGCACTTCGACATTTCAAAGAGCATCTCCGCGCCGTAATCGACCATAAACGCCTCGTCGCCGGAGGCGTCGTAATACGCCTGCATCGCGAAGGAAATATCCGCGTCGATGTGGTACTGCGCCGTCGCCGCCTCGAAGATCGCGCCGCACTCCTCTCCGTCGATGGTATTCCAGCTGTAAAGCGCGCCGACGTCCTCCATCTGCCGCGCACGCTCCCGCGAACGGTCCAGAAGATGATAGCGGTACAAGAGCAGATCGCGGGAAATTTCCTGCGCGCCGTAAGTGAACATAGGCATCATGTACATCTCGGTGTCCCAGAAGGTCTGCCCGCTGTAAACGGTGCCGGACAGCCCGTTTGCCGAAATATTCGTATAGCCGTCCCTGCCGGCGGACTGATAGACCTGAAAGAGGGAAAAGCGGATCCCCTGCTGCACGAGCGGGTCGTCGTCGATCTCGATATCCGAATACGACCAGAACGCCGCGATTTCTTTCGTGTTTTCTTCGAGCAGCGCCTCGTATCCCCGCGCGGCCGCCTTGCGCACTTTCTCCGCGAGGAAGGAAGCATAATCGGGGACGTCCTTATCGCAGGCGAACCCCGCAGTCCGCTCGTAAACGGCGACGGCGCCCGCATCCAGTGAAAAACTGCGGGAACAGACGAGCGCACTGCCGGATTCTGACGTTTCCGCTTCCGCCGGAACGGACAAACGCTCCGCCGCCGCGCAGGCGACGGAAAAGCCGCTCTTTTTCGTCTTGTACGCCGCCGTCGCGACTTCTCCCGTGCGGGAAAGGCCGAGCGGCTCGTAAACGGCGTCCTTTCCCTCCCCGTCGTGAATGCGGCTGTCCGCCGTGCGGAGCGCCGAGACAATGCGGCAGGACAGGGGCGCGCGCGCTTCTATTGTGATGCGCGCCGCGAGCAGGTGTTTGTCCTGCTGGCAGGCAAACCGCTCAAAGGTGAGAACGGCTTTCTTTCCCGTCTGCGTCGTGAAGACGAAGGTGCGCGTCAGCACGCCGTTCTTGAGGTTCAGGCTGCGGGAATATCCCTCCCGCGTCATCGCCGCCCGCTCGCCGTCCAGGTATACCGTGACGTCCAGGGGATTTGCCTGGCGGGTGATGACCTGGGTACGCCCCGGAAAACCGGGGCGGCGCCAATTATAAACGATATCGTGATATTCGTAAACTCCGTTCAGCATGACCGTCGGATCGGTGTACTCCGGCGCGCCGTCAAAGCCCTCTTCAAAAAAACCGCGGACGCCGATATAGCCGTTTGCGACGGCGAATACCGACTCCCTGACGCGGTTGGTCCCCTCGTCGAAGACGTCTTCCGTGACGCTCCAACGCTCGGGACGGAACAGAATGGGGCGGTTATCATCGTAAAGTTTTCTCATGTTACTTCCTTTGCGGAAAGACATACGCCTTGCCGCGCTTGATTTCATACTCTTTTCCGTCCGGCAGGATCAGCTTCCCGTCGAGCGCGGAACTGGAAACGGCGATCTCCCCGCCATACGATCGGACGGTGAGCGTTCCCCGGGAAAGGGGATAACGCGCGGAAAAATCGGGCAGCTCGGGCGCCGGACAAAGCGTGAAGGAACGGGGACTCATAGTCAGCCCGACAAAGTATTTGCCGAGCAGATAGAGCGGCGACGCGCCCCACGCGTGACACAGGCTCTTTCCGTAAGGACGGTCGTACATGGAAAGACACGCGTCTCCCTCCTCCGCAGGATCGTACCGTTCCCAAAAGGAAGTGGCGCCCCGGTCGAGCATACCGCCCCAGTACGAGCGGATCTCCCCGAGGACATATTCCCTTTCGCCCAGCTCCGCCAGCGCGGAGAGCTCGTAAAAGCGCATATAGGGCGTGACGATGGGCGGAACGCCGTCGTCTTTCAGGAAAGCGCGGATGCGCTTTTTCTGCGCGCCGTCTGCGAATCCCGTCACCACGGCGATCACGCTCGGCTGGCGGAAAAAGGTTTTCTCCTCCGACCAGGCGAACGCGCCGCGCCCTTCGTCCCAGAACTTGCGGTTCACGGCATCCTTCAACGCGGCCGCGCGGCGAAGATAGGACTGCTCCTCCCCCCGATCTCCCGCGACGCGGGCAATTTCAGCCATGCTTACGTAAGCGCGCCACAGGAGGATCTGAAGGTAGGAAAGCGTTCCCTCTTTCACGAGTCCGTCCGCCCAGTCCACGAACACCCAATCGCCCTCCAGCCCCTCCATCATGCCGTCTTCGTTCAGCCGGCTTCTGATGAAGGACATGTAGGCGAGCGCCCTGCCGTATATGCTGCGGAGAAACGCCTCGTCCCCCGTGTGTTCGCAGTAATCCAGCAGCGCGGAAAACCAGAACAGCGTGTAGTCGTTGATGGTGTTCATGTGCTGGGTCACTTCTCCCTTGCCGCCGAGCGCGGTGAGCGTGCGGCGCACGATCTCCGTCTCATAATAGGAATACCAGTTCATCATGACGCTCTGCGCCGTATCGCCCATCCACACCCAGCGGTCCCGCTTGATGCCGTCGATATAAAACTCGCGCGCGGTGAGCTCCATCGTGTAAAGGGAGGTATTCCAGATCTCTGTCAGGCGGCGGTCGGCCGAAGAAAAGGAAGCGGCGCGCGGGTGGGGCGCATATTCGATCTGACAGCCGAGCGCCCCGTAACGGACGCCCTGCGTACGGATCAGCGCGTAGCGAAAGCCGCGCGCATCCTCCGCGCGGGCGGTCTTATTTCCCTTTACGGAAATGACGTCCAGCGTCTCGCAGTGCGCGGGATCGAGCGCTTCCCGCTCGGATTCCCCGTAGAAAATATTGATCGTCCCGCTGCCGGTCACGCCGGTAAAGAAGAGCGCGCCGAAGATCTCTTTCCCGAAATCGTAGAGCAGGCCGCCGTTTTCTTCCCGCACGCACTCGTATGCGACGGCGCGGCGGGGCAGGCGGAACGCGCCGGGCGCGCGCCTGCCGTTTGTCTCCGCGGCGTTTTTCCAGATTCCGTCGAACGCGGTGCACTGCCAGCTTCCGTCCGACACAATCCCGCTTCCGGTCACCCTCAGCGCCGGAAGCGTGCGGTCGTTAAAGACGGAGACCGTGAGCGAATGCTCGCCCGCCTCCAGGCGGAGGACGGAGGTGTCGCCGTGCAGGTAATTTCCCGGAATATCCAGTTCCACGTTGTAACGCCCGTCCGCCTCGATACGGATTTCGTCCGGCGCGGAGAGCGTGAACCTGCGCGCAAACTTCACGCAGGAATACACCTCGCACATGTGCCAGATGGGAGGCATGATCAGCTCTCTGTCACGCCTCCGCATATTCAGTTTGTTCAGCAGCATGATTTCATGATCGCCGGGATATGAAATCCACTTTGCTATGCGGCGCTCCTTCATGCGATGCTGCTTCCGACGTGCGTCACGATGACGTTGGAATAAACCGCGGAACCCTCGTAGCAGAACGCCGCCTTGATTTCTTTGTTTGCAGTCATCTGCACCGTCACGGAGACGATCAGGTGTTTCGCCCCCAGTTTGATGACGCGGGCAGCTCCGGCCGTACCCTCTGAGTAATCTTTCAGGATATCCCCGTTGTACTTGATTTCGTTAAACGAACCGCCTTCCGCATAGATTCTGATCTCGCTGAACGCAGCGTAGTCATCCCCTTTCACCCGCGTGGTCTCCACTTCAAACGCGATCGTATAATAGTCCCCGACCACAAAGCTCTCCTGTACGCCCGTCGAATAGAATGTGTTCCAGGTCTGGTTCAGCACCTCTACTTTGCCGCCCGCCTGGTTTTCGGCGACTACGTCGCCTTTCACCGCGATGAACCCGAACGGTTCGCTGACTCCCGTCAATTCCACGGCATAAGCGTTTGCGGAGAGAGAATCGAGATAAGCCTTTTTCAGCGTCAGTCCGAAATTTTTAAGAGAATAGTTCTCCGCATCCACAGCCGCGCCGTTCACTTTGACGCCCGCAGCCGCGACCGTCACGGGGACAAAGAGGTCTCCCGTGCCGTCCCAGGATACGGTGGAGGCGGGCGCGGCGATTTCCAGCGTGCTGCCGATGTGCGTCACGACGACGTTGGAATAAGTCGCGGATCCCGCATAACAGAACGCCGCCTTGATTTCTTTGCTTGCGGTCATCTGCACAGCCAAAGAAAGAATCAAATGCTTCTCGCCCAAGCGGACGACGCGGGTTGCTCCGGCCGTATCCGCAAATAAATCCTTCTTGATATTGCCGTTGTACTCGACCTCGTTGAAGGACGACTGCCCCTCTGCGTATGTTCTGATCTCAGACTCAGCCTTGTAATCGTCTCCTCTCACGCGCGTGGTCTCGATTTCGTACGTAATCATGTAGTAGTCGCCGGCTATAAAGCTCTCCTGCACGCCGGTCGTGTAAAACGTGTTCCACGTTCCGTCCGCCGTCACGCTGCCGCCCGCCTTGTTCTCAGAAACCACGTCTCCCCTGATCACGATGAAGCTCGCGCTCTGATCTCCTTCCGTCAGTTCGACAACGTAGGAATAAGACTGAACCGTGTCGAGATAGGACCTTTTCAGCGTGAGAACGTAATCGGAAAGGCTGTAATGTTCCGCGCCGACCGCCGTCCCGTTTACCTTGACGGAAGCCTGATCGGTAAAGGTCACGGCTGCGGAGAAATCCGCAGCCCCGTCCCACGCCAGTGTGACGGGATTGGAAGCGGGGGCTTCGGTGTTGGATCTCAGTTCGCTGCCGACGTGCGTCACGATGATTCCCGACCAGGTCGCGGAGCCTTTGTAGCAGTACGCCGCGATGATCTCCTTCGAATCCGCCATCTTCAGCGCCACGGAGAGCAGCATGCTGCCGTCTTCCAGCACGACGACGCGCGACGCGCCCCAGGTATCGCTGTAATCGTCTTTGATCACGGCGCCTTGATAGGAAATTTCACTGTAAGAGGACAGTCCCTCGACATAGGTGCGGATCTCGTTCTGGTCTTTCTGCGATTCGGGAAGATCTCTCACCGTGCTGATCTTGTAAGTGACCATATAATAGTCGCCGGAGACAAAGTTATCCTGAACACCCGTGGTGAAGAAGTGATTCCACACCCCGTCTACCGCCGAAGAGCCGCCCGCTTTGTTTTCCCAAACGGATTCGCCGTATACAACCATGATGGTCGCGCTCTCTTCTCCTTCGGTCAGCTCAATCGCATAGGAATAGGATCTGATCTCCGCAAGGTAATTGCGCTTGATCGTGAGCACGTTATCTTCAATGGAGTAGGCGTTCGGATCCAGCGCTTCACCGTTTACCTTGACGGCCGCGGCGGAGGTAAACTCCACTTCCGCGACAAAATCTTCCTGCCCGTTCCAGGCTGCCGTGATCGGCTGATCGATCGCGGGGATCAGGAAATCGGGAACGGTCTGTTCTTCCAGGTGATAGATCACCAGATCGTCGAACACGACGCTTCCGGGGAAGCAGAACGCCATCTCGAGCACGCCCGTCAGTGCGGGAAGCGTGAGCGAAATATTCATGCTGCCGTCCGCGTTCTGATAGACGCTCGCCTTTCCGTAGGAGAGCGCGCCGTTGTCCGCCTTGATTCTGCCGTCGTATGTGATTTCGCTCAGGGCGTTCGGGATCTCGAAGAGCGTTCTCAGCTCGTTATAGTTCTGATCGGTCTCGGGAAGGTCCCGCGAAAGCACTTTGATGCGGAAGGAGATCATATAGTAATCCCCGTTGACGAAGGAGACCCCGCCCGCCGTTTTCAGGAAGGTGTTCCAGTTGTCCTTCGTGGCGGCGCCGTAGCGGTAATAAGAGTAATTTCCGCTCAGCGCGTCCTTTCCGGAGACGATGGAGCCGTCCTGCGTGGACTGCACATAGAAATCATACCCCTCCTCGTAAACGCCGCTCTCCGCGTTTAAGGTCGCCACAGCCGCGCCCTTGTGGGCATAGATGACGGACGTCCCCTTGTCGTTGGAGACTTCGATCACCGCGAGCGTCGTGGTCACTTCCGCAAACGCATCCGCCTCGATGGTCAGGACGCCGTCTTCGAGCGCGTAGAGATCGGAGCCGATCTCCTTCTGATTGACTTTTACGCCGGTGACCGCGCCGCCGCCGGCATCCGCGCGGAAGGATACGGGATGGCCTTCGTCCCACGCGACGATGCTCTCCGTTCTCATGGCGAGAATTTCCGCGCCTTTGACGGTGAGAACGGCGCGGTTCGCCTCATCCGATACGTTGCCCGCCGCGTCGAGGACGTTCGTATACGCGACTGTGATCTGTTTTTCCGCATTTACTTCGGTGATCTTATCCGCCAGATAGGCGTTCAGAACGGTCAGCGTTCCGTTTTCCACCCGATAGTCTCCGGAAGAGAGGGCCGCACCGTCCATAGATACGCCTTCGATCAGAGAGACGTCAAAGGGAAGCGCGGCGGAAATATCCGAAACGCCGCCCACGTAATAGGTCGCCTCGCCCAGATCGATCTCCTCGTTCGTGAGAGACATCTTCGTCTTGACGAGGTCAACCGCCGCCAGCGTGACGGGGTGAACGTCGCTCGCCCCCTTGCGGAAGGAGAGCGCGCCCGCGCCGCCCGTAAAGTATGCGGATACCTTCCAGAAATCGCCCGCTTTCACCGCCGTCGTGCGGTCGTCCGCCTGGGAGAGAAGCCCGTCTTCGGTGAGCGTCAGCAGTTCTTCTTCCCCGTAAAACAGCGTGAGGTAAGCCGCTTCCGTCTTGACGGAGAACGTCAGCTGATAGACGGCCTGCTCCAGCCCGCTGCCGAATACGAGCGCTTCAGGCGCGCCCGTCAGTTTCACGCCGTCCGCAGCCATCTCGTACTCCGTTTTCACGGCGCCGAGATCCGCGGTCAAGCCGACGTCTTTCACGCCGCCGAAGGTGCCGCCCAGCACGTACGAAGCGGCCTTTCCCGCGCCGCCGCTGGGAGAGACGGAGAAGGATTCCGTCCGTTCGCCCGCCGCGGCGGTAAAGATACAGGATTGCGCCGTCAGCGTATCCAGATAGGACGCCTTGACGGTGAGTTTATAATTTTCCGCGTCGTAGGAGAACTGATCGGCGGTAAGCGCCGCGTCGCCGTTCTTCACCGAAACGGTTTCGCCCTGCGCGTCAAAGAAGAAATCCACGTCCGCGCCGCGGGCGGGCTGTCTGCGGACGTAGCGGCTTCCGTTTTGGATCTGTTCGCCGACGAAGAGCACCAGCTCTTCGGAGCGTTCCCCGCTCTTGATCACGAGGGAGTATTTTCCCTCTACGAAGGCGTCCAGCGCGGCTTGGCTGATGATGAGAACGCCGTCTTCCGCCGTATAATCGCCCGATCTCAGCGCCGTCGTGCCGACGGAGACCGAATCGACGCTTCCCGTCCCCTCGTAGGAGATGACGAGATCCTTCGTGTCGTTCCAGTTATAGAACTCCAGCGTGCTCAGGACTTCAAAGGTCGGGTCGGACGGTTGGGGGTCGGGTCCCGGCCCCGGGTTAGGGGTTTCTTCGCAGGCAGCCAGGCCGCATAACGCGATCAGCAGACCAAGCAGCAGCGGCAGTAATTTTTTCAACATTTTACTCCTCCTTAACATTTTTTTCATTCGATGATCAGCGTACAGGCGGAACGCACGTAATCGGACGAAAGGTCGATCGTAAACACGCCGTTTTCCGCCGTACAATCAAAGGATTTCAGCTCTTCCGCGCCGCTCATTACCCTGACGGTCACGGAACCCTTGGCGTGCACGTCGCCGAGGCGCACGACCAGTCCCGCGCCCTCCTTGCAGGAAAGCTCGATCTTTCCGTCTCTGTAAACGGTGAGATCGTACGCTTTTCCACCGTAAGTGAGGTCGCGCATGCCCATATATTCATAGTCCTCGGGGATCGCCGGCACAATATGCAGTCCGTCGTATTCCGCCGTGGTTCCCATAAAGCCGTTCAGCCAGGTCATGGGGATCAGTCCGCTCTCGGGGAATTCGTTGGTGATCCCGATCATATCCGTCCAGCCGTAAGCGTTGGGCGGGCGGCGGTACAGCTCGTCGATCGCATACTCCTCCGCCAGAACCTTCCACCGGTTCAGAGCGCTCTCCGGGCTGACGATGTCGATCCGGTTCATGATATCGTAATATTCGGGATAGAAGATCGTTCCGCCGTTCTGAAAGTGCTGGCCGTAAGAATGCGTCGTCTCCACGTTTGCCTGGCCGTACCAGTCAAAGTACCAGTACTGTTTTCTGCCGTCCACTTCCTTGGAGGGGGTATCCTCCATCGCCACCGTCGTGACGCGCGGCGCGATGCGGAAATAGTAGATATCTTCGCCCGTGCTGCGGTCCCCTTCCACTTCGCTGTTTCCCACCAGCCAGGTGTAGATGAGATCTTCCTGCCGCTCGTCCGCCAGCCCGTAATGGATCGCCTCCATGTTCAGAAACGTCATGCCGTAATCGTACTTCGTGCCGTCCACGTCGATGCAGGCGATATAGCGGTTCGTCGTATCGCTCCAGAACGTCTCGTTGAACTTCTGTTTGGTCTTGGCGGCGAGATTGCGGTAATATTCCGCTTCGCCGTCGTTGCCGCACATGAGCTCGATTTTTTCCATGGAAATCAGCGCACTGTAAAAGAGCATGTTTTCATAGGCGTCCAGATAGCCGAACAGAAAGTTGTCCCAGTAATTGGAGCCGTAGTCGCCGATCCTGCCGAGATTCTTGCCGTTGTTCACCGTATCGTCGAGGATTACGAGGCCGTCTTTGCCGTGCATGTCGTTGAGGATATAGTTCATCGCCATATCCACCTTCTGGCGCACGGTCTTTCCGACGGAAGCGTCGTCCTTGACGTGCTCTTTCTGCGCGTCGTCGCTGATCACGACCAGCTTGGTATCCTTCTGCGAGAGAAGGTCCGTGCTGTTTTCCCAGCACATCACTTCGTAGACGCCGTTGATATAGCGGAACATCTGGTCGTAATGGTAATGGTCGTCCGTCTCGCCCGCGATGTTTTTCGTGGGCCAGTGCGGGCTGTCGTACCAGTTCCAGATAAAGCCGTCCTCCCGGATCGGGCGGTCGATGATGTAGTTTTTCAGCTGATTTTTGCGCGCCTCGTTGTCGTGCGGCCCGGTGAGGACCGCCATCCACTCGTACCACGTCGGCTCGGTGCCGAACCACATGACCGCGTCTCCCGCCGCGCCCGTCATATATGTGTAGCGGTAATACATGGCGTTCGCGGTATATGTCACGTCGTCTTCCTTGTCGGAGAAGAACGGATACGTGAGATAATCTTCATTGAAGCCGTTCAGCCAGTCCACCTCGGAAGCCGTTTTCAGCGTTCTGTATTCTCCTTCGGTCAGGTCGATCTTCGCCTCGGTCTTCTTTTCCTCCGGATTACAGCCCGCGAGCCCGGTCAGACCGACCGTAACCGCGAGAATAATGCTCATCAGTCTCTTATTCATCTCTTTTCCTCCTTCTCATAAGCAGCGGGACGCCCGCCAAAAGCGCCGCGGCGAACAGGACGGCATTCCCGCAGGTGACGGCAGAGCCGCAACCGCCGCCGCCCGTGACGTTCAGCGTGAGCGTGAGCGGCATGGAAGACTGCGTGCCGTCGTTTGCGACGATCTCGAGTTCCAGCGTTCCCGCCTGATCGGGCGTGTATTTCCAGACGCCGTTCTCCACCGAACCGACGTTCACGGTAAAGCTCAGCGGGGATATCTCGGATTTGAACAGCTTGGTGAGATCGATGGAGATCTCCTTGCCCGCCTCATAGGAAGCGCCGTCGTACTTGGACACCTCGGATAAAACGCGCGTGGGGGGATCGACCGTCTCGATTTCCGTCGTCTCGTACACGCGGATCGTGGTGTCGCCCGAGATAAAGAACTGCAGCTCGGCGTTGTTGTCGATATAGGCGTCCTTAATCTTCTGTACATAAGAATCGAAATTGCTGAAGATCTCCTCGCCGTTCAGCAGGAACTGATACGCGCCGCGGTACAGCCTGATCTCCATGCTGTTCTTTTCATACCATTGAAACGGCACCGTAATGTTATTGACGCGGTAGCTCTCCAGCCCCTCGTCCGGATTGGCGAAGATGATTCCGATCTGGATCTCCTCCTGATTCACCATGTCCGCCGCAGGATCGTACGTCATCATGACGCCGATGGACCAGCAGGTGTTGTACCAGTCAGTGGAGCCGTCCGAGAGCGCCACGCTCATCTGCGTGACTGCGTTGCCGGGCGCCAGGGCGAAATCCATGCGGAATCCGTCGAAGGGAACTTTGACGTTCTTTTCCGCAGTATACCCTTCTCCGGCCAAAGAGAAAGTCGCCTCCGTATCGGGCGAGGCCTCGCCCCAGTTGGGCGCAACGAGATAGTGCCCCTGCTGCCAGCCGTCCGGCGCGATATACGCCTCCACCATGTAAGAATAACCCGATATGGAGATCGTGGTTCCCGCGCCGCCCTCGCTCTCCAGCTGCAGGTACGCGATGTTGCTGGCAAAAGAATCCTGGACAGCGACCAAAGCCTCTTCGAGATTCCCGCTCAGCGTCAGTTCTCTGTTGTTGACGCGGAGCATCCAGCCGTAATTGGTATAGCCGAAGTTGACGTTGTTTTCCACGTCGTACTTCCAGCTGAAGTCCGCGGAAGACGCCGTCGCGCATTCGGTTTCTTCATTCCCGTCATACGTACGGATTGAAATTTTCGTATTTTCTCCCTCCCGTACGAAAGCAAGAATGAGCGCGGGCGCCTGTTCCGTCTCATACCAGCCGGCAGCGGACGAAAGAATCACGTTGAACGCGTTGTTGTCGCTGTCGTCATACTTATCCATGCGGAATTTAACGCCGAAGCTGTCCATCCAGAAACGGGAAGCGGTGTTGATAACCTGATAGGCGCCGCCGTCCAGCGGAGAATAGATGAGCTGATTGGAGCCGTCCGCGGTAATGACGGCGGAAGAACCGGCCGTGTTTTCGTACTGGCTGACGAAAGACGCGTCCTCCAGACTCTTGACCGCGACCGCTTTGACGATGGATTCGCCGTTTGTGCGGATGGTCAGTTTGCAGGCTTCGTTGTCGTAATTCTGCTCGATGAATGCAGTGAGTTCTTTCAGGTCGCAGTCCACGAGCGCCTCGTTGACAACCAGTTTATAGTATACGCCGACGCGCCTGATCTGCAGGGAAACGCTCTCGGTATACGAGGGATTCTGCAAATCCATGAAAGAGAGCGCGTGCGTCCCCGTGTATAGGACGGTCTCCTTCCCGCCCGCCGCCATCGCGAGTTCCACGTTGTTTTCCGCGGCGTTTTTGACCGAGAGGCGGATCTCATTGCCGCCGTTGCCGCCGAACAGGAGGTCGACCGCCTCGTTCTCCTCCGCCGCCAGATTCAGCTTGACGTACGCGTTTTTCAGCGTGGCGTCTTCCGTTTTGGCGATGGAAAAGCCCTTTCCGTCCGCACTCTTAAAGCTGCGCATCCGGACGCCGTCCAGCGCAGAGAGCACGCTGCCCGCTTCCACCTTCCAGCTCGCATCCTGTCCGAATTCCGCGAACTGCGGCTCCGCCATTTCGACGGGCGCCGTGCGGACGTCCAGCACGCAGCGCGCGTTCATGGTCTGTCCCCAAATCTGCAGATATCCCTTGCCGTTGATGAAGCTCTCTAAAATCCCCATTTCTTCCAGGCGGGCGGTATCCAGATTTTTTGAACTGGAGTCCAGCTCAACCCCATTCACGGAGAAATACAGAAGACCGTCGTCCTTGAAATACATCTTGAAGACGTTTTCCTGAGAGCCGTCCCAGTAAAGGGGCGCGTCCGGTCCGGCAGGCTTTGCCAGATTATTGTAGCCGTTTGGATTTGTGGTATTATGCGTAATGCTGCACTTGTTGTTCGCGCGGTACGCCATGTCGATGGAAAAGGAGGCATCCGAATCCAGCCACCAAGTGGTATCGCACGAGAAGATGATCTTCAGGTTCCCCGCATTTCCGCCGTAGTTCAGCCAGAAACGGAACTCAAAGCCGTCGATGTAAAAGGGCTTCTCGGTATAGCAGGCGGTAAAGTCCGTCCCGCTCTTCTGATAGATGTTGACGCCCTTGCCGTCTTCGTTGTCATAGGAGACGACGACAGTGGTGTCCCGCCAGCCCGCCATCGGCGTCCAGGCGGAAACCTCGTCGTAAGAGGCAAAAGCCCCGGCCACGCCGCACAGGCTGAGCACAAGCCCCAGCAGAAGCGCTGTGAATAGTTTTTTTCTCATTTTTTCATGATCCTCCTTCATAATTGAGTTTATCCCTTGACGCCCGTCGTCACCACGCCGTTGATCAGCTGTTTCTGCATGATCAGAAAGACGATGATCGGCGGGATGGACATCAGGACGCCCGTCGCCATTTTGATATTGGAAAAGACCTTGGAACTATTTAAAAACTTCTGATAAATGCCCAGCGCCAGCGTGTAGGAGGACGGTCTGTTCGCATAGATCAGAGGAGAAGTAAAGTCGTTCCAGCTGCCCAGAAACGCGTTGATCATCGTAAAGATGAAAATGGGAACGCACGCCGGCAGCATGATGTTCCAGAAGATCCGGAACCGCGACGCGCCGTCTATGATCGCGGCCTCGTCCAGCGCGACCGGAACGGTGCGCATGAACTGCCGCATCAGAAAGATATTCATTGCGCCGCCCCCGAACAGGTTGGGAATGATCAGCGAGGAAATGTTGCCGATCATGCCGAGTTTGTAAAAGAGCGCGTACAGCGGCACCTGCGTGACGGACGCCGGCAGCATCATGGTCGCCAGCGTGGCGAAGAACCAGAAGTCGCGCGTCTTGAACTTCAGCCGCGCAAACCCGTACGCGCAGAGCGCGGACGAGAGCGGCACGGAGATACAGTTGCACAGGACGACGATCAGCGTGTTTTTCAGGTAGCTCAGGATCTCTGCGTCCAGCGCCTCCGCGAAATACTCGAAATGCCATACCGACGGCAAAAAACGCACGGTGGGATTGCCGATGGATTCTGCATCCCCCATCATGGCTTTGAACAGCATGAAGAAAAAGGGAAACAGAAAAAACAGGGAAACTAAAACCAAAAAAAAGTAATTGACGGTTTTACAAGTAATTTCTTTCGCGCGTTCGCGCGGAGAAAGTCTTTTCATCGCTCTTTGTTCCATCGCCTTACTCCTCATAGTAAACCCATTTGCTGGTCTTGAACGTCAGCGCCGTCAGAGCCGCAATGATGACGAACAGCACCCACGCAAGCGCGGAAGCGTAACCCATCTCCCGCCCCCGGAACGCCGTTTCATAAATTTTGTAAGCGTAAAAGTAGAGGCACTGATCTACGCCGGAGCCGTTCGGGATGCCCAGGGTCATGACGTTCGCGTAATTCTGCAGCGAGCTGATGATGTTCAGCACCAGGTTATAGAAGATAATCGGCGTGCACATGGGAATGGTGACGCGGAACATCCGGACAAAGGCGTTCGCCCCGTCGATATTGGCGGATTCGTACAGCTCTTTCGGCACGCTCTTTAAAGAGGAAAGCCACAGGACCATTCCCCCGCCCAAGCCCCACAGCGAATTGAAGATCAAAGTAGGCATGGAGCTCGCCGCCGCGTCGAAAAACTGGGAGGGCGGCAGCCCCAGCGAGGTGAGAATCTCATTCGCAAGGCCAAAGCGCGTATTGTAAAAATCCGACCAGAGCAGTCCCATGATCGTCACGGGGATGACGACCGGAAGATAACAGCACGCGCGGAAAATACCGATGCCCTTCACGTTCGAGTTCAGCAGAACGGCGAGCGCAAACGAGAGCACCATGGAAAGGGGCACGGTGATCAGCGTATATTCAAACGTGATCCCCAGGCTCTTGAAAAAGTGCTGTTCCAGTTCGCCGTTAAACATCTTCATGTAGTTGAAGACGCCGAATCCGGACGGAACGCCGATCCCGTTGTACGTCTTGAAAAAACTGAGGATGAACGAATAGATCACCGGATACAGGTTGAAGATCAAAAGTCCCAGCACGACGGGGCCGATGAAGGCGTATCCGACCGCCATTTTTTTCAGTTCTTTTCTGGTGCGGGTACGGCGGAGTTCTCCGCTTTCCCGCACCGCCGGTTGCTTCTTCATTTATTTAAAATACTCCGGATACATTCTCTTGTAAGCAGTGATGGCATTGGCATAATTGCTCAGGCACATCGAGAGATCCTTTTTCCCGTTCAGATAATCCCCCATGCAGTTTGCCCAGAAGGTATTGTAAGACGTGATCGCATTGGCGGGGAGTTTTCCCCAGTACGCCCCTACGACGTCGCGCTCGGACAGCGAAAAGAACGGCTCGTTATCGATGGCCTTATCCTTTCCGTTTGTGACCTGTCTCCATTCCGCGTCCTCCGCTTCGGCGAGAGACTTCAGCACGGGGACGGTGTTGCCCGATTCGCTGAGGATCTTCTGCCCCGCTTCGGAGACGACGAAGGAGATGAACTTCCAGGCGAGGTCCTTGTTCGAAGACCCGGAGCTGATGCAGAAACCGGAGGAACCGGTGGCGACTTTGGGGTTCTCCCCGATCGCGGGGAATTCCACCACGTCGAAGTCGATTCCCGCCGTCTTGAACGATTCAAAAGCGGGGCGAACGCCGATGTTCATCGCGGCGACCTGTTTGACAAAGTCCCCCGCCTGATACAGTTCGGGTTTGATGACGTATCCCGGATCGATGAGATCGGACTTGATCATCTTTAAGGCGTTTTCCATCGCCGCGGTATCCGCGGGCGCATTGAACTCCTCGTCGACATACGTCTCCACGCCGCAGGAGGCCATGATGCCGTAATTGAGGATGGCGTACGTCATGGAAGCGTCTACGCAGTAGTATTTTTCAGGCAGTTTCAGCGAGAGCAGGCGGCAGGTCTCCTTGAAGTCCTCCCACGTCCAGCCGGATTTCGGATATTCCACCTCACACTCGTCGAAAAGCGTCTTGTTGTAATACACCACGAATTTGGAGTAATCGCGCGGGATCATGTACTGATCTTCCGCCGGATCGAAGTAGAGTTTGCCCATATTCATCATGGAGTCGAAATAGAGGCTGCGGTCAAACCCGCTCTGCTCGATATAAGGCTCCAGATTCTCCAGAACGCCGTCCTTCTGGAAGGGCGTCACGTAGTTGTCGGGCACGTGCAGCACGTCGATGGGCTCCCCGGAATGCAGCTTGTACAGAACTTCCGTCTCATAGTTGCCGAGCGGCATGAGCTCCACTTCCACCCCGGGATTTTCCGCGCAGAACGCCTCCGCCACTTTCGTGAACATGTTGACTTCACTCTCCTGATTGAGGATCGTGACGATGAGTTTTCCCGAATCTCCGCCCCTGGTACAGCCGAACAGAGCGGTGCAAGCAGTACCTGCCATCAGGAAACAGAGCAGCAGACTTAAAAATTTTTTCATGTAAACCTCCTAGCCTCCCGGCTTTTTATCTCTTTTTTCTCTTGCCTGCGACGAGCGCAAACGCCGCGAAGAATGCAGCTGCCAGCGCCAGCGACGAGGCCCCCAGGCTTCCGCCGCAGCCCGCGCCGACCGGCGCGAAGCGTCCGCCCTCCTCCGTCAGGGATTCCATCGCCGCTTCCAGATAACTGACGGCCGCGGCCGTCTCCGCTTCGCTCGCGTCTTCTCTTGCGGCGACTTCCTTCGCCGCCCCGATCGCTTCCGCGAGGGCGGCTTTGCCGGCTTCCGTCTTGCCGCTGAGATCCAGCGCCTCCGCCGCGGCGATCTTGCCGTTCAGCGCGGTTTTATCCGCGGCTCTGACCAGCCCCTTTCTCGCGTTGGAGAGAAGCACTGCCGCCGCGTCGATCTCGGTCTGTTCGGAAATGCCGTTTGCCAGCACGCGCTCCGCGTCCTCGATCGCGTCTTGCAGATTCTGCCAGGATGCGGCCGTATAACCGTCGTCTTCCACCGCGCGCGCCTTTGCCAGCTCGCTGTCGATCACCGTCGTGAAGCGGTCCACGCGCTCCAGCGCGAAGATCTGGTCTTCCAGCTGCCAGGCGCCGACCTTGATGGCGTTCTGCGAAAGCGTCTTATCCGCGACGATGGACTTGGCTCCCAGATAATACGTCCACATGCGCTCCCAGCTTTCTTCGGTGAAATCCTCTTTGTCGAGCGCTTCCACCGTGGCGATCAGACGGTTGATCTCCGAATAGTCGCTGACAAACTTGACAAAGACGGCTATTTTCGCCCTGACGTTGTAGAGGTTCAGATATTTTCCGCCCTCCGGCAGGACGATCGTCCCGTCAAAATAGTAATTGCCCGGCGTGTTCTTGTCGTAATCAGCGCAGCTCCAGGTAACGCCCATTTCCGTTTCGTTGCCGTTGGTATCCGTTACGGTTATGGTCTCGGGCAGCTGTTCGTACACGTCGCCGATCAGGGTATATTTATCCACCATGATCTCCGGATCGTATTCCGCGCCCAGCAGGGCCTCCTGCTTGTCGCCGAAGTCAAACGCTCCGCCGGTGAGGTCATACAAGGTGACGTCCGCAAAATCCGCGGCAAACGTGCCCGCCTGCAGGGAGATATAGCCCGCGCCCAGATCGAACGCGCCGTCCTGATACAGGAATACCATTTTTCCGTCCACATAGACGTAGATATTTCTGTCCGAACAGATGACGCGCAGCTGAACGGTCTTCATCGCGGAAGAGCCCTCCGGCATCGCCTCACGGCGCTTCTGCATGCCGCCGCTCCCCTCGTAGACGAACACGTTGTTGTCCGAATCGTAGCCGACGTAGAAGCCCTCCATGTAGTTGTCCTGCGTGCTGTCGACGCGGGTCTTTCTCAGGCCGAAGCCGATATAACCGGGCGAACCGGCCGTGCCGTTCATGTCGATGTTCGCCTCCAGCATGAAGTCGGAGAACTTCGCCCCGGTATAGGTGTAAGAGCGGTTCCAGTTCGCGCTGCCGCCCTCTTGGTTGGAATAGACGCCGTTCGCCGCGTCATACGACCAGTTTCCCCCGCCCGTCGCTTTCCACGCGCCAGGATCCAGGGTTACGGGTTCGGCTTCGTCGTCCAGAATGAAGTATCGGTTTTCGTTCAGAGCGCTGTACGAGCCGTTTTTATAAGCGATGGAGCGAAGCACGTAAGTGCCTTTGCCCTCCGCGCCGACCGTGATCTTTCCGCCCTCATAGCGCGCGGAGTTCACGGTGGGATAGCTGCCGTCCAGCGTGTAATAGACTTCCGCGTCTTCCGTCGCGCAGGAAAGCTCGACGCCGAGTTCCTTCGTGAAATTGCCGCCCTCAACGCTGGCCTTCGGCTGTTCGACGGACATGTCCGTGTTGATATCGCCGATCAGGCGGTAGAGCTTGCCTTCGCCCGCCTTGAAAGTATCCGTAATCATGCCGGAGGAGATGTCCACGGGCACGTATTTCCCCGTATAGGGATTGTAGTATTCCACGCCCTCGATTCCGCTGAACTCGGAGATCTCAAAGCTGACCGTTTTCCCCTCCGTGTAGGATTTGTTGAAGAGCATGACGTGATCGGTGGTATCCGAATTCTCCTTCGCTTCCATGTAGGAGACGATAAAATCCGTGCTCGCCGAGGTGGGTTTCAATATGTAGTTGGTGGGAAGCACCTCCACGCCCTGCGCGTTGGCGAGGGTGTGATAGGCATGCGCGGTATCCAGCTTGACCAGCACGCGGCCGATGCTGCGGGTCTCCCAGTTCAAATCGGAGAGAAAATCATATTTTTCCTGATTTCTGATCGTGCCGTCGCGGTAAATAACGCCTTCGTAAAAGCCCTCGCCCTCCGTGTCGCTGTCTCCCGGACAGACCCAGCAGAAGGAAGAAAGCGCCTTGACGCCGTAAGCGAGATAGGAGTAGACGTTCCAGCGCTCCTCGCCGCGGGTCGTCGTTCTCATCGCGCCCCAGGTACAGGTCTGCGGCATCGCCCAGGTCTTCATTTTCCCGTTCTGATAGGCGACCTTACGCACCTCTTCGATATCCGAATAGTAGGTCGCGGAGTCCGATCCGTCGCGGAAGGGATAATGGTCGATGGAGAGGAACTCTATGTTTTCCGGCCCCGTGAGGTCTACGAACCGGTTGATATAGTCGCTGTACGTTCCGCCCAGGTTCACCGTGCCCGCATAACTCGGATAGAGGTTAAAATATGGGAAACGGTCGGGATCCGCCGCCTTGACGTCGCGCATGCGCTGCGCCGCGGTGGGGACATTGGAAGCGGGCGGTTCATCCCCCAGATAATAGCCCACGCAGTAATCGGAAAGGGATTCCCTCACAAACGCGATATCGCCCTCCACGTCCGTGGAATCCTGCGGACGGAATTTCATAAAATACTTGAGATCCAATTCGTTTGCATAACCGTCAAAGGTCTTCCAGAATTCGTGATCCCCCGCGATGGGGCCGTCGTCCGTACGGATGTCTTCGCACTGCTCGGTGTGCATGATCAGAGTGTGCCCCGTCTTTTTCAGGTCTACCAGCTGATCGTAAGTGGAGCCGTACTTCGGATTGTAGAAACTGCGCCAGGTGGCAATGACGAAATCATCCGTCGACGTGTATGCAGACAGCTCTTCTTTCAGCGCCTCCGTCACTGCGGTCTCGCTGTATCCCTGCAGATCGTCTTCCGCAAAAGAGGCAGTGGCGGCGCCCGCCGCAGTGGCTGCCAGGCAGAGGCTGAGCCCCAGGGTGACAAATCGTTTCGTTCTTTTTCTCATCTGCTTATCCTCCTTATTTCTTTACGGAAAACCGTTTTTTCAGCAAAACTGCGGCGGCAAGCGCCAGAGCGGAAGCGAGAATGCTCCCCGCGCCGAGCATGCTCTTGCAGCTGTCGTCCGCTTTGTTGTTCTGCATCGCGGCAGAGAGCACTTCGTATGCGGCGGAAACTTCCCGTTCGGAGGCATCCGCGTCGTCCAGCACGTCGCGCGCGGCGTTCATTGCCTCCGCAAGGGGCGTTCCGATGACTTCATACCCTTTCGCTTCCTCCAGGAGCGCGCTGAGTTCGGTCTTGTCTCCCCGTTTTTCCAGGCTGTCGATCGCATTTTTCAGGGCGTCGTACGCGGCGTTCACTTCCGTTTCCGAGGAAATGCCGTTTGCGACCAGACGCGCCTGTTCGAGGGCTGTCACGTAGGCGAGCACGCTCTTGGCGGTACAAGCGGAGACATCCACTTCGGTCGCGATCAGCGCGTTCAGCCTGGCCGTGTCTCCCAGGCGGACGAGTTTTTCCGCCGCTTCTTCAAACGCCGCGATCACTTTGTCCAGTTCCTCCTGCGAGAGGTCTTCCCCGCTGAGCGCGCTCTCGGTATCCCTGAGAACAAGGGCGAAGTCTTCCCAGCTGGCTTTGGAATATTGCTTTTCCTCCGCGCGGTACTGCGCGACGACTGCCGCAAATTCGGCCGTATCCGCCCGCACGACGAGCGCGGCCTTGCTTGCGTTCAGCGCGGAGAGGAGCGCGTCGACCGCCGTCTGATCGGAATCGCTGTTGTCGGTCACGACCGCAAGCGCATCCGCCATGGCGGCGAGATAATCCGTCCAGGTCTGTCTCGTGTATCTGCGATCGGCAGAATCGACGCCGAGCTCCCGCTGATTCGCTTCGTAAGCGCCTTTCAGCGCGGCGACGTCTCCCCGCGCGGCGAGCTCCGCCTCTTCCAGTTTCTCTTTCGCCGCGGCGATCGCTTCCTTTCCGGCGTCGTCCGGATCGTCCACCAGCGCTTTCGCAGCCGCCATCGCCTCGGCAAACGGCTTCCAGCTGGAGGCGGTGTAATCTGTTTCCTTCTTTCCGGCGAGCGATTCGCAGAGCGCTCTCAGCGCGGTCACGTCGCCCTTTTCGATCAGCGCTTGGACTGCGGCGGTCAGTTTCGCCTCCATCGCGTCCACTTCTGCCTGAGACTTGACGTCGCGGTCCGCCAGCGCCTTCGCTTCGGTCAGAACGGCCGTCATCGCCGCGTAGGAAGAAGCCGTGTAATCCGCCTGCGTTTTGGCCTCTGCCGCCGCGATCGCGGCCTGCAGATCGCCGACGTCCGCCACTCCAGCCACGGTGACGACGATATCGGTCACGCCGTACAGGTCGACGGGCGCATTTTCAACGCCCTCTTCCACGACGAAGCGGAAATGATAATCGCCCTCTCTCGTCTCGCCGGCATCGCCCTTTGTATACGATTCGCATACCCATGTGCCGTTATAGACGCCGATCTGGTCGTTGGAATCGACAAGGCGCAGGCGCGCAGGCAATTTGGCGAGGATCGCGTCGAACGTCATTCCGTTTGCCGCCGTCAGGCTCCTTTCGTATTCGAATCCGTCCTGATCGGCCGCCTCGACCATATAGCTCCCGAACGCGGGAATCTCCGCGCGGAGCGCTTTATTGACGACGATCTCGTTGATCATGCAGTATTTGCTGTTTGCCGGCTGACGGCGGCCGGTCACGCGGATATAGCGCGCGGCAACCGGCGTTTCCAGTTTGAACGTCTTGCCGTTCGCATTGCCGTTTGCCCACGCCGTTTCATCAGTCGTTTTCGGCGCGATCTCGTCGTTGTTGGAATAGATCGTCGTCACGCCCGTCGAGAAATCCGCCGAAGTGGAGAGCTGAACGGCCGCATGCGTGAATTTATTGTCATGCCAAAGGCTTACCTGAACGGATTCGATGCTGTAAATTGCGCCGAAATCGATGATCGTCCAGCCGTTGGTATAATCTGCCTCGATGAATTCCCCCGGCTGTCCCTTTGTCAGGTAATTGGTAGTCGTCGTAAACTTGCCGTCCGTGATGGTCTCGCTGCCCCGCGCGAAGTTGAGATCTTCGGACATATCCATCGTCTTCGCATACGCGACCTTGCCCCAGGCGACGTTCTGCAGATCGGCGGCATTGACCGCGATCTCACTGATCATCGTATATTTGTTGTTGTCTTCCCTGCGGCGGCCGGTCACGCGGATGTAACGCGCGGCGGCCTGCGTTTCCAGTTCAAACTTCTTGCCCTGCGCGTTCCCGTTCGCCCATTCGGTTTCCGTCGTCGTCACGGCGGCGATTTCTTCGCTGTTGGAATAGACCGTGGTGACGCCCGTCGAGAAATCTGCCGAGGTGGACAGCTGAATCGCCGCATACGTGAAGTGATTATCGTGCCAGAAGCTGACTTGCACCGATTCAATGCTATAGATCGCCCCGAAGTCAATGATCATCCAGCCGATCGTACGGTCTGCGTTCCCGCCGTCCGGCTTCGACACCAGGTAGTTGCTCGAAGTATCGAAGGTTCCGTCTGTCACTTTCTGCGTATCCGACTGGAAATAGAGGTCTTCGGACATGTCCAGCGTTTTGGCATAGGGCGTTTTCCCCTGCGCCACGTTGCTGCTTACCGATTCGGCCGTTACTTCGTAGACCGCGTCCACCGGAATGCCCATGATTCCGTCCACCTTCGCCACCGCGCGGAGCGCGCAGGGATTGGGAAGAGACGCCAGATTCAGCCTGCCCGTATAAACGGCGGAATTTTCCGTCGGGCAGGAGCCGTCCGTCGTGTAATAAATCACGGCGTCGTCATAGACGGTGGAAAGCGCAATGTCGATGAAGTCGGAATAGGTTCCGCCCGTCGCACTGAACGTAACGGGAGCGACTTCGCTGTGCGTTTTGGGCGTCATGCTGTATGCGGGAGAATTCACTTTTATTTCTCCCAGAGTGGTGTATCCCTGCGTCTGCCCGTTGCCCACGGTGTTTCCCGTCACGCGAATGTAACGGGCCATTACGGGAGCAAAGGAAAACGTGCGGCCCTGCTGCGCTACGTTCATGATACGCGCCTCGTTTTCATTCATTTCCGGGTCTGCGGAAAAAGGTTTTCCCATCCCGAGGCTGCCGTCGACGTCGTTGTTGAAAATCGTGATAGGATCGGCAAACGTCTCCTCCACCGAAAGCTGCACGACGAGATCTTCGGCGCCCCAGTCGTGACAGAGATCGAGCACGACAGAGCTGACCGGATACGTCTGCCCCGCGTCGATCACGAACCAGCCGACGGTGCGTTTGTCTTTATTGTCGGTCTCCGTCGTGATGCTCGTCGTACTGAACGAAGACATGGAGCCGTCCGTCAGTATCTTTTTCTCGGACGAGCCGCCGTGCGGCCCCGCCACCAGAAACGCCTCTTTCCCCATTTTGTTAGGCGCAGATTTGTCAAATTCATAGACAAACACTCTCTCATCCGGCGTCTCCGAAAGGACGTTCTTCATTTCGTAGCCGAACGCCGCCGCATACGCGAACGGCAGTGCCTCCAGAACCAGCGGCAGAACGAGTAACAGCGACATAATGATCGCCGTCAACCCTGCCATCCGTTTCCTGACCGATTTCATTCTACTTCCTCCTAAAACGTTTTACGGGCATTTTGCCGTATTCTTAACTAAAATATTAAATCATGCAAGGGCAAAAGTAAATAGCGAATATTGACATGAATATCGAAATTTTTTACTTTTCGCACCGAAAAAACGATATTCCGCCATTGACATGAAAGAAAAAATATGATATGATCTAATAAGAAAACACCTTGAAATCGCAGGCGATTTCAGCCGCGGCGGCGCGGTTTCCGCCCGCCGCGGAACCGGCGTTATTGCGCCGGGGCATCGCACGATTTTGTCAGACACGCCGCAGGGGGAAAACGATGGCACGCAATATTTTGGAAAAACTTTCTCAGCAGAAATCCAGCTTTTATTACTACCACGTGAACAGTACGGACTACTCCAACGTCACCGTTTACGACTGCGGGTACGAAAAATTCTCTTCCACGCTGAAAGTGGTAAACGACTATTACCCGTACTATCTCATGCACTGCGTGCTTTCGGGAAAGGGAATTCTGGAGATGAACGGGCAGGAGTATCCGATGGAAGCGGGCGAGATCTTCATCATTCCGCCCGAAACGAAAGTGCGCTATTATCAGGACGTCAATGACCCGTGGAGCTATATTTACGTCAATTTTAACGGGACCGCCGCGACAACCTTTTACGAAAATGCAGGTTTTTCCAGCGAGTTCCCCTCTTATCAATATAAAAACGACAAATTGAAAGAGACGTTTACCGAGCTTGTAAACTGTCAGAACAACCAGCGGCACACGCTGTATATCTACTCCCTGCTCTTCCGCATCATGGCAAACATTGCGGAGGAACGGCACATCAGCAAGGACAAGATGATACAGACGAAAAGCTACCTCGCTTCCGCCGTCGCCTATATCGAAAAGAATTATCAGAATCCCGAGATCTCCCTCGCCACGATCAGCAAAAAGCTGCATCTGAACCCGAGTTATTTTTCGCGCACCTTTCACAACATGACCGGCTCCACCTTCCTGAAATACCTCACCCTGTTCCGCATCCGGAAGGCCTCCGACCTGATGGCGCACTCAGATCTCCCCATCAACGAAATCGCCAATTCTGTGGGATACACGGACGCGCTCTACTTTTCGAGCGTATTCAAGCGCTACCGGCTGATGACGCCCTCCGAATACCGCAGGCGCAACAAAGCGGTCAAGGGCGCTTCCGAACCGGAAAAAGAAAACCCGTGATATTTTTACCAGCCCGCCCTGCCGCCAGACGGCAGGGCGGTTTTGCTTGCCGCGGCGTTTTTATGATAGCACGCCGCCGTCCGCGCCGTTTTCCGTTACACTTGATCCTGTGTCGCGTTTACAAGAAAATAAAAAAGGGGACTTATCGTCCCCCAATAAAATCTTCTGCTGGGCGGTTGCTATTCTCTTTCCCGAGAAAGCAACCGCGCCTGCGATGAGCGCCGCTGCACCTGACACCGGTAAAAGGGCGTTTTTGTCTCTTACCGCTTCATCGGAAATTGCCATTCTGAACCTTTCTCCGCTCCCCCTGCGCGCAGATCGAGGGGGCGGGCGGGATCTTCTGGCCCGCATACATAAGCCTGTTTCCCGGCAAACGCGCCGCAAACGAAAAAGGGCGGATTGCTCCGCCCTTTTGCCTGTTTTTCCGATTATTTCCTTTTCAGACGCCTTGCGCAGATCTTCGCTGCGACCAATACGCCCAAAAACAACAGATATCCCGGTAACATCACAGTGCAGCTGACCATCGTTTTTTGCTCCTTTCTCCTCTTTTTTCTCAATGATAATACATTTTTCCGCAAAAGTCAATATGAGGAACGCATTTTTTCCGCTATCTGCCCTGAAATGCCGAAACGACGTTGCCCCGATCGTCCGTCACGCTCACATAGCGGTATTCCCAGCCCGCCGGACAGGCATTTGCAAACGCATCCGCCGAAGGGAGAGAAACGCTCTCCCACGCGGTCCCTCCGTTGATCAGCGTGTCGTACGTGTAAGACAGCGACGCAGATACCGCTGAGGCGCCTGCGGGCAGCGTCAGCTTTATGTCGTTCCCCTCCAATGCCAGCGCAGGAAAGGGGCGCCCCAGGCCGCAGCACGCATTCGCAAAGGCGTACGCCTCGCCGAGCGCCATGCCGCCGCCGTGCGAGTGATACCAATTTTCCCTGACTGTCAGCGACGCATTCGGCTGAGCCGCCGCCGTACGGGCGACCGAGCGGATGGTAAAGCCGGAATCCCTGGACCAGACCGCATAGAGCGCGGGGACGGAACAGGCCTGCAGGGGGCGGATATCGTCCCAGATGAGCGCGCCGGGATTTGCGGCGAAGTCATCCTTAAAATGTGTTTCCGCCTCCGCATTGTACAGTCCGCCGTAGATGGAGACCGCAAACGCAAAGCGGGCGTCGTAGCCGATCGTGACGGCGGTGACGATGCTTCCCCAGGAAATGCCGGCGATGCCGACGCGCGCGGGATCGACCTGCGGCTGTGCGCGGAGCAGCGAGTTCGCAAGGATCGCCGCGGAAGTCGCCCAATACATCCACTGATCTTCTGCCGCTTCCTTCCCGTCTGCAAACGAGACGTTTTTGGGCGCGGTAAATCCGGGGATCTCCACATAGCGCGCGGTATCAATGGGGCAGTCTTTCAAGGGCATATTGCCCTGATAGTCGATTGCCAGCGCCGCATAGCCGCGGTCCGTCCAGGCGCGCACCCACTCTTTGTAGGCGGTTCCCCCGCCGCCGTGCACCAGCACGACGCCCGGCGCGCGGGTCTCTCCGTCCGCGCCAGCGGGAAGCCCCAGGTACGCAAAGACGCGCGTCTCCGCTCCTTTATAATCCGCTCCGCGGAAAAACAGCGCGCGGATATTTCCCTCTGAAAGGTCGTCTTCCCTCCCGGCGACATCCTGAAAGAGATATGTCTCCGGCGTTTCCCAAAAGCGCGATTCATAGCGGACGCCGTTGCCCGTATAAGCCTGCCCCTTCTGTTCGGGCAGGGCAGGCGTCTCCCCTTTTCCGCAAGCGCTCAGACAAAAGAGAACTGAAAGCAAAACGCACCAACACCGGCTTTTCATTGCCGCTCTCCGAACTGCGTCGTCGTGCCCGCAGCCGTAATGGAATGCACGGTAAACCGACTGGGCGGATACGTGCGGTCTTCCTCGCTGTCTCCCAGCTTGGGACGGGCGTTCCAGTTCTGCATGTAAAACTGCAAGTAGACCTTTCCGTCCGGAAAGAGCTCGTTGAAGCGGGCTTCCATGAGCACGCCGCCGTTGCTCAGTTTGACGCCGTCCAGCCAGAGCGCGTATTCCACGCCCCATTCGTCCTCGCTTTTTCTGAGTTCCAGCGTATGCCTGGAAGCGATCGCCTCCGTCCGGCTGTTATCTCCTTTATAGATAAAATTCTGCCCGCAGTCGTACAGAATGACCGAACCGCTGTTGCCATCCAAAGGCGTTTCAAAGGGGATGTACAAACCGACCAGCCCCTCCGCCGCGCCGGCGACGCCGCTGATCGTGGTGAACATCTTGGGCGCGTTGACGACGCCGAATGCAAACCAGGAATCCCAGTTCCCGTTATTGACGTGCACGGTGTCGTAGCGGCCGACCTCCTGGATGGTGAATTCCACGGAGAACCCGTCGCGCGCGGAGACGGGAACGGTATAGATCCCGCCGGCACCTGCGCCGGACGTGCCGTCTTTTCTGTTCCAGAACCCGCCGGAACCCGAAAAAACGACGCCGTCTTCCCCGTTTTCCGCCTTGCCGTCCGTATACAGCTCCGCGGTCTCGTCGTCGGCGAGCACCTGATACTTCTTTCCCCCGTCCGTCTTTGTCCAGTCGGACAACGCGCCGGCCACCACCGATCCGGACGGTTTTTCCGGCTCCCGTTCCCCCACGCAGCCGACTGCGAACAGGAACAGGAGCGCAAAGCAGATACTAAGCAGTTTTTTCATAAGATGTTTCCTCCTCCATAAATTCTTCTTTATTATTGGCGACGACGGCGCGCGCCGTCACAAAAAATACCAGCGGATAAAAAAGGACGAGCAGCACTTCGCTCAACAGCAGCGCCGCGAACAGCAGGATCACCGCCAGCCCCAAAATCACCATCGTTTCCCCCGCGTGAGAAGCCGCGTATCCCACCGCGCGCGCAAACGCGCCGCCTCCGCGATAGCCGGCGACGTAAACCGGCGGATAGAAGATCAGCGCGGTGAAGAGCAGAAAACAGCCGATGACCTGAAAAAATCCCCAGATTCCGCCCGGAGCGGGCACGGAAAGCCCCAAAATCAGCACCGCCAGGGCGAGCCCGTAGGGAATACCGCCCGCCGCATACCGGCGGAACGCTACAAAATAGTCCCGCGAAGAGGTCTTTTCCTCTTCCGCGATCCGGCGGATCTGCCCGAACAGCGCCAGATATGCGCCGCCCGCCGTCAGAACGGGCAGAGAGCACAGCAAAGCGTAAAAAGAATAAAGCAATATTCTGTGGAGCTGAAAGAAAAAGGCGGCGATCCCTTCCCCGATAAATTTCGGAGACAGCCAGAGTTTATGTTTCATTTTCCGCCCCTCCTTACAGCTTCATGCCCGAGGCGAACTCGCCGCCGATAAAGTATTTCAGTCCGATCAGGGTAGTGAACACCAACGGGATCCCGCTCATCAGATACATCGCATACGACGCGCCCTCCTGGCTGTTCAGGGAAGCGACGTTCGCCAGATTCCTGAGCACGGGCATCAGCGGCTGCTTCGCCGTTTCGCTGATGATGATGGAAGGCCACATAAAATCGTTGTAACACATGGCGAAGGTGTTGACCGCCTGAATGCAGAGCACGGGCACGGCGAGCGGCAGACAGAGGCTCAGATACATGCGCGCCGCCCCCGCGCCGTCGATGCGGGCGGCGTCGAAAATATCCTTGGGCTGCTGGCGGAAAAATGTGGAGAACAGGAAGATCGCGCTCACCTGCCCGCCCGCGACGGACGGCAGCCACAACGCAAACCAGGTGTTGTCGATCCCGAGCTCCACGCAAAGCAGATATAAGGGTGTCAGCGTGATGATGGAGGGAATCAGCATCAGCAAAATCACCAGCTGAAAGAGAAAATTCTTGCCGAAAAACTCCGTTCTCACAAAGACAAACGCGGAAAGCGAACCCAGAAACACCACGAAAAAGGTGGCTACCAGCGAGATGATCACGCTGTTGAGCATATTGGGGAGCATTTCCTTAAAGCTGAACGCCCAGTTGGAAAAGAGCCATTCTTTCGGGAGCGCCCAGATACTGCCCGCCAGTTCGAAATTGGATTTGAATGACATAAAGAAGGTGAGAATGACGGGCAGCATGACGAGCAGCACGACGATCGCCATGACGATATAGATCGCCGTCTGCGCGGCAGCGCCCTCGATTCCGCGCTTTCTGTTTTTTCGCATCATCTTTCCCTCCTAATCATACGAGTCTACGGTCTTCAGTTTCAGATTGATGAGCGTAGCCACCATCAGAACCAGAAAGAGCACCAGCCCCATTGCCGCCGCAACGCCGTAACGGTTGAACTTGGTGAGATTGTAATAGAGCTCCAGCATGGGAATATAGGTATCCGCGGCGCCCTCCGTGGTCATGTATACCCGCTGGAAATCCTGCACCGAACCGATAAACGACGTGACGAAAATATATTTCAGCTGCGGCGAAATCATGGGAAGGTCGATGGAAATCAGCCGCCTCCCCCACGAACAGCCGTCCAGTTTTGCGGATTCGTAAAAGGAATCGGGAATCCCCATCAGCGAACCGTAGAGGATGATATAGCTGCCCACCCACGGAAAGCCGAAGAATACGAGGGATGTCATCGCCGTGGAAGACTGGCCCAGCCAGTTCTGCGCGCTGCCGCCCATCAGTTCCACGAGATTGTTGAGAAGCCCCTCCATGCCGAAGATGCCGGACTGCCAGATCAGGAGCATCGCCACGCCCGGAATAATGCCCGGCAGATACAGCAGGACGCGCGTCAGGTACTGCATGCGCTTTGAGCGCATCGCAATGATCAGTTCGGCGAAGATAAACGCCGGGATCAGCCCTTTCAGGAGATCCGTCACCAGAAACACCAGCATGTTTTTCATGCCGGACCAGAAATACGTGGCGGAGAGAAGTTCACGGAAATTATCCAGCCCGCAGAACGTATTGATGCCGCCCGGCTCCACGTCGAAAAACGCCAGAATCAGTCCCTGTATCGCCGGATAATAGGCAAACACCAGCGCGAGAATGAGCGTGGGGAGCAAAAACAGATAGCTTTTGCCCGAGCGCAGAAGTTTTCCGCCCACTGATTTGACCGCGTCCAAGGAACGGCGGTAAGAGCGCTCTCCTTTCAGCCGGATCGCCGCAAATATGAACGGAACCGCGGCCGCAACGGCGAGCACCGCAAGGCAGATCTCAAGCGCGATCATCCAGCCGTAGCGCGCAAGTCCGCCCCAGGCGTATACGGAAAGCGCGCCGTCCGAAGTGAGCAGGCTTACGCGGTCGCCGTCCGCGCAGAAGCCGATCGTCTTTCGCCCGAGCCCGGTGCGGGAAAGCGTTTCCAGAGAGGCGTCCAGGCGGTACACGGTACCGGCGCGGTCTGCCAGGGCGACGCCGTCCGTCAGCGCCGCGATCCCCGCAACGCGATCGGTAAGCGCGCGGTACCCGATCTGCCCGAGCGCGGCGGTAAACCCGATCACGCCGCCGTTGTCGTCCGCGGCGTAAAAGGTTCCGTCCTCCGCGAAATCGGCGGAAATAAAGTTGTACTCCGTCCCTCTGCGGTCTTCGAGCTGCCCGGACCGCGCGTAGCGCGCGACGCCGCCGTAAGCGGTCACGACGGTGACGGATTTCCCGCGGGCGTCGACGGCGACGGGCGGCGCGTCCAGCGAAAGCGCATAGATGCGCTCGTGATAGACGAGATCGGACTCGTTTTCTCCCCGGTCTCCGTGTTCTTCGCCGGGCGTCAGATCGATGTAGTCGAGACTGACTGCGTCAAAGGCGTACAGTTTGCTGCGGTCCGCCGCGATGGTGCCGCCGACATAAGCGACGCCGTCCGCAACGCTGAGCGCGGCGGGGCGGTAATTCATTTCGCGGGACGCGCAGATTTCCCCGTCCTCGATGCGGTACAGCATGCGGTTTTCACACGCCGCGTAGCAGAGCGAAGGATCGCCGTCAATCGCGACGGGGCGGGACGGAAGGGAAAAGAGAACGGATCCGTCCGCCGCATCCGTGACCGTCCCGCTTTCGTCGGCGGCGAGGATGCGGTTTCCGCACAAAAACACGCTCTCATAACTGCCCTTCATGCTGATTTCCGGCCTGACCATGCCGAAAACAGCGTTCAGGACGGCGCCCGCGGCGAGCAAAACGAAGATCGCCGCAAACAATATCAATAACCCGATCGATTTTTTGCGCATAATCACTTGGAAGAGGGATCGAGCGCGGGATTATCCAGCGCGTTCGGGCGATATCCCATATTTTTCAGCCAGCCGTTGATGTTATCCAGGCAAGCCTTCTGCTGCAGATTCGCACAGTATTCGTCCAGCGTCTGCTGACCGTTGTAATAGGCCTGAGACTGCTCGACGAATTCGCGGATGCTCTCCTGCACTTCCATGAAGCCGTTGGAGAACGCACCCAACGGATTGGAATCCGCTTTTCCCGGGAACTCCATGTCGTATTTCCCCGCCCAGCGGTCGGGGATCTCCGTATTTTTGATCAAGGGGATACCGTTGGGAGCGACGTCTTCTTCCGCCATGGCCTCCAGAAAGACGTTCTGCCCTTCGGGCGAAAAGAAATACATCAGAAAATCCACCGCGAGATCCGCCTTCTCTTTATTTTTGTAGATAATGCCGAAATTTCCGCTCGCACCGCCCGGATCGCGGGTGTAATCCACGCCCACCTCCACGCCGGGCGTCTGAGAGGTCATGGGCGGATAGCGGAATACGCCGACTTCAAAGGCCTTCGCGCCGTTGTCCGCGAACGTCCGTTCCAGCCCCGCGTAGAAATTCAGCTGATCGATATAGATCGCGGCTTCTCCCAGGATAAATTTGTTTGCCGCGTCCGAGTTGCTCATGGAGGTGAAACCGTCCGGAACATAGGCGGGTATCAGGCGGGAAAGATTTTTCACCATGTCCTTATATTTGGGATGGGAAGGCCCGATCTCCCCCTCTTTCACCTTTTTTGCGACCCGCAGGAGATTGGGGACAAAGTTGGAGACATTGTCGTTGTTTTTATCCTCTTTGTCGAACGTCCAGGAGGCCTGCAGTTCTTCGTCGTAGCAATAATCGCCCGGCTGTGCGACTGCGAGTTCCTCCATATCCCGGAAATACTGGTCGGTATACACGCGGTACAGCCAGCCGCCCTGCCATGCCCAGAAACAGGAATAGTCTCCGCCCAGCGCGACGGGAATTTTTCCTTTTTCCTTGATGTACCCGCACGCTTTGATCAAATCGTCCCAGTTCCAGTCCTCCGGCATTTTTCCGTCCATAAACCCGATCACCCCGAGTTCTTCAAACAGATCCTCATTGTAAAACCAGGCGGTGACGATGGATTCGTTGTTCAGCGAAACCACCTGCTTTCCCCCGGCGTACGGCTGAAAGGCGGAAGATTCCAGAAGGTCCGACCAGACCGCGCCGTCCGCATAGGGATTGCCGCGCATGAGATACTGCGAGAAATCCACGAATTTTCCGGACGGAAAAAACTGCGTCACGCCGTTGTTGATGACGATATCCGCATCCGCTTTGGAAGCGTTCAGCTGATTGGCGAGCCAGTTGTTATAGGTCTGCCCGTCCTTCTGATCCAGCTTGATTTTGACTTCGGGATGGTAAGCGTTGTAAGCCTCCGCCACCTTTTCCCATACGGGCATTTTTACGTTGAAATCCCACGCAAGCGTCAGCGTATTCGGATCTTCGCCCTGCCCTGCGCAGCCGAAAAGCGAAGCGAGCGCCACGCACAATCCCAACAGAACAGCCACTAATTTTTTCATAAAAAACCTCCTAACGCCGGGATCCTGCCGGGGTACGCCCCCGGCAGCCCGTGCGATCTCAGTGAACGCGCCGTTTCCTCACGAAAACGAGCGCCGCCGCCAGGATCGCAAGCCCGACCGCGCTTCCGGCAGAGAGGGCGCTGCCGCATCCGCTCTTTTCCAGCACCTTTACGGTGAAGGACTGCGGTTCCGCCGTACCGTAAGTCACAGTAAATACGTATTCACCCGCCTGATCCGCCGCGAAACCGCCCCGGTCGACGGTATACTCGGACGCGGAAAGCGGCTTTTCGGAGCCGTCCGTATAGACGGCATACACCGCGAGCCCGGACAGATCGGGTTCTTCCCCGAACGCCAGTTCGGTTTTCACGCCCGAAGCATCCAGGCGGATGCCCGAGAGCGTCGGCGCGGAGACGACAACGGGAATCCTGACGACCACCGCGTCCGCTTCGTTCAGGCGGTCGGTCGTGCGGATCACGAGTTCGGTGGAACCCGCTTTTTTCCCGGTCACCTTAAAGCCGAGCCCCTGATTGATCGAGATCACTTCCGCAATTTCTTCATCCGCGACCGAATAGGCAAACGCGGTCAGATTGGTGGGCGCTTCGGGCACGGTCGCGGTGAGCGCGCCGGATACGCTTGCCCCCACGGCGACCTCGACGGACGTCTTGTCAAACGTAAACGATTGGATGGGCGAATACTGAATGAAGAACGTGCCGTGCGCCTCCGTCTCATACGTCACGAGCGCCGGCTGGATATCTTCCAGCCCCAGGAGCTGATTGCCTTCGCCGATCATGACGGCGTAAATGTTCGCCACGTTTTTATTGTCGCAGAAGACGGACGGGATGATTCCGGGATACTGAATATCGACCGCGACCTGCGAAGTGAGCGTATAGATCTGAGCGGCATTGCCGACTACGGTGAATTTGGAGCCGTTTTCCAGCCGGACCGCGCCCTTGGCAGAGAGATCCAGGCTGCTCCATTCCGACACCGCCTCGCCGCCGTTCTTTACGACGATGCAGTGGTCGGGCTTGTTTTCGTCCAGCCCGGAAGGGTTATTCCCCATGCTGACGACCGCGAGATTCGCCCGCGCCCCGTCGATCACCAGCGTCGCACAGCCGCCGTCCATGGCGAAATCGATATCGCCGCGGACGACGAGCGGCTCTTCAAAGGTGAGGCCGGCGGTGCCGTTGTAGCGGTTGCCCGCCGCATCGCGGCTCCTGATGGTCAGAGAACGCGTGATCACATGTTCCCCCGGGACGTACTTGAATGCGTCGGTGATAATACAGTCGATGGAATTGACGGAGGTATCCGCCAGAGCGGCCTCGAATTCCTCCGTCGTCGTCACCTCCGCGCTGTGATACCAGTCGGCAAAGCTCGTGCCGGCAAGGTGATCTGAGCGCGTGTCGTTGACGAGATAAATGCTGGGCGCAGCGGTCGGGTGAGAAGTTCCCCAGAAAAAGAGATACGCCCCGCCGGTGATTTTTTCCATTGGAATCGAATAGGAGGCGAGCGTCGTTTTGGAGGAGCCGTCGTGCCCTTCAAAGGACATCGTGACGTCGTAAGAAGCGGTCTCTCCGTTATAGGCGATCTTCAGCTGGTAAAAGTGCCAGGCCCCGCGCGCAAGCGTTTGGTTGCCCGTTCCGAGATCCCAGGCGCCGACAGCCCTCCCTTCGCTGTAAAAGGACGATTTCATCGTACCGGAGCCGTTCGCCACGCTGCCCCACGTCTGACAAAACGAAAATTCCGCAGATGTAGGAACGTTCGCCATCTTGCTGTCCGTGCCGAGGCCGATGTAATACTGCGCCATATCGCCGGTGAAATTTTCCCGCCACTTGATATAGACGGGCTTTTCCATATTGACCGCTTTCGACTTTGTGAGAAAGAGGTTGGTGACGCCGTTGCTCGCGTCGTCGCAAGCCAGCTTTACGCTGCCAGCCGGGATCAGCACGCCGTCCGTGATATCCTCGCCGTTCTGAGAAATCTCCATTCCGGACGTGTTCGAGTCAGACGACACCTTGTCAAACGCGGCGGCGTAGCTGCCGGAGGAATCTGCCGCAAATGCCGCAGAGCCGACCGCAAGCGCACAGGCGCAGCAAACTGTCAGGATGACAATTAACAATCTCTTCATTTTCCTTTTCTCCTTTTATGAAAAATTATTTTTCGACACCGCGGAGGTAGAGATCTTTCATCTCAAACGCGCAGTCCCAATTCCCGATGTTTTCCCAGCCGATATGGAAATCGGCGATATAGTAGTCGTCGATGGTCTTGCCGTAATAGGGGTTTAAGCCCCCGTTCGCGTATTTTTCGCCGACCAGCAGCTTCCGATCCAGCACATAGCGGATCTGACGGTACAGATCATACGTGACGGTGACCTCTTTGCCGACTTCCAGCAGCTCGCCCTCCATACCGTAATAATCCCCCTGCGGCTGCGTGGTGCCGATCCGGTAAAAGGGCACGCCGTGCTGTTCGTTCGTGAACACCTCGAGCTGATCGGAGGCATTGCTCGACCAGTAATTCAGCCCCACGAACCAGCAGGTGTAATCCGTTTTGTCCCGCAGAAGGAAATATCCCTGCAGCTGCGCGACGCACACCTTCGGCTCTCCCGCGGGAACGGCGGGCTGATCGTATCTGTCGCTATCTCCCTCCGGCCAGCGGTTGACCGCGTCCGCCTTCGTAATCTTCAGCGTGACGCCGTAATTCAGTTTTTCGTAGCGCGCGAGATCGACGGGCGCGTGAAAATTCTGGTTGAGATAAAAATGCGGCCAGGTATTGTTCGCGAATTTCGCGGTAAAACTGTAGCTTTCGTTTACGATGTCGTGATAGCTGTTATAGGCGATTCTGATCGTGCCGTTTTTATCCGTCTCCACGCGTTTGACCAGCTTCTTATCCGATGCGGGGTAGCGGTCCGGATAGGTCTCGTGCAGATAATCGTTGTATTGTTCAAAGATCAGCTTATCTTCCGAATTCTCCACGATCTCCGCGTTCACGCAGGTGCGGAAATCCAGAAGCTCCGCGAGTTTTTCCCCGGCGGGATCCGTGACGTTGTACTTCTCCCCCTCGATAAAATCCCAATGTACGTTCTCGCTCTCGGGAACCAGCGTGACCCCGTCCGGCTCCGTCGCGCGGCCGTAAGGAATGAGATAGACGGGCTTGGACAGAGAGCGGATTTTGGTGATGCGCCCTTTGTGGTCGCGCGTGTCGACCGACCATTCCGTCCCCAGCGCTTCCGGGATGCCGAACGCAGTAAAATCCGTATCGCAGAACAGCTCCGTCCCGGCAACGGCGGGTTCCTCTGGCGGTTCTTTCTCCTGTTCCGGCGCGCAGCCCGCCGAAGCGGAAAAGCACATCAGCAGCGACAACAGCAATGAAACCATTTTTTTTCTCATATTTCCTCCTTTTTCTCTTGCGGGGGCAACTGCCCCTCAAAGACGTATTTTCCCGCTTCGTATCTCGATTTCCGCAGCCCCGCTTCCGCAAACGGAAGGTCTGTTTCCACCGCGATCCCCGCGGGGATTTCCAGCGAACATCGCATCGTATCCCCTTCGATCCGGTATTCCGCCGCGATCCGCCCGTAAGGGGTGTCGCGATGCGCGGCGCATTGCCCGAGCTCCCGCCAGAAACGCGGCGCGTAGCGGACCAGTCGCTCGCTTCCCATTTTCGCGATGTCCAGTCCGGCGAGCGTATCGAATAGAAAGGCACAGACGCTGCCGAACATGGGGTGGTTGTGCGAGACGGGGTAGCCCTCCCGGCAGATCCCGTCATCCAGCGAAAAACGCGGCGAAATCTTCTCCGACCAGCATTCCCACAGCGTCGTCGCGCCCCGCTCCAACATGTATCCGTAAGAGGGATATTCGCGCCTCGTCAGCATGCGGTAAAGCAGCGCGGTCTCTCCCGCCGCGGTGAGCTGGCGGCAGAGCGGCAGCAGGCAGAAGATCCCCGTATCGAACGCGCCGATCTTCCGATAGCGCTCGACAAGGTTTGCGCGCAGGCGTCCCTCTTCGCCGTCGGGCGCGATGCCGAGTTCGAGCGCAAGCGCGTCCGCGCCCTGTTCTCCGCCGGCGAAGCTGCCCGTCTCTTCATCGTAAAACCGCCCGCGCAGCGCCGCCGTCACGCGCGCTTCCAGCGCCTCGTACTGCCCGCACGGCTGATTCAGCAGCCTGCGGAAGCGGATCACCGCGCGCACCGATTTCAGGAAAAAACAGGTACAGACGAATGCGGCGTCTATCCGGACTTCGTCCGCGCAGAACCAATCGCCCAGGCTCCAGTTATCCTCTTCTCTTTTGATCACGTAACTGCCGCCATGCCTGTCATTCATATAGGATACCCATCTTTCCATCGGCTCACAACCGGCTTTTACGACGGAGAGATCGCCCGTGAAATCGTAGAGCGTTTCCGCGACGCCGCAGATCGCGTAGCCCCACCCGTATCCGCCGCCGCCGCCCGAATAAGGCGCGGTATGCGGCACATAGCCGTCCGGCTGCTGACTGTCCAGAATATCGCGGTACCACTTGCGGTAAAAGCCCTCCGCATCCAGAAAATACAGGGCGGATCGGCAGGTTACATAGCCGTCTCCCGTAAAACCGCGCCGCTCGCGGTGCGGGCAGTCGGTCGGAACGCCCCCGTGCATATTGGACAGCTGCGTCTGAAGATAGAGCGGCACGATGCGGTTGATGCAGTCGCTGTCGCATTCCAGCCCGCCGACAATCGGCAGCGCGGCGCACACTTCTGCGGAGACGAGGGAAAACTCCGTCCCCGGAGGGAAAGCGACCTCCGCATAGCGGTAACCGTGATAAGTAAATTCCGTGCGCACGGCATCCGTGTGCCCGGACAGGATATACTCGTCCCGCTGAACCTGCACGCCCCAGCTGGTGCTCGTGTGATCGATCTCTCCCTCCGCGTCGAGGTCCTCCGCATAACGCACGGTCACGCATCCCCCTTTCGGCCCGGTCAGCGTGCCCCGGAGAAAGCCGGAGTGATTGACGCCGAAGTCCAGAATCGCGCGCCCGGCGCCGCGGGAGAGAACGCGCGGCGTCAGCAAACGCCGTATTCTGTCGCAGGCGATGGGCGCGGGCGTCAGCATTCCCCCCGGCGGCGGAACCGTACGCGCGGCCAGCGCTTCTCCCGGCGCCCCGCCGTAATCGCACGTCTCGCCCGTAAACAGCGTCGCGGCGGCGGGAAGGCTCTTGACGAAGGCGTTTCCGTCGCTCACGATCCTGCCGCACCCCTTTTTTGTCTCATACTCCAGCGAGAAGATCAGGCGCGGTCTGCCGTAGGCGAAATTCCCCTCCACCGGCTTTTCCCGGTGATCGTACCAACCGGCGGCGACCGCGACGAAAAGGCGGTTTTCGCCCGCCCGCAGCAGATGCGCTACGTCGAAAGTGTGATAATACACCCGTTTGATCCCGCCTTTCGGCCGGTAGAACCGCACGTCTTCAAACGAGCGCTCTCCGTAGTCGGACAGCAGGGGCTTGAAATATTCGTCGTCCGTGCGCTCGCCGTTCAGGTACGACGCGAACCAACCGAGCCCGGTGATCGTCAGCGTCGCGCGGACGGGTTTTTCCTCCACGGAAAAGGCGCGGATAAAGAGGCTTACGCCGCCCGCGCGGTACTCCGGATTCGCGATCCAAAGCGCGTCGTCCAAATTTCCCATTTCTCTCACGCTTCATCCTCTTCCGCCCTGCACCGAAGCGCCCGGCGCCCGGCGGACAGTTCCATAAACGCCGTCCCGGCAGCGCCGCCTTCGGGAGACAGAATTTCCCCGGGAGCCCAAAAGACCGCCGTCGTGCAGGAGGGAATCTCGATCAAAAAGGAGATCTCCTGCTTCTCCCGTTTCCAGGAAACGGAAATCCGCCCGCGGGCGCTCTCCACCGAGGCCTCCGCAAAGTCCAATCCCGCCGTGTGCGGCCGGATCACAAGTTTATCGCCGCCGACAGCGTCCTCCGCGAACCGGATGCCCGCCAGCCAGCCGTAAAACCAAGAATCGATGCTGCCGTGCATGGGATGGCAAAAGGAATTCATCTCGCTCGCCATTTCCGCCTCCCAGCGCTCCCAGATGCTGGTTGCGCCCGAACGTATCATGTATCCCCAGCCGGGGTAATCCGGGTTGACGATCATGCGGACGAGCTGCCGGGCATATCCCATGTCCCCCAGCGCCTCGAGCATGTGTTTATACGCCTGGTTCCCCGTGGTCAAATGCCCGCCGTGCGCCGCGATATCCTCCGAAATGAACGCCGCCACGGCAGAGCGATATTCCTCCGGGCAGATGCCGAGATTCAGCGGAATCGCGTTGCCCGCCTGCGTCTCGTTCCGGTAATGCCCTTTTTCTTCGTCAAAATAGGCCCGGTTATAAGCCTCTTTGATCCGCGCCGCGCGTTCCCGGTACCGGAATGCGTCCTCTTTTTCCCCGATCGCCTCAGCCAGCTTCGCCAAAATATTGCAATACCAGAAGAGGTAGGCGCCCGAAACAAGGGCGGGTTCGGTCAGCCGGTTGCAGGGCGTTCCGGGGATCGCGTATTCTGCGGGCGGCGCCCAGTCCCCGTAAATGCCGTACGAAAGCAGATCCTTTTCCGATAGGGAGAGAAGGTAATCCACCCAGCGCCTGCACCCGGGGTAGCGCGCGCGGACCGCGCGGCGGTTTCCGTACCGCTCGAACAGCCGCAGCGGGATCAGCAGATAAGAAACCGCAACGGGATCGGCGGGGCGGCTCCCCGTTTTATACGGAGCCGTATCCGCTATCGCGCCGCGTTCATCCTGCGTATCCTCGATATCGCGGGCGAATTTTTCGTAAAAGGCGGAGACGTCGAAGTTATACAGCGCCTGATCCAGCCGGGTGGTGAGGTCGTTCAGCCACCCGAACCGCTCGTCCCGCTGGGGACAGTCGGTCGGAATCGAGTGCATGTTGCTGGCTTCCGTGCGCACTGCGTTTTCATGTAAACGGTTGAGAACGGGATCCGAGCACGAAAAATGCCCGATCTGCCGGACCGCCGAACGGACGGCTTCTCCTTCCAGCGAAAGGATCTCCGCCGCGCCCTCCGTTTCCGCCTGCACGTAGCGGAATCCGTGATACGTGAAGCGCGGCGCCCAGCATTCCGTCCCCTCTCCTTTCAATATGTACCGATCGGTCGCCTCCGCGCTCCGCAGATTGAGCTGATCCACCGTCCCGTCCGCTTTCAGGCCTTCGGCGTATCGGAGCGTCACCGCCGCCCCGCGGGTGCCGCGCACGGTCAGCTTTGCCCACCCGGCGAAGATGACGCCGAAATCGTAGACGGTAACGGTATCCGAAATCCGCACCGCGTCGCTGACGGGCACGCTTCCCGCGACCTCGATCGGCTCGTTCTCCTGCGGGACCAGCGTTCCGGACGGCTCATCCGCATAGACGGAAAACATCCAGCCCGATTGAAAATAATCGATCTTGCGGAACGAGCCGTCCCAGCCGTCTACCAGCGCCTCTCTGCGCGCATCGTACGTTTCTCCCCCGTAAATACTCTGGCGCGTTATGGGAGAGCCCGTGAAAAACCAATCCATCTGACCGTTCGTCTCGATGCGGTCGGTTCCGCCGTCTGCAAATACAAAGTGAATTTCGCAGATCAGCTTCTGCATGCCGTACCAGCCGTTTCCGAGCACGACGCCCGTCAGATTCTCTCCCGCGCGGTAAAGATCCGTCACGTCGTACGTATCGTATAAAATATGCCTGGAATAATCGGTGACGCCGGGATTGAGCACGCTCATACCCACCTTCTTTCCGTTCACGCGGACTTCATAATAGCCGATGCCGGAAATATACATCCGGGCGCGCACAGGGGTATCCCGCAGATATTTGACGTTGCGCGCAAACGTCGCGTAACCGGCGAAGTTCGGGGGCTGCGCCAGCCACCGGGCGGAAAAGCCGTTCAGAAGCGCCGTTTCAAACGTCTGCTCCCCGCTCTCCAGCCGCACGCCGTCCGCCGTCACCGCGACGCGGTAGCGATACTGCGTGCGCGCTTTCAGGGGCGTTCCGCCGTATTCGATGCCGCAGGTATCGTTGGACAGGATCTCTCCGGAGTCCCATGCGGCGTTCTTGCCCTCCCATACAAAGATCCGATAGCTCTGCTGACGGGCAGCACCTTTCAGTTTCCAGGCAAAGACGGGATTTGCCCCCACGCCGATGGGGTTTACCCTGTGATTGCACGTTACTTCGATCAATTCCGGCATAATTTCTCCAATCTCGTTTTTACACTTCTGATTATACCCTGACAAATCTGCAATTACTTGTTTTTAGATAGCATAAAATTGCGTTTTATTGATATTTTCGTTTGACAGGTCGGAAAATCTTTGCTATATTGAAATCAGGAGGAATTATGGCGATCAGTATCCGGCAGCCGGACGACAGGCTGCATCCGCTCACTTATTCGGTCACTTTCGAGGTAAACGAGACGCACGGTCATACCTTCCGCGAGATCACTTACCTCACCGGCGGAGAGGCGCAGGACATCGTAAACGGCATCCCGTACAACATCAAGAAATGCTCCGTGGTCTTTCTCGGTCCTATGCACTATCACCGCTATCACGTACGGCAGGGCACGAAATACGAGCACCGCGATATCTATGTGGCGGAGAACGTCTTCCGCACCATCTGCGGAGCGCTGGGCGAACATATTTACGAGCGGTTCTGCGATCCGGAGCGGCCCGCGATTCTGACGCTGACGGAAGACGGTATGCTCGCTCTGGACGCCCGCCTCCGCCAGCTGCAGCTGGCGGATCCGGAAAACATTTCGGAGGAAGAACACGCGATCCAGCGCGCCATCGTCGCGGAGCTCGTCGGCCACTACGTGGAGAGCTACAATCTCCGCCAGCAGCCCTACCCGCAATGGTTGCTCAACCTGCTCGCGGAAATGAACCGCACGGAGGTGGTCTGCGGCACCTTCGACAACCTGGTGAAGATATCCAATTATTCGGCCGGGCATCTCTCCCGCGCGTTCCGCAAATACATGGGCATCACGCTCGCCGCGTACTTTTCCGACCTGAAGATGAAGCACGCGCTTTCCCTGCTCGTCAATACCAACATGCCGGTATCCGAGATTTCCTCCGAAATCGGTTACAGCAGCCTCTCCCACTTCATACACAAATTTGAGAACCGCTATAAGTTTTCTCCCCGCGCATACCGCGCCCAATTCGGCAAAAAATCGGGACGCTGAAAGAATAAATTTCCCCGCAAAAAAACGCGGGGCATTACATTTTCGGGCATAGCCCTAAACTTTACAGGCAGCGCACATGTGCGCTCTATGATTGACCCGCCGGCCATGCGTCGCTTACTTGCTGCCTGTCAACGGGCCTCTTTCGGCATTTTTTCTTCGCCAATTACCTCACTTTTTTTACTTTTTTGTTTTCTTTTTGAAAGTGGCTCTTTCCCCCCTTCTCCTCTTTTTTGTTCATCGGCAAAGCCTTCTTTGAATCCCGCCATTATCGCGGGGGCGGTATATAAAAAAGAACCGCGCTTCGGGCGGTTCTTTTTCTACTATCGGCAATCTCTTTGCTGCGCGCGATATTCTGCGTAAAAAGCGCATATAATATAGGGGGTGACCGTTATGCTGGAAAAATTGGTACTGAATATCGTAGAGACGACCGGAAGCCCCGCGCTCGCGGTCTTTCTGATCTCCATGCTGCCCCTCGTCGAACTGAAGGGCGGGATCCCCTTCGGCGTCGTGGGCAGCTTCAACCTGGCGGAGAGCTTTCTGTTCGCATACCTCGGCTCGACGTTCGCCATGCTCCCCGTGTACTTTCTCCTCCGCCCCCTTCTGACTGCCTGCAAAAAATGCAGGGCGTTCCGCTCCCTGGCTGAGCGCGTCGAGCGGCTCGTCGCCGATAAAGGAGAGAAGATCGCGCAGAAAAGCGATTCGCGGACAAACGGCGCTGCGCGCGCCGTTATGGCGGGCGTTTTCTGCTTCGTCGCGCTGCCTCTGCCGCTGACCGGCGTCTGGATGGGAACGGCGATCGCCGTTTTTCTGGGACTTAAATTTTTCCCCGCATTGATCAGCGTGGCGGCGGGAAATCTCGTCGCGGGCGGAATCATCGCGCTCATCACTTACTGTTTTGCCGACTATGCGGATATCATTCTGCTGGCGCTCGGGATCGCCGCGGCGATCGGGCTTGCCGTAATCGCCGTCAGACTGTTCGGCAGAAAAAAGAGGGAAAACGAGCCCTCCCGCCTGCCGGGCGACGGCGCCTGATCGTTTCCCGACGGAGAACAAGGTTACTTTTTTATGATTGAAATGCCTAAGCAATTTTTTGTCTTCCCCCGGTAGAATCGGGGGATTTTCATGCGAAAGCACCATACAAAAAAGAGTTCGGATTTGAACGAACTCTTTTTCTAACTTGATTTTATAATTTCAATGATGATGATTTAGAAGTATCTTTATAAAAGCATTACTTCTTGATACTGTGGGGAGTATAATATCTGTCGATTTTTTCCTACAAACGAAATAAAGATCTTATGTCGTCCACCGATCATATCACCAGGTGTTCCAACTTTTTTTACGGTCCTCCCTTCAAATAAAAATTTAACTTCTATTTGATATTGTTGGTATATAGGATTTTTTTTATTATCTAACCGTTTTATTTCAGCCCTTACTAATACGGCATCTCTTATCCATTCACCAACCTCTTTGTAAATTTTTTTATGCCGTATCAAAAGTGAAATATGTATGACAGCACTGCTGATCAATAAAATATTCCCTAATATCAAAGCTATTACCATATCATTGTTCATGATAAGCGTCCCTTGGTAGCATAGAGCTATTATTATAACTGTAATGATAGGCATGAGTAAAGATACAATGATCCCTATATACAAAATATAAAATCGCCAGCCTGCCACAAATCTTCCGTATTTTAAGCTAGCTTTAATTTTTTTAATACTCATTGAATCACCAACCAACGAAAGGCTTTGATAAACCACATTAGAACTTCGACATGAATCCAATAATATTTTTTGTTTTCATCTTCAAGTGTTGTCTTTTATTCATAATAATTATACCAGATTTTTTCTGTTTTAGCGAGAAATTTTTTGTTATAAAAAAACAGCACCTTCCAGGGTGCTGTTTTTCAACTAAGTTAAAATCGGTTTGTGGAAAATAATCGTTGTGACAAGATCGACGATCCAACACACGACAGAGCCCGGGAAAATCCACAATATCCCGACGATCAGCAGCAGAATGTTGCCGCCGCAAGCGCCCTTCACGATGCGATATACCGCCCAGATGATATCCAGAAAGGGAATACAAAAGATTATTTTGACGACCCAAGGAAGATCATCCACCCAACTGATAAAGACATTCTTTTCCAATTTGATCACCTCTTTTTCTCTTTAACAATATATTAGCACAAAAGACAAAATAAAACAAGAAATATGAAAAAATTTCTTGATTTTTTCAAAAAAATATAATATAATAAGTAAGCACTCGGAAAAGTGCGGGATAGACGGAGAGGTGTCAGAGAGGTCTATAGTGCGATCTTGGAAAGGTCGTGTGCTGAAAGGCACCGCAGGTTCAAATCCTGTCCTCTCCGCCAAACTACGGCGCTTGCTCAGAGCCGAAACAGAAAAGAGAAGCCGAATTGCTTCTCTTTTTCTTTTTCGTCAATTTTGCTGCGCCTGCGTTACGCTCCGGAATGCAGGTACCGACCGCGTGACGCTTCGCTATTCCGTCGCGCTTTGCGCTCCTTACAAATCCCTCTTCCTCCGCCATAAAACACAATATATTGTAGTTTTAAAAAAAATTCACAATATATTGTGTTTTTATTTTTTCTCATTTTCGGGGAATCTATAAATCACTTTATTGGACTGCTCCGGCATTTTTTCGTTTTTATATATGTATACACTTGTGCCGTCCACACACCCGTAATTTCGGCATTTACTCCACATTCTTTTGTTCGCGCAGTAAACGTATGGAGCAGTCTTTCAAGATAATACTTTTATAATAAAATCAAATGGTCCCTGTACATAATCTGATTAACACTCCACCGCTCTGTTTTTTCTCTCCATGTACGGCCTCAATTTCGGAAACATCGGCAAAGCATGTTACTTGACTTTTTGTTATTTTTTCAATTTTCCGTTTTTATACAGTCCGCGTGTTATCTTCGCTGATGCTCATCGAGCGATATGCGGCAGGTCGCCCTGTATACAGCAAAGTTATAATTGCCAATGCACGACGATTCCTCGGTTTTTGCAGTCGCCTGCAGTGAATATTGAAATCTTAGTTTTCATCGGTATGGATCTGAACCGCCCTTTTCTCGTTTCCGGCTAAACCGGAGGCTTCTCTGCGTTTTACTCTCCTTTCAAAGCCAACTTCCCCGGCGTATTTCTGTGTTTCTTCTTTCCATATGCCTTTCCTCTGCATATGTACATATTTCAGTCGAAAATATTTGTCTCCCGCTCTCCGCGCATTTTGAAATCCTGCAAAATTTGCTCATAGGTCAATAAATTTTTTGCCGCGCATAACAGCATAACGTCCGTCACAATGATTTCTTTCATGCGCTTAACCGAACTTTCGGACAGATATGCCCGGAGCGCTGCGCTTGTCTCCGTCTTTCTCTCAAAGTAATACAGGTGCAGGACCTTGGCAAGTTCGCTCGTTCCCAGCGCTTTTTCGTAATCTTCAGTCGTCTCGAGAAATTCCCGGACGAAATGATTGATTTCAATGCTGCGCTTTTTACGGGAACGCACGATTGTCAGCCTCTCCCGTTCCCCTGTTTCCGCTCGCTTCAATTCTCTGTAATACCGCAGCAGTTCCGCTATCTTTTTCTTCAGCATGATATCTCCCGATTCAACAAGAACATGATAGCGCTTGCGCGGGACAAAAACAGCCCGACTTTTTTGCACTTCCGAACGGCACTTCAATGCTGCGTCCGAGAACAGGCCGGTCTTTGAATGAGATAGACAGAGATTCAGAGGATATCTTTGCAAAAAACGATTGATTTCCCGCGAAATTATGATAAAATAGAAAAAAGGAAATATTTTTATGGACGATAAAATTCACCAAGGGCATCGGGAGAGAATGCGGCGTAAATTATTTGATATGCCGGATTCTTTAAACGATCACGAAATATTGGAAATTATTTTGTTCGCCGTCATTCCGCGCAAAAACACGAATGCGATAGCGCATGCACTTCTGCAGACGTACGGATCTTTGGAGGGAGTATTGCGCGCTTCCCCTGCAGAACTCGCCGCAACCGAAGGAATGGGGCCGCATTCGGCAGCTCATTTCAAAGCGGTTTATGCGCTTTATCAACGAATCGACGAACAGAAAAAAGAAATTTCCGGACGCTTCACCTACCATACGTTTCGAGACCGTCTGATCGAATTTTTCGATCATCCCTGTACTGAACAATTTATCGTTCTGTTGCTCGATAAAAAACAGAAAATCGTAAAAAAACTGACCTTTGACAGCAATTTCGTAAACCGCGTCGAAGTGGATATGACGCAATTTGCACATGAAATTGCGCTTTCCAAACCGGACGCTGTAATATTGATGCACAATCATCCGAGCGGGAACGTTCTGCCCACCGAATCGGACGATCACGCAACGGGAAGAATTGCACTGGCTCTCGCCCTTCACGACGTACAGTTATACGATCATATTGTCGTAACGGAGCACGATTCATACAGTTATCACTATGCCGGAAGAATGAAACGGGTTTTGGAACAATACGATCTGAAACAAATCTTGAAAAACATTTAACCCATCCGGATTTTTCTCGAAAAATCAAGATTAAGTTCTTGACAAATATCTCAAATTATAATAAAATATATAAGCATGTAACAATGAAGGATCTTTTTGCTCAGGTTAGCCTTTTAATGAAAAAGCCGACGGCAAAGAACTGCTTTTTTACTGATATGCCTTAAACCTGCGTTTTCCCTCTATTGTTCGGCATGCAAAATACGTCATAATGACGACAAAACAAGCAAAAAACACTCATTTTTAATCACAATAAAAACATTCAAATTAGCACTTGCTGCTATGGCTCAGTAGGTAGAGCACGTCCTTGGTAAGGACGAGGTCACCGGTTCAAATCCGGTTAGCAGCTCCACATAAAAATGCACAAATCGTTGCGATTTGTGCATTTTTTCTATTGTTTTATGCGTTTCTAAGAATATTTATGCAGGTGCAAAAAAGTCCGAAAATCAAATGGTAGTAAAGATTTGCAAAATGGTAGTAAATTTGCAAACGAAATTTTCGCCTCTTTCGGTAATAATTTTTCTTTTTGAAAAAACCGCCCGAACCGCCCGAAACCTGCCCGTTTCCGCCTCAATGGCAGTAAAAATTTTTTCTCTTTCAGATGCCTTTGAAAATTAGAAATAAGACAGCTAGATAGCCGCCTTATTTACACTACTTAATGTACTATTGAACAAGAATGAAATCTTCTTCTAAAACCATAATGTCGGCAACGTCTTTGCCCGTGCCTTCTTCCGAAAATATGATTTGCCATTGACCTTTTATCGCATATTCGCTCATAACGCATCCGCGCATTCCTTTTTTTACACCTTCTTTTTTATATTTAGGCTTGTCAACAGTCAATTCTACCATATCGTACTCTTTAAAACGTACAGGCAAAAAAGATGTGCGCTCAAAGAAATTAGGACGGTTCGCGATCTCTTTTACTTCAGATATAGTGGCCGCAGGCAGAGAGCCGAGCCGGATCAAATCACGTTCACTTACGGTTGCGACGGCGTAATCTCCTACGTTTTTCGGATTCAGAAACATAACAATCCATTGCCCCGACGAAACGATTTGGTAGATCAGCACGCCGAGCGTATTGACATCGATGCCTTTTTCCTGTAAATCGTTCACTTCATTTTTTAGTTTTACCGATTCATATTGCCTCATATAAACCTCCAAGGGGTGTATTGCAGGTAATTTGTCCGTTCGGACGTATCATCCAGCCGCTGACAAATGAAACCAAGCCTCTGTCGGGATGAGCAAAATTTATTTCAATATTCATTCTTGGTCCGTTACTGTCTGTTTTCCCAACCTGTAATTACCCGATATATACTTTTCCCGAGCCTGCCGTTCGTATTCTGATTTCAAGAACTCCGAATCTTGATCAGTAAACCCCAATTGTTCAAACAGATCCCTTTTCCTGTTTGAAGCATATTGATCGGAAAAAATGTATCCTTTAAATTTATTGATATCGCAATAAGCAACAGCTCTCGGCGCTCCCATATTTATTTTTTTACAATCGCAATTAGTATGCCGAGGGTGTTTCGGGCATCGTGAAATATCATCCTTAAAATAACATCCGCTTAGTGCGGTGTTGTAGGTACGGATGGTCGTCGTGACGTCCCTGTGACCGGGCAGTTGCTGAATGACTTTCGGGTTTTCCCCGCTCTCAAACAGCATGCTCGGATAGGTATGCCTGAGCGTATGGAAAGGAAAACCGTATTCGGCAAAACCCGTCTTGCGCATCAGTAAGGTTTCGTTCTTGATTGCGCTGCACCCGATGGTGGGATTGTCCGCGTTGACGGCGAGCATCTTCACCGTCACTTCCGACTTGGTTTTTTGTTGGAACTGCCAGGTCACAACCTTATTATACAAAATGGGAGTTTTTTCAAGATTCATCGGTAATCCTACCCCCAACCACGAGACTATCGCAGGATTTTCGCTGTACAAAAAAGCGGCCCGCAACGAGCCGCTTTTTTACGTATTTTTCAGCGCGCCATTACTTTTTGCAGCGTTGAATAAGTGGAGAGCCAGACCGCGCCCGAAAGCGCCGCCGGGACTTCTTTGCCCAGCGCGGAATAACGGACACTGCAGTTTTCTCCTAAAAGAGTTCCGGCAAACCGGAGAAAGGGATCCCCCAGCGCTTTGACGCCGCCGCTGAACACCACTTCTCCGACATCCAGAAAAGCAAGCAGCTTTCCCAAGCCTGTAAGCGGTTCGCGGAGCGCGCGCTCCAGAGTCTCGCGCGCGCTCTCCTCTCCGGCGCGGTACTGCGCCGCCGCCGATTCAAACGAGTGCGGGAAGAGCGCGTAGACGCCCCCGAATTCCTCCGCGCTGCCGAGCCCCTGTTTCTGGCGGTCGCCGCAGAAAAGGTTGCCGTTAAAAAGAAAGGAAGCGCAGAGGCGGCGGTCGAGATTGACGAGAACGGCGTTCTGGTCGCCGCCCTTTAACAAGCCGTATTTGGTCTCCGCAACCATTTCGTAGTCGATGTTCCTGCGGACGACGATCTCCTGAAGGGAAAACCGCGCGGCGCAGGCCGCAAGCACCTCCCGCTCCGTATCCGGATAGGACATGCCGAAAAGCCCCGCGGCGGGCACGCCGATGTAGATGCACTTTAAAATCTTATCGTTCAGGCGGGGATGCGATTTCAGGAATTCCACCTGCCCCGTCACATAGTTCATCAGGGAAGAAAAATCCGCAAACAGGTTGTCGCACGAAGTTTCATTGATCTGAAAACCGCGCATATCCAGATAATAGACATATATTTTTTCAGGGGAAATGACGACGGCGCATGCGATCGCGCAGTCGCCGTTGATGCCGTACACTTTGGGCGGACGGCCGGTATTCGCCCCCCGCACCTCGGTCGGCTGAACGATATTTTTCAGGGTCAGCTCCTTGATGACCTTTGCCAGCGCCGTATGGCTGAGCTTGAGCCGTTCGGACATCTCGAGCATCGTCGCCTCCCCTTTCAGGAGAATATCGATGACGGCGCTCTTGTTGTCTTCCCTGATATCGATTTGTTTTTTGCCGTATACACTCATATTGCTATTATAAGGTATGCTGAAATTTTTGTCAATCCGATTGCCCGAAAAGGTCGTCGAAAGATACGTTTGCATGGTTTTTCCTGGAACGCTCCGCACCGATCACCAGTAAATGACCGATAACGGAATCCTCGATAGACGTACAGGACACGGAGGGCTTTTCCCCCGCGACGCGCGCGGCGAAATCCGCCGCCAGGCGCAGATCTCCACCCGAGTGCGCGCCCGAGGTATCCTCCGTGATCGCCACCCTTTCCTCGTAAAAGGACGCGCGCTCCGCGTCGTACATGCGCACCGTAAACGCGTTGCCCTCCAAAAACCCCTCGATTTCTCCGAACTGGCAGACGATATGGATCTCCCTGCCCGCGCGGGACGTCCCGCCCGTCATGTCCAGCGTGGCGGTGCTGCCGTCTGCAAATCGGATCATGACGGACTGATGATCGACGAGGTCGCGGTTCTGATAGGCGCACGCGCCGTGCGGGTTACTTTCTTTCAGCAGCGCAATGCGCTGCTCCCGACCATTCACCTCCGTCCAGTCCTTGCCCGGAACGTTCGACCATATCAGGAAGGGAAACCGGTCATTTTCGACGTACAGCTTGCGCGCGGAATAGGGACAGTCCTTTTCAATCGGACAGTCGACGAGGCACCTCGTACCGGCTCCCGCGGGTTTATTCTCCTCCGTAAAAACCGAACGCGCGCCGAAGGATGAAATTTCTTCCGGTTTGACTCCGCCGTTCAGCCAGACGATGAGGTCGAGGTCGTGGCAGCACTTCGCCATCAGCATGCCCGATCCGCATTCTTTCTCGCTGCCCCATTTCCCGCGGACATACGAGGAGAGCATGTGCGGAATGCCGACGTTCTCCGAACAGTAGATGTGTTCGATTCTGCCGAGATCCCCCTTTAACAGGCGATCTTTGATCTTGCGGTAAAAGGGCGCATAGCGCAGAACGTGGCAGATCATCAGCACCCTGCCGCTCCGCTTTGCCTCGTCCGCCAGCGCCAAAAGCGCCTGCGGATCGCTCGTGACGGGCTTTTCCAGCAGGACGTCATACCCTTTCCGGAGCAGCGGCAGGGTCGTCTGCACGTGCAGGCTGTCCATCGTGGCGTTGATCACCGCGTCGCTGAACTTTTCCCTTGCGTAAAAATCCGCAGGACGGATAAAACAGTTTTCCTTTTTCAGATGATACAGCTCTTTCGCTTTGTTCAGGCGGACGGGATCGGGGTCCACGCAGCCGACGATCTCCATTTTATCGGGCGCCTGCTGCGCGTAAGACGCGTAAATCTGTCCGCGGTCCCCGAATCCCATGATTACAGCCGTAATTTTTTTCATAAATGCCTCTCTTTGAAAGCGGGGGAAGATCCGTCTTCCCCCGCGCTTTCGTCAATTTCTCTTCTTGCCGATCGCGTACGCCGCGCACGCCAGCAGCAGGGCCGCCGCGGCGAGAGCGGAGACGCCGTCGATCGAACCGCCGCAGCTTCCGCAGGAATCGGAATCCCCGCCGTCATCCGGGGGCGTAACGGGGTCAGAACCGCCATCATCCAGCTCGACGTATTCGGTCGACCCAATCTTGGTGACCAAAAGTTCGTTGTTCGCCGTGCCGGCATAGCCGCAGCCCGTGACGGTGATATACACGCCGTCCTTGAACAGATCCGCGCTGAACGCTTCGTCTTCCACGACCATCTCGAGATCGTTGACGAAGATGGAGAGCGTCCCGTCGTCGTTCGCGGCTAATTTCACCGTGTAATCGCTCTGCGTGTAATCCAGTTCGTCCGCCTCAAAATCAAAGAACTCCTCGTCCGGCAGGGAGAGCATCGCGTCGCCGCAGATGGACTCCTCCGTCCGCCCGTTGACGGGTTTGATCTGCGTGACGTTCTGCTCGGAGAGCCAGAAGTCCACGCGGACGCCGTCCGTATCGCCCTTGGTCATCGCGCCGGCGACCGGGTAGAACCCGATCTGCATCTGGAACGCGCCCAGTTTGCGCAGACCGTAGATGAGGTTGAAGCGGATCTCGCTGTCCACGCCCAGCGTCATTTTCTCCTGAAAGGAGACGGCGTTGTCCGTCGCGGGATAGACGTCCGGCTTGACGCTGAGGTACAGCCCTTCATCGTACAGCTGGACCTTGCTCTCCGTGCCGCGGTAAATAAACCCGTGGTAGAAAGACGCCTCCAGCTTGCCCTTGACCGCCGCCATGCGCTCTTCCAGTTCGGTCTTTTTCGCATCCGCGAGGTCTTCAAAGTAATTGTCCGCTTTATACTGCGCCCAGCCGTCGACGGAAGCCTTCACCGAGAGATATCCGTCCGAGGAGGCAAATTCCGCCGCCGTAGCCGTCTCCAGCTTTTCGATCGTCGCGGAGAACACATCGTAAATCGCGCTCTTGAAGAAGGTCTTTTCCTTCATCGCGGCGACCAGTTCGTCGATCTGCCCTCTGAAGCCGTCGTTCAGACTCTCGTACAGGGACCAGTCGATGGCGTTATACGCCTCCGCCGCGGCGGTATGCGTTGCGGGATCGTCCAGATCATAGGCGTCCAGCGCTGCCGTAAACGCCTCGATTTGCCCTTTCAGCTCCGCAAAAATGGCATCGCCGTTGAGTTCGACGATCTTATCGCGCGCTTCCGCGACCGCCGTTTTCTGTTCTTCCGTTCCGTACTGCGCGAGCAGCTTGCCGTACGGCTGGCTGTCGCCGAAGACGTTTAATGCGACCGCAGCGTCCACTTTGTCCTGATCCGCTCCGTCGCCCGCCGTTTCCACCGCGTCGATAAACGCCGCGATCTGCGCGTTCAGCGCTTCCTGATAACTCGATGCGGGCGTCTTTCCGTTGACTTCCGCCAAATTGAAGGTGACATTTCCCGTTTTCTGCCCCTGGTTCGCGTTGTAACAGCTGAAACTCAGATACGGTTTCGTGCTGTGATAGATACCGTCGGCCGGAGAAACGTCGTCATCGGCAAAATCATCGAATAAATTGCCGAACCCCGCGGCTTCGTTCAGCGTGACTTCCGCAAAATCACCGCCGGTAGCGCCCTGAAAAGAAACTCTTAAAGCCTCCCGGGAAAAGAAGATATTTACGGTTTCCGCCGTCCAGACGGGATTTTCCGCGTCCAGAACTTTATAAGCATCCTCCGGCGCCCATTGCACCGATGTGGCGTTATTCCATACGATGAGCCGGAAATTATAACCGCCTCCCTCCTTAATCACACGGAACCCGACATGTACGCCGCCGCCGTTCCCCTGGCCGATCGTTCCCGTCGATACCGTCTGCATCGCTACGGTAAAGCAGGCTTCCGCCGAAATGGTCAAATTTTTGATTGTAATCGAGACCCCGTCGGCAATGGAATAACGGGACGCTTCCCCCAGCCCGTTGGAATTTGCCCTTCCGCCGAATCCGGTGGTCGGGGCAAGATTCCCCTGCACCGTGCCGTCGGACATGATCTTCATCGAATCGCCCGCGCCGAACGCAATCATCTCATAAGTCGGGTCTTCCATCACTTCGGTAACCTCATCCGCGTATGCGAACGCCGCGCCGAAGAACATCGCGATTGCCGCGCACAGCATGGCAATCGCCGCAATCAGCCTGATTGCTACGGTCTTGTGTTTACTCATTGTATTTCCTCCTATTTTTTAATACTTCCCGTGAGGGAAAGATTTTTTACCGTTGCGGAAACATCCCACGCGCCAGGGACTTCCCAGCCGAGGTTCATTCCCGTGATCACGCAGTCCGACAGCTGCGTATTCATCATAAATCCGTTTTCCGCCGCCTTTTCCAGCGCGGCGGAAATATACGGCAGAATGTCGATCTCCACGCTGTATTCCGTCCCGACCGCAAAGGGTTCCGCGCCGATCGTGGACTCTGCGCCCAGGCAGTAGATGAAATTTCCCGCCGTTCCGCCCGCCGTATCCTGCAGATACGAAAGGGGCATTACTTCGTAACGGGTGTCGAGATACCCCAGGCCGAACCATAAAAAGCTGCCGAACCCGGGCGAATCCTGATTGTAATTCACCACGTAGAAATATTGCAGGAACTGCGCCGGCAGCGTGTCCGCCGCGTCTCCTGTCTCGATCGCCCCCTTATTCGCTTTCGTCACCGTAAAATCGAGGGCGGCGACGATGGAATCGAACGCGTCCAGCCGGTACGAGGGAAAGGAATCAAAGGCCTGTTCGATCAGAAGATGCGCCCACATGACGCGGCTGTCCTCGCTCGTGTCGTATTCCGCCGTCGCGTTCAGCGCCAGCGTCAGCGCGTTTTGACTGCGGTCGAGCGAAACTTCCTTGGAGCCGTCCCGGAGCACCATCGCTTCGGTGGTAACCGACTTTAAATCGGGTTCGTTGAGGTTATAGCGGCTGCCCCATTGACCGATCCGCCAGACGGGCTCTTTTCGCCCGAATTTGACGGTGGTTTTGACCGCGCTGCCGTCCGTCGCGGAGTTCAGCCCCATGATTCCGAATCCGTCCTGAAAATCGCCGTCCGCGATCGCCTCGATCCGCTCCTCTGCGGGCTCGTCTCCGCCGGGGATTGTGATATCCGGCGGCGTGATTCCGCCGTCATCCGGGCTGTCGGGCGCGCATGCCGGGAGTGAAAAACAAAAGAGAAGCGCCAATAACACGGCTATCTTTCCGATCATGCTTCCTCCTTCAGCGTATAGGAGACACCCATATCGTAGATCGTTGTGGAAATATCCCACACGTCGAACATCTCGTAACCGATGTTCATGCCGGTGATGGAGCAGTCTTCCAGCTCGCTGTTGGTCATAAATCCGGCCTCATGAGCCGCTGCAAGCCCCTTTTCCACGGCGGCGATCAAATCCATGCTGAATCCCGTGCGCTCGCCGACCTTGACGCGCGACGTCCCGATGCATTCGGTCGCGCCCAGCGTATAGATATAATTGCCCGCATTGCCGCCGGCAAAATCCTGCTGCTCGTTGTGCGGCGCATACAGCTGCGTGGGATCGTAGAGGTTAAAGCCGAACCACAGGAACTCGCCGTAGCCCGCGCTCCCCTCCGTCAGATTCTGCACGTATACGAACCACGCGAACTGCGCCTGCAGACCGGGTTTTTCCGCGCCGAAATCGGCGGCATGGTGTTCGGATTTGTCGATACAGAAGTCGAGATAGACGGTCATGGTCTCGCAGTCTGCGATTTTGACAGGCTCTGTCTCCGTCGGGGAAATCAGCAGGTGCGGCCAGTAATAGCCGAGCGAACCGGCGTTCTGTATGCCGTCGTACTCTTTCCCCGCGTTCATCGACAGCGTAATCGCCCCCGATTTGCGGTCGACGGCGACCGTCTTGGACGTATCGGAGATGGAAAAAGTGTTTTCGTTCAGGATGTATTCGCTTCTGTCCAGCTTGTAGTGCGAATACCACTGTGCGATGCTCCACGCGGGAGCGCTCTTTCCGAACTTGATCGTCTTCTGCAAAGCGCGCTCCGCCTGCACGACGTTTCCCGCGTCGTCGTATCCCGTGCCGAAAATATCGAATCCCGTTCCGAAATCGCCGTCGTCGAACACTTCGTAGACGGTGGGATCGTTCCCGGACGGATCGTCCGTCGGGTTCTTTTCGCCGCAGCCGGCACACGCGCACAGGAGCGCCGCGCTCAGCAGAAGCGAAAGCAATCTGCTTACTTTGGTTGCCATCCGTTTTCCTCCTTTTTGTCAATCAGATTATGATCTTCAGGTCCTTCACGCTGACCTTGCAGCGGAAAGTGCCCGTGATTTCAAAGCCCATGTTTGTGCTGCTGACGATCAGATCTTCTTTTCTGCTCCCCGTCATGAATCCGCGGCTCTGCGCGCAGGCGAGGATTGCGTCGATGCGGGGAAAAAGGTCGAAGTGCATCAGCGCTTCTTCCCCGTCCCAAAGGCTCTTTTCCATAAAATCGCGGCCGCCGAAACTGTAGATAAACTCGCCGTCCGGAAGCGCTTTGTCCTGCTGCGTGAAGAGGGGGGCGAACTCATAGCGGCTGTCGAACGGGCAGAATACCACCCAGATAAAGGAATTATAGGAGGGGGAGTCCGGATTGGCGTCTTTCAGCGTCACCACCCAGACAAACTGCGCCGCGTGATACTCCTTTTCTTCGCCGTGCATGTAGCTCTCGAATTCCAGCAGGCGGAACCGCGCGTGGCACACGAGCCGCCCCAAGTCGCGGATCCGGTTGTTCTCCGTGATTTCCTGCTCGATGAGAAGGTGCGGCCAGGGGTCGTTTTCTCCGCGCGGAGCGGCATACTCCTTGTTTGCGTCCAGTTCAAAGACCAGTTCGCTGTCTCCCTGCACGGTCAGACTCTTGCTGGCGTCCCGAATCCGGTAGCCGTCCTTTTTTACGTTAAATTCCCCGCTGATGAGGTTGTATTTCGAGTTCCACTGACAGAGAAACCATTTCGGCCGCCTGTCCGTCAGCTGAAAGGACTTGATCGCCCCGTGCCCGTCCCTGATGCTGTTCAGCCCTTTCAGGTTGAACCCGTAGCGAAATCCCTCGTCTGCCAATAATTCCATGTCTCACTCCTAATGTCACATTTTGAATGCGCCGCTCGTCATCCCGCTGATAAACTGCCTGGACGTAAACGCGAACAGCACGAGAATGGGAATGCTTACGATCACGCTGCCGGCGAGCGGCGCCCCGTAATACAGTTCCGTTTTATAATAGTCCGTCGTGAACGCGTTGAGCATGACGGGTATGGTGTATTTTCCCGTCTCGTTGCCCAGCATGATCATCGGCCAGAGATAGTCGTTCCAGCTGGTCATAAAATTCATCAGCACGAGCGTCATCAGGATGGGCGTGCTGAGCGGCAGGCACACGCTGAAGAACTGCCGCACGGAGTTTGCCCCGTCCAGATCCGCCGCGTCGAAGAGATCTTTCGGCAGGCCGTCGAAAAATCCCCGCAGCAGGAGGATGCCGAAAGGCACCAGCCCCGCCGCCTGCGGTAAAATAACGCCGAGAAAACTGCCGTACATGCCGAAGGTCGTCGCGACCATCACGTATTTCGTGGTGAGCGTCAAAACGCCCGGAATCATCATCAGCGCGAGGAAACAGCTGTACAGAAGGTTTTTGAAGCGGAAGCGATAGCGTGAAAAGCCGTACGCCCCCACCGCGCTGAGAAAGAGCGTGATGAGCGCTTCCATTCCGCTGACAAAAAAGGAATTCAGGATACTGCCCCCGATCTGCTCCCACGCCACCCGATAGTTTTCCCACGCGAGCGGGAACGTAAGCGTCAGGGGCGACTCCACTTCCTGCATGAAGGACTTGAAACTCTTGACCAGCATCAGCCAGAAGGGAAACAGCACCAAAAAGAGCAGAATCAGCAGAACGATTGCCAGAATAATCTGGGAAATGAGCGTCTTTTTGTTCTTTAAATTCGTCATACGCCGTTCTCCGCATTCAATCGATCGGAAATTTTATTGGACACCGTGCTGACCGCCAGCGTAATGACGAACAGCAGAACGCCGATGGAGGCCGCATATCCGTATTCGGGGGAAGCGAACGTATAATAGTAGAGCATATACCCCGGCACCGTGCTCGCCGGATCGATCGCGCTCAAGCCTAAAATCAGCTGAATATCGTATACCTGCACGCCGTTGATCACGCCGATGATGATAAAATACTTGATCTGACTGACCAAAAGCGGCAGATCGATGTAAACGAGCCGTTTGAACGCGCCCAGCCCCTCCAGTTCTCCCGCCTCGTAAACGGATTCGGGAATCGCCTGCAGCCCGGAGAGATAAATCAGGAAGCTCACGCCGCCCACCCACGGAAAATTGGTGAGGATCATGCTGAGAATCACCTTGTCTTTATCGAAATACCACCCGCTGGGCTCCGCGCCGAAGAGGGCCAGAATCGTGTTCATCAGTCCCTCTTCCGCCCCGGAAAGAATCACGTTTTTCCAGAGGAGCACCGTGACCATGCCCGGCACCAGCGCGGGCAGAAGGAAGAGATAGCGGTATACTTTTTCCAGCCGCCGCAGTTTCAGATTGAACAGCAGCTCGGCCAAAAGCAGCGTCATCACGTTGGACGTAATCAGCGAAAACAGCACGAGGATGAGCATGTTCCCGAACGCCTGGCGGAAGAGCGCGTCCGAAAACAATTCTCTGTAATTGCCGAACCAGATCCACTCAGCGGAGGACGGCGACCAGTCCATAAAGGAGCGGAAAATCGCGGCGACCGCCGGGTAGACGCAGAAGACGGCTACCGCCGCAAGGGGCAAAATCAGCCAGGCGTACGCGATATTCTGATACCGTTCCTTCGGTTTCGTTTGCTTCGTCGCATTCATTGTTTAAAATTCCCAGTGATATTGTCTGATGAGCGCATCGATGCAATCGTCGATGTATTTTTCGAGATCTTCGATCACCGCGTCGATATCCCCCGTCTTTACCCCGTCAGAGTCTTCGTAAAAAGACCCCATCGCCAGCTGATAATGGTCGTTAAAAGCGGTTCCCAAAGAATCGGGGATGTAGCAGGCGCTCCAAAGCAGCGCGTTCCCGGAAGCGAGATCCTCTTTATATTCCGCCACAAGCCCGTCGAACAGTTCGACCGTGCTGTTGTCCACGTTGATGGGGAGGGCATAGCCCAGGTCGTTGACCAGACGCGCGTTGTTCTCCGACGCGGTGAGATACATCAGGAAATCCACGCAGGCGTCCACCGCATCCTGCCCCTTCGCTATGGCGGAATTGGTCACCCAGTAAGCGCTGCTCAAGCCCGCGCAGCCGCGTATGGTCGTATATCCGCCCAGCGGCGAAGCCTCCGTGTCCAGCACGGGATATCCCTTGATTTCCACGTCGAATTTCGCGTTTTTGGTGAGCGTTTTCATTACGTTGCCCACCGCGTCCGTAATCGCGAGTTTTCCGCGCGCAAAGTTGTAATTCGTGTCGTAACTCAGATAATTGTCCGGATAATACTGCCCTTTCTCATAGCAGAGGCGCAGAAATTCGCGGAAGAATTCGTCATCCAGCGACCACTTCCCCTCCCGGTAGCTCTTGACCAGTTCGTACGTAGACACCGTGCCCGTATCGTCTTCGTCCCATTCTTCGATTTTGGAGCCGTACACGGAATTGCCGAGATAGCTTTCCTGCCATAAGCCGCCGTGCATGAAGATCTCCGCGTCGATTTTGCCCGCGTCCTTTGCCTGCTGCAGCGTCTTTAAGCAGGCGAGAAATTCCGAATACGTCTCGGGCGCCTCTTCAATTCCCGCGGCGTTCAGAATATCCATATTATAGAGCATGCCGATCGCGATCTTATCCAGGCAGACGTAATAATTTCTGCCGTCGGAAGCGGCGGATGCCGCGATGGAATCCGCGCCGTAGATATCCTTCCAGGCGGTGTTCCCCTCCTCGTACGGATTGGGCTGATCGAGATAATCGGTTAAATCGACGTACCAGCCGTTGCCGATATCGTCATTGACGACGCTTCCCACCTGCATCAGCATATCGGGCGCGGTCCCCGCGGTAAGCATGCTGGTGATCGCGCTGCGGTTGCCGTTCAGAGAAGCGGAGTTGATGACAATTTCAAACCGGTCGTTGTTCGCGTTCCACTCTTTTGCGAGTTCTTCCAGCGTATCGTAGCTGCTCGTCGTCGTGTAATTGCCCGATCCGCCGCCGCCGTCGAAATAGAGTTTTGTTTTCCCCGAAGTATCGCACCCGGTTAAGCCGCCGAACACTGCGCCTGACATTGCCAGAATGACGAACGCCAAAACAAACCGCTTGATTCTCTTCATAAAAATTCCTCCTTGCATATTATTTCCCTTTCCCGTAAAAAAGCGGAAAAAAGATTGAAAAAATAGTTTTTAAACTTAGTTTTATAACTTGTGAAATTATTATAACACAGCACAGAGGGTTTGTCAATACCCTTTTTAAAAAAAGTTTCAAAAATATCGGAAAGAAAAAATCGCCAGGAATCACATGGCGATTTTCCATCAACAGAGAGAGCGTTGCAAAAATATGCGAAATTTTTTTCTGAACGGGAAGAAAAATCGGCGGGCGGGCAGTTCCCGCCAAAGATCGGTCAGCGGGCTTCTTCGGGGTGATCGGAAGGCGTCACCGCGGGAGCCGCTTCTTTTTCGGCGGAAACTTCGGCAAACGGGCTGCCGTCCGCACACGCCGCTTCGGAAACTGCGTTCTTTTTTTCCCGCCCGATTCGGTAAAGAGAGATCGCAACGGCGGCGGCGACCGCGCCGAGCGTATTCAGGAACATATCCTTCATCGTATCGCGGAGCGCGAGATGCCCCACCAAAGGAATATCCGTATCGGTGACGAACGTTCCCGTCGTCGTCTCCATGAATTGCTGCGAATTGGTGCCGAGCAAGCCGTCGCTCGCATATTCAAACAGTTCCCAGACCGCGCCGAGCGCGACCGCAAAACAGACGGCGAACAGCGCGAGGAAGAAAGCGTTGAGCTGACCGCCCTTTTGAATCTGCTTCTGATTGAAGATATCTGCGAGCAGATAGCCCACGTAGCAGAGAACCACTCCCGAAAACGCGTGCATGATCGAGTCCCAGAAAGGGATCACGGCAAAGGCGTTCAGCATATCGCCGACGATTGTCCCGCAGAACGCGTAGAGGGCATATACCATTTCAAAGCCCGGCGGCAGGCGCAGTTTGCCCTTCGTCAGCGCATTGAGAATATAGGGAACAAAGAGAAAAAGGATCGCTTCCGCGCAGATCATCAGGCGGAAAAGCTCGGAGCCGAGCGGTTTGCCCGTCGCCCCGGCCTGGATCGCAGCGACCAGCGCGGCGATGAAAAAGCCGACAGACGTCAGCATCAGCGCGCTTTCCAACAGCCAACAAGCGATCTGTACGCCCGAATAACGCTCAGTTAAAGTTGCTTTCTTCATGTTTGGTTTCTCCTTTTCTGCGGAATTTCCGCTCAATTTGTTCCCAAACTCTTCCCCATTGAAACCTGGTCGACAAAAAATAAAACACGAGCGCGATCGCAATCCCGCCGAAAATATCGACAACGTAATGCTGCTTGGTAAAGACGACCGAACAGTAAATCAGGAGCGCCGTGACGAGCGAGTAAATGCGGAACCACAGCGGAATCTCTTTTCTGCGCATTACGCCGAGATAGGACAGCGTGCTCAGCATGCAGTGAAAACTCGGAAAGAGATTGTAGGCGATCGTGCCGCCGTCCAGCCCGTACACAAAGCGCAGCAGATCCCCGAAAATCGAATCTCCCGCCAGCTCGGCGAGGTTCTCCCCCGCGCGGTCCATATACGATGGCGCAAAGATAAAGATCAGCATGCCGAACAGGCAGGAGCAAATGTACGCGGTGATAAAATTATAAAAATAGCGCTTCTCGCACTTCGACACCGCCATGGGCGCCATCGCCCAGAAGAAATAGGACCATATGTACGGCAGGACGAAAACCGGAACGAGCGGGATCAGGTCGTCTATCGCCTCGATTTTGGGCAAAAACGGCGGGATCCCGATCCAGCCGGCAATCACATTCGCCAGCAGATACATGGAGTGCTGAAAGATCAGCAGCCCGATCCCCCAGACGACGCCGTACCACTTGACGCGATTGTTTTTCTCTTTCTGCTCCGCCGGCAGCGCCTCAGGGAGCGTTTTGCGGTCTGTTCTGTCCTTCATCTGTTATAAAACCCCTCCGTACGATAGCGATCTGATTGCGGAACCTGCGCGAAATTTCCTCTCTGCGTTCATATTCGCTGAACAATTCGGAAATCGCTGAGCGAAAGAGCAGCGCGGAGAGATGAATGACATCGTAGATATCCTCTTTCGTAAACTGCCCGCACGCGCGGCTGCTCAGATGTTCATATATAAACTCTTTCAGGCGCTCCACCTCGTGCGGAAACACCTCCAGCGTGTTCACCTTACTTATGCGGAAGCTCTTGCCGAGATTGCTGAGAATGAGTTTTTCTCCGCTCTCCTCACAGTATTGCTTCAGCCGATCGAACAGAACCAGCTCCACTTCAAACAGGTCGTAACGATATTCTTCCACCAGCGCGGGGATGAGCGCTTTCAGATTGGAAAAATAATCGTCCAGCACACAGAGCACCGCGTCGGGAACGCCGTCAAAATACTGATAAAAGCTGCCCCGCGCGATTTCCGCCCGTTTCGTCACCCTTCGTATGGAGAAATCTTCCAAAGAAACGCGGGACAGCTCTTCTGCGATCGCCTCTTTAACGCGCTTCTTTTTCTCCTCCGGCAATCGGAGATAAACTTCTTTCGGCATAGCTCCTCGAATGACAGGTTGTCATTTTTTTCTTTTATTATAAATGACAATCTGTCATTTTGTCAACCGATTGAACAAAAAAGTATAAAATTTTCTTTTCTGGCGTTGCCTGCGGCGGTGAAAAAGCGGTTTTTTTGAGCTAAAATTAACAATCTATTTATATGATAAACGGGAGCTATTCGGAACACGGACCGGGAAAAAACGGTTTCATAAAAAAATCCCGAAATTACAGAGACTGTAAACCAAGAGACACCCCGCTGCTGCGGTTCATGAAATCAAATTACAAAAAATACCGGGCGAAAGCAGCTTCTCCGGCTCAGTACGATAAAACTTTTATAATCAATGAAAGCCTTTTCTTGTCTGCCATATCCTGACTTGAAATAAAAATCCTCCCCCGCCGCCGATCGGACTTGCAAAAATCGGACTGCCGCCAATGGGTCTCTTTTCAGATTCCCGAAGTTTGGATCCCTTAATGAACTCTTAAAAATAACTGGAAGATAAGAGCGTATCCATAACCGCACCGCGAAAGATGGTTTATTTTCTGCATTTTGAGAGATAAAATCGCTTAAAAAATCAAATCCACCGGTAAAACCGGTGGTTTGCTCATACTTTAAAACGGTAAAATACCAGCCGCCCCGTTAACGGGTATCGCTTTTACTATAGCGTCTTATGGCTCCACACACCTGTAAAACAGGTTCCTTATTCTATGACGAACCGTATTAACTTTAACTATAAGGTTACTTTTCTATTATCGAAATTTGCTTTAAGCAATTTATCTCCCCCGGTTGAACCGGTTTTTCTTGCGAAAGCGCCATCAAAAAAAGGCGGTGATTTCAACCTTGACCGGTCGAAATCACCGCCTTTGGTACACCATCAGGGACTCGAACCCTGGACACCCTGATTAAGAGTCAGGTGCTCTACCAGCTGAGCTAATGGTGCATCGGTTTGGTGATCCATCCGAGATTCGAACTCGGGACACCGTGATTAAAAGTCACGTGCTCTGCCAACTGAGCTAATGGATCCTGCAAGTCTTGGCAGGGGTGGCAGGATTTGAACCTACGTAATGCTGGAATCAAAATCCAGTGCCTTACCGCTTGGCGACACCCCTAAAAAAAATGGGGCGAGCGATGGGGATCGAACCCACGACCTCAAGAGCCACAATCTTGCGCTCTAGCCAACTGAGCTACACCCGCCATTTTAAGATAGACTGGCGCGCCTGAAGGGAGTCGAACCCCTGACACATGGCTTAGAAGGCCATTGCTCTATCCTACTGAGCTACAGGCGCATAACCTGTACGGTGCTGAAAATTGGAGCGGGTGATGGGAATCGGACCCACGCGACCAGCTTGGAAGGCTGGGATTCTACCATTGAACTACACCCGCAAC
>ENA-UONT01000063-UONT01000063.1-human-gut-metagenome-genome-assembly--contig:-CS20-NODE-63-length-149389-cov-140.408300_pt1 | contig 149389 bp, 148 predicted proteins | sample MGYA00242459_ERZ724006 | MGnify/ENA metagenome assembly ERZ724006
CTGTCTACCAATGATGGAACCATCTTTATTTTTGTCATACAAAAAAGCCCTCTCAAAAGAGAGGGCTGAGAAATTTCGGAAACTTACTTTTCTGCCGAAGCCAATTTCTTTTTGTCGGCAGAAGCAAACATGCTCTTGTGAGATTCCTTAAGTGCAGCCACATTTTTCTTGAAGCTGGCCAGTTTCTTCCCGCTGAGGTTTTCTCCGGCAGCCGCTTTTATCTTCAGCGGGTTGACCCGTTTGCCGTTCTGCAAAACTTCGTAGTGAAGATGCGGACCAGTCGAACGGCCGGTTGAACCGACATAGCCGATTACCTGTCCCTGCTTAACGCGAACCCCCGGACGCATGCCTTTGGCAAACTTCCACATATGTCCATAAGCGGTTGAATATTCGGAATTGTGACGAATTTTGATAAAGTTTCCATAACCGCCGTTGTATTTTGCCATCTGGATTACACCATCGCCGGCCGCATAGACCAGCGTTCCCTTCGGTGCGGCATAGTCAACGCCCCAATGGACGCGATAGCTGCGCAGAATCGGATGGAAACGACGGCCGAAAGGCGAAGAAATGCGTGCCTGCTTGAAAGACATGGGCTTGCGATCCAGCGTCTTTTTCATAGCATAGCCTTTTTCATTGTAGTAATCGACGTTGCCGTTCTTGTCTTTGAAACGGTACAGCGCAATTTTGTCTTTGCGCAGCTGCAAAGCGGCATACAGAATATCGCCGGATTTTACGGTTTCGCCGTTAGGGGTAATTTTGTTTTCATAAATGATTTCAAACTTGTCGCCTTTGCGCAAATCGCGGCGAAAGTCGACACTATAGGAAAAAATATTGATAAAGTTGGCAACGACGCGACTCGGAACCCCCTGTTTCTGCATGGAAGCGGACAAAGTGCCGCTGATGTCGCCGGAAGCCGAATTGACTTCCTCAATCAATTCGTCCTGTTCGACGCGCGCCACATATTCCTCTGCCTCGTTTTTCTCAATAACATAACGTTTGCCGAGGCTCGGCGTAATGGTAATGTTGTCAAGGGAGAGAAGCGTATTCTCCCGGCTGTCGACCGTCGTTGTAACGCTGATTTTCTGCCCGACGCGCAGGCCACGGGGATCATAAAGTTTTTTAAGCTTAAGATAGATATCGTGCGCTTCATTATATTCCAGCCCAAGGTCAGACAGGATGCTGATAAGCGTATCCCCCTTGGATATCTCGATTTCGCTTTCGACAGTTTTCTCCCGATTGCCGTAATTAACCATTTCATAAAGGGATTTGATATTTTCGACAGAGCTTTCGGGATAAATGGTTTCAGCTCCGGCAACACCGTCCTGAATGGAATTTTCCATCATAATATAGTCGAATTTGTCAGTGCGGGAAACAGACGCATTAACGCTGTTGTTATTGGTCAGCGACAAAATAAAAGCAAAAGTTACCGCCGTCGCATAGCCCAGAGCCAGCAGACGGTGCTTGTTGCGCGGATTGAAATCAATCTTTATAAGCTGTTGTAAATTCATATAATCATCACACTTATTTTGTAATTAACGCCAAAGTTAACATTATAATCAAATTATTTTCAAGCATATTATGCTCCTTGGCACAAAAAGCCAAGCAAACTCTGGTATTATGTGCATAAGTGGGATTGTATCACGAATTTTATTAATAATCGTATAATTTTTAAAAAAAGTGCTTGCATTTATTTTTTTTGTTGGTTATAAGGATATTCGTCATCAGATGGGGGCGTAGTTCAGTTGGTTAGAATACATGCCTGTCACGCATGGGGTCGCGAGTTCGAGCCTCGTCGCTCCCGCCATCTAAAAACCCGGTTTTAATACCGGGTTTTTTGTTGTTCAAACCACTGGCTCGAACCCGCTCGCGAGTTCTTCTGGCTCATAAGGGCCTGCTCCGCATGCCCTAACTCGCTGCGGTCTTTTGCATTGTAACGACGGCTTAATGTCTCTCGACATCGCGCCGTCTAACAATACGGCACCTGCCCAAATCCCAAACTTTCACCGGAAGTCGGGGATTTGGGCAGCCTCGTCGCTCCCGCCATCTAAAAACCCGGTTTTAATACCGGGTTTTTTGTTGTCGGCAAACGGCAGAAATTTCCTTTACCACATACAAATACAAATCTTAAGACAAATACTCGTTGTTACCGCAGCCGGCATTATAACAAGAATTTAAGGCACAATATCAAACGCAATATTATTTTCTTTTTCAGCAAAGAAATCCTGGCCGACTTCATTGACTGCCGGCCACAATTCGCCGGGACGCCCGCGTTTGACGCCGAGAAAAATTCTGGTTTCGGCGTTAATCTTAAAAATGCGGCACAAATCGGAATAAAAACTACAGACAAATTTGTAGTTTTCGGGTTTCAGCGTCCAACTTTCCCCTTCGGCAACATTTTCGCCCTGATAAACAACCAGCCGATTGTCCAAAAAGTAACCACGCGGGAAATTTTCAATTATTTCATGAACCCGTTCCTCAGAAAAGCCGCAATTCTGCAAAAGTTCATTGTGGGCAAAAGCGTTGCCGGACCGGCTGAAAATTATTCCGATTTCGGGAATAATCACAAAAGGACGGCGCCGCTCGTGATAATCGATTATCGCTTCGTTCATGTTTTTCTCTCTAAAATTTTTGTTTATTATAAAAAATAAAACTTAAAAAACACTAAACTCATTGGACAAAGCAAAAATTTTATCATCTAATGTAACTAATGACACGGAGCAAAACATGCTGAAAACACTTTTTGAAAACGCGCGAAGCGACGGCGGATACATTGGCAGGCAAAATTTTGAAGACGAAACGGCAGACGGCCTTGACATATCCGGCTGCGATTTTGAAAACGTGCTTTTTCGCCGTTGCAAATTCAGCCGCTGCGACTTTGAACGGGCCAGTTTTTGCAATACGAAATTTGACGGCTGCGATTTTGCCAACTGCAATTTTGAAAACAGCTATTGGAAAAAGACCGGAATTTCGGACAGCAAAGGAGACGGCGGAAATTTCAGCGGCAGCCGCTTTAAAGAATGCGTCTGGAAGGACAGTTCCTTCTGTTATGCGAATTTTTCCCGGGCCGTGTTCGAAGGTACGCATGTCCGGCACTGCAAATTTCGCGAAGCGTTTCTGTCCGAAGTCAAGTTCCGGCTGACGTTATTTAAAGAAACGGATTTTTACCGGGCCGATTTTTTTAAAACGCCGCTGAAAGGAATGGACATGTCCGACTGCATCCTTGACGGCATTCTGGTATCGGAAACATTCCGCGAACTGCGCGGCATGAAGGGCGGCATTGAACAGGCTCTCAGTCTGGCCGAGCTGCTCGGTATGGAAATAAAATAAAAAAAGCGGCTTTCTTAAATTCAATAAGAAGCCGCTTTTTTGATTATTCCCGAACCATGTTTACTCTGATAACACGCTTATCGGTTTTAATTTCTTTCAACCCCCAGCCTTTTATCTTCTCTCCCTTTTGCAGAAAGATATTGTAAACCCGGCGGTAGTTGTCAAAAACGACGCTGACGCAATTACTTTCTTCAGACAAAACCGTCATATCGGTTATTTTTTCGCCTTTTCTGACATAAACGTCAACCGTACGGTCCTTTTCCTCCAAGATTGTGCTATGATATTTTTTCATCTCCACATAATCCTGACGGATTTGTTCAAACAGCGCGGTTTCCGCTTCTTTTTCCTTGTTTTGCGAGCATGAGCACAACAGCGCACACAACGCGAATAATAGTATTCTGTTCATATTCTTAAAGTTTTATCATTAGGTAACATAGCATATTTTTGTCCATAAAACAACTGTTAATCGGACGCAGAAAAATTTTGCCGGCCAAAAAAGTTTATGATATATTCGCCACATTATTCGGAGACAGATTATGGCAGAAGAAAACAAAAACGAAAAGAAACGGAGCCGAGGCGTCCGTCTGCTTGCGCTGATGCTGACCTCGCCGGTCAATACGCTGTTTATTCTGGCACTGGCATATTATGCCTTTCAGATTTACGTGCTGAACAACTCGCCGCTTCTAAACAAGGCAATCATGCTGGGCATCGCCTGTTTGTGGATTTTGTGGTTTGCAGCCAAGAATCTGATTAAGCTTCTGCTGCTTCTGATCCTGGCGGGAACCGCCGTATACGGCTATTACGGCTATGCCACCCGCGACGCCCGCAAATGCGAGGAAAACGGCGGCGTCTGGAATAAAGAAAGCAAAACCTGCGAAGAAAAAACCGGCTGGCTGCTCGAAATTAAGAAACTGGTCGAACAATATCTGAAAAAATAAGTTACCGACCCGCTTTAGAATCGGCAATTCCCTGCAGCAGGGCCAAAATGGTTCTGCCGGTGCTGTTTCTGAAACGCTGTTTGAGTTTATAGCGGCGTTTGTATTCTTTGACTTTTGGGTTTTCCTTGGCCTTGGCGGCTATCTTTTCCTTGTTTTTAAGATAATATTCGCGGCAGCTTTGTTGGCGGTTGGCATTTTGATTATGCCGACGGTCAATTTCCTTCAACAATTCGGGATTTTCTTCCTTGAGACGGCGTCGCCGTTCATTATTGCGGCTGCGAATGGCTTCGCGGTTTTCCTCACGATATTTCCGGTTGCGGCCGCGGCTGACAATCCGCTGATAATCTTTCTTTTCCTGAGGCATCTGCCGCCAGTATTTTCGGGCGTCGGCCGTCGCTTTTTCAGGATTTTCGGCACGCAGGCGCTGCATGCGCAGTCTGCTTTTTTCGCGCAGTTCGGCTTTTTTTTCTTCTGACAGCGATGCGCGATAAAGCTTATACTTCTCAGGAGAATAGGTTTTGTTCCGGGCTTTGCGGTTGTCTTTCTGCAAAGTTTCCCTGTTGGCATCAAGATATCTTTTCTTTTCCGGATAAAAGGCTTCCAAAACGGCGGCCGCCTCGGCAAAACCGATATTGACCGCGCGGGTGGACGGTTTTTCGGCCGCTTTGAGATTCAGCCGGTTGAACACCTGCGGAAACAAGACCAGCTCCTTGCCGCCGGCTTTGAGTTTGACCGGAATCAGGGCATAAACCGCCAGAAAGGTTTCTTCGGAAAAATAAACATTTCCCTTGAAAACTTCAGCCAAATCATGTTCGGAAAGCAAACAAGACAATCCCGAAGACCGTAGAAAATCCTTTACTTCTTCGCGCTCTTCCGGCACACCGCCCAACCAGGCGCAGAAAATATCCGACAATTCGTCAAAACCGTTTTTATTAAATCTTTTCAATAAAATTCTCCAAACTGATAATGTTCAAATTGTACGTTATTTTGTCTTTTTGTCAAATTGTTTCGGCTTTCAGAAATAATTATTTGCTGGATTTTTGCATTTATATTGATTATGTTAATGTTTGCAGAGATGAGGATTAGATGATGAATCAGTTTAAACAGCAATTTGCGATTATCAACAGAATCAAATGTCTGGTCAAAAAGACCGGTTCGTCCTTTTTCAGACGCCGCAAAGATCCCGGCATATCCGAAGACATTGCCAAAAAAATTCAAAAATCCGCCTATGATCTGAGCCACCTCAAGCAAAAAGACATCATCACGCCTCCGTATCTGGACATTGCCGAACAGCTTCAGGTTGACGATGACCAGATTTTCCGCGCCGCCGTCTATAACCTGACCAACATTGCCGTCAATGAAGAACGCTATGCCGCCGAAATCATCAAAGCGTTGGAAGAGACTGCCTTTCAATGCAACAGAAGCGGAGAACAGCTTGACTATGTCAAAAGCAAAATAAACGTCATAAAAAACAAATTGAGAAACACATAATTACAGCCCTCTCAGATGAGAGGGCTTTTTTGTATGACAAAAATAAAGATGGTTCCATCATTGGTAGACAGAAAAATTTGTACTTTCATTAATAGTTGACTCTTTCCCCAAATCAGCGTATCCTGATATTCAACAGGTGTGGATTTTGAAGTTTGCCCTTGGCGGCCTTTCTCCGTCGCGGGCGGATATCCTTTCTTCGTATCCTTATACGTATATCCTCTTCTTTTTCCTTCCTGTCTGCCCGCTGCGGGCTTCGGTTCTAACTTTGTCGCGAGGTGATACTATGAAGAAATCTGTTTTAATGTTCTCTTTGCTTTCCGGAACGGCTCTTATGTTCCCAAGGCTAACCATTGCCTCCGGCTTACCTGCACTTACACACACATACACACCCGAACCGAAGCCCGCCTTTCAGTTTGAACAACCTGACAAAGCCTTTAAGACCGCCGCCGTCTGTTTCCTCGGCGCCGAAAACTGCGGCGACGCCGGCTTCGGATCCATGGGCGGAGACGACGGCTATAAAGTCGATACCGGGCAGCAATGCAAGAACGAGGGATATTCCGTCACTTCATGTTCCCTCCCCGCTTATCCTTCCGGACAATGTCCATATAACTCCGCCTATTTTGCAAAATGTGTCGAAGACCGTCCCCGCGCCTGCAAAGAAGCAGGCTTTACCGAAACTTCCTGCGCTTCCGGCACGGTCGTGGAGGCGACTTGTTCCTTTGACGCCAATTACAAAAAATGCAAATGCGACCCTTGTTCCGGATATGACTATACCTATGCGCAGGCAACAGCTCAGGGCTATGTTCCCGACGGGAGCTGCTCAAGCTGTTCCGAAACCAAATACAAGCGCAAGGAAAACCCCTGCTCCGGCTACAGCTCCTGCGAATGCGGCGGCGAAACCGGCTCTGCTTCCTGTTACTCCGGATCAATCCAAAAATTTGAATCCTGCAAAAAATGCGACCCATGTGCGGGTTATTATGACTGCGGCGGAAGCTGGCAATACTGCGAAGGAAGCGTTTGTTCCGCGGACAGTTCTCGTTGCAGCACTTACTGCGAAAGCGACCACTTCCCTTATTCCTGCGGCAGTGATTACGGTTCCTGTTACGGCGATTACCGTAACGGATATTGTTCGGTTGAATGTGAGTACCTTGGTTCTTCGTCATCCGGCGATGGAAATCCCGATGGGGGAAGCTCCACAGGAAATACCAGTTGTGCAACAACAATCGGTTGTTCATGCTCTGAACTATCAGACGGCAGAATAAAAATATGTCATAATACTGAATATTCTTGTACCCCGGCCGGTGGTTCAACATATACTGTTTATGAGGATTGTGGTTCTTCTTTCACTACATATGGTGATTGTTCCAGCGCCATTGCAGAGAGACCATATTGCTCTACAGGCGGTTCTCCGAGTTGTTATGTCAATAGTAACACAAGTTACAGTGCGTGTGGTTTTTAGAAGTGTCCGTCCTATTTATCGTTTATCTTGATTGAAACTTCAAAGCCCCGCGGTGCGGGGCTTTGGTCAATCGCTGAAGATTTTGGCAAATTCGTATTTGTCCGTACCGTTAACGGTTCGAATACGTTCATTTTGCAAAATAGTCGGAAGCTCCATTGAACGGAAAACGCTGCGGCGGTCGGCTTTTTCGACAAAGGCACAGACATTTCCGGAAGCGGCCTCAATAAACCTTTTGGAAGCCGCTTTCCAGACGGCGGCAATCTGTTCTGACGGCAAATTGCATTTATCTGCAGAATCAAGCCCCAGCCTGACCAGTTCGGCGCCGCAGGCCGTGTGTTCTATCATCATCTTTCCCGGATTAGACCTGACGCAGTCAAAAGCCAAATCGCGGTTGTGGGTGGTGGGCAGATAGCTGATGCTGTACAACACAACCGAATTTTCCGGCGAGGAAACGTCAAAAGTTTCGGCAACGGTCATCGCCTGCTTATATAAGTCCATCGTTTATTTCCTTTTGTTTTTGACGACATCGAGCTGTCCGTTGGCGACGATGATGTCGGCTGTGTCATTCTCGCCGATTTCGCCGTTCAGAATCTTCATGGCCAGCTTGTTTTCAATCTGATTCTTAAGCAGACGGCGCAGCGGACGTGCACCGTAGACCGGATCATAGCCGTTGTTGACAATCCAGACTTCGGCGGCTTCATTGACATTAAGACGGATATTCTTTTCGGCCAGCCGTTTTTCGATGTTCTTTATCTGAATGTCGGCAATCTCTTTAATATTGCTCTTATCCAGCTTGTGGAACAGCGTAATTTCGTCGATACGGTTAATAAACTCCGGACGGAATGATGCCTTGACAATATCCATGACTCTGGCTTTGACTTTTTTCGGGTCGTCGGCGCCGGTGGCATTGGCCAAAATGTCGGACCCCAGGTTGGAAGTCATGATGATAATGGTGTTTTTGAAGTCAACCGTGCGGCCTTTGCCGTCGGTCAGTCGGCCGTCATCGAGCACCTGAAGCAGAATGTTGAAAACGTCGGGATGCGCCTTTTCGACTTCATCAAACAAAATAACCTGATACGGACGACGACGAACGGCTTCGGTCAAGACGCCGCCTTCCTCATAGCCGACATATCCCGGAGGCGAGCCGATCAGGCGGGCAACCGCGTGTTTCTCCATATATTCGGACATATCAATGCGGAGCATGGCGCTTTCGTCATTGAACAGAAACTCGGCCAGCGCCTTGCTTAGTTCGGTTTTGCCGACGCCGGTCGGACCGAGGAACAGGAACGAACCAATCGGCTGCCGGTGGTCGGAAATGCCGGCGCGGGAGCGGCGAACTGCATTGGCAACCGCGGCAATCGCCTCTTTCTGACCGACGACGCGTTTGGCCAGAAAATCTTCCATATGAACCAGTTTTTCCTTTTCGCCTTCAAGCATCTTGTCAACCGGAATGCCTGTCCACTTGGAAACAACCGCGGCAATGCTCTCGTCGGTAACGACTTCCCGAACGTGACTTTTGGCGTCTTTGGCCTTTTCCTCAATATTTTGCAGTTTCTGTTCCAACTGCGGAATAACGCTGTACTGAAGTTCGCCGGCACGTTCATAGCGTCCTTCCCGTTTGGCAATGTCAACTTCTATCCGCGCCTTGTCCAGCTTGTCCTTGATTTCGGTAATATCGGCCAGGCCCTGTTTTTCTTCTTTCCATTTGTCTTCCAAACCTTTGGCCTTGGCCTCAAGCCCGGAAATCTCATAACCGATGAGTTCCAGACGCTGTCCGGACTTTTCGTCGTTTTCCTTTTTGAGCGCCTCACGTTCAATTTTCAGCTGCAGAATACGGCGGTCAAGTTCATCAAGTTCTTCCGGTTTGGAATCAATCGCCATACGCAGCGAACTGGCTGCCTCGTCCATCAGGTCGATAGCCTTGTCGGGCAGAAAACGGTCGCTGATGTAACGGTTGGACAAGGTGGCGGCGGCAATAAGCGCGCTGTCGGAAATGCGCACGCCGTGATGAAGCTCGAACTTATCCTTGATGCCGCGCAGTATGGAAATGGTTTCTTCAACGCTCGGTTCGGAAATGAAAACCGGCTGGAAACGACGAGCCAAAGCGGCGTCCTTTTCAACATATTTTTTATACTCCGACAGAGTCGTTGCGCCCAGACAATGAAGTTCGCCCCTGGCCAGCGCCGGTTTGAGCAGGTTTGAGGCATCCATAGAGCCTTCGGAAGCGCCGGCGCCGACAATGGTATGCATTTCGTCAATAAACAGTATGATATTGCCGTCCGAAGCTTCAACGTCTTTCAAAACGGCTTTCAGGCGCTCTTCAAACTCGCCGCGAAACTTGGCGCCGGCAATCAACGCGCCCATATCAAGAGCCAGCAGCCGCTTATGACGCAGACTTTCCGGAACGTCGTCGTTGACGATACGCATGGCCAGCCCCTCGACAATGGCGGTTTTGCCAACGCCCGGCTCGCCGATGAGTACCGGATTGTTTTTGGTACGGCGAGACAGAACCTGAATCGTCCGGCGGATTTCATGATCACGGCCGACAACCGGATCCAGTTTGCCTTCTTTGGCCTTGGCGGTAATGTCGACGGCAAACTTCTTCAGCGCCTCAAAATTGTCTTCAGCCGTTTCAGAATCGGCCAAACGCCCTTTGCGGTATTCGTTGATTGCCTGATTAAGCTTGACCGGATTAACACCGCCGTTGCTCAAAACGGCATGCGCTTTGGTACCGTCGGTCATGGACAGCGCCTGCAGAATGCGTTCCAAAGTGACATATTTGTCATTGGCCTTATCGGCAAGCTTTTCGGCCTCCATCATTACCCGGGTAAAATCCTGCGACATCATGCTCTGCACCGACTGACCGGAAACGGCCGGGATTTTTGCCAGTTCGGCATCGGTTTCGCGGCGAATCTGGCTCAGCGAACCGCCGGACTTCAAAATCAGGTCAATAATCTGCCGGTCTTCCAGCAGTGATTTCAACAGGTGTTCGGGAGAAATGTACTGATGTTTTTCCTTGGCTGCAAGATTGATAACGTCTTGTATCAACTCCTTGGATTTGCTGGTAAGTTTTTCAAAATCCATATTTTTGCCCTCTGTTTTTAATGTTCTATTCTAACATTAATATAGTGAGGACGGCAGGGCAAAATCAAGTTTATCAACGAATTTTTTAGGCTTGCGGCTGCGGCAGCGCCTTGAGGTCAATCACGGTAATTTCGGACGGCGCAAACAGGCGCATGGCCGGTCCCCAATAGCCGGCGCCGTTGGAAACGTACAGCTTAATGCCGTTAACGTCGTACAGGCCGGAAAGATATTTGTTGGCATATTTGGCCAAAATCTGGAACGGAAAGACCTGACCGCCGTGCGTATGGCCCGAAAGCTGCAAATCCACGCTGTCCTTGCTCAGATAATCGGCAAAATCAGGTGTATGAGAGAGCAGAATACGGTAGCTGCCTTTCCGGGCGCCTTTAAAGGCCTGCAGAAAGTTGACGTTCCAGATATCGCTGTTGTTGGCAATGTGCGCGTCGGGAATGCCGGCAATATAAACATTGTGGTCGGGAATACGGACGCCGTGGTTAAACATAATCAGAAAGCCCATGTTCTTGAACTTGAACTGCCAGGGTATCAGACCGTTGTAAAACTCATGATTGCCAAAGGTATACAGCGGCGGATATTTGGCCTTCAGCCGTTCCAGCTCTTTCATGTGCGGCTTGACGGCATCTACCTTGTCATCGGCAATGTCGCCGACCAGCACAATGGCGTCGGCATCAAGGGCATTGACCCGGTCAACCAGTTTTCTGACCGTTTCGACCGGCGTCGTACGGTTGATATGCGTGTCATTAATCATGACAATACGCATGTCCTTGCTGATACGGGCACTGGCGAACTCGAGCCTTTTGAGCTCCGGTTCCCTGGCACCGCCGTAAACGGCCATAGAAGCCAACACAGCCGTCAAAAGCACGACAATAAAATTGGCTTTGTCCAGCAGATTGATGTTTTTGGGGTGAAGTTTCCAGTTCTCGCCGAAGATTTTGCTGTAAATCCAATAGAGGGCAAACCAGACGACATCGCGGAACAAAAGCATGGAAAACAGGATAAAAACCGTTCCGAACATAAGATAAAGGATTTTGGAAACAACGGCAAAAGCTTCGGGGCCAAAGAGACCGGAGTCACGCACCAGACCGACCAGCAACGGGGCAAACCAACCGACAACGACCAGAAGGCCGACAATAATTTTGCGGGAACGGCGAATATCGGAATAGCCGACCAGAGTCTTGATGGTAATTGCCGAACAGGCAACGGCAATAATCGCGGAAGCTATGGCAAAGTACATTTAATCCCCTCAAACAGTTCAGACTGCGGCAGCGGCAGCCTTCTTGCGGTATGTCCGCTTGGCTTTGGGCTGCTCGGCACCGGCCGGCACCGTTTCGCCCTGGGCGGCAACAGCCGCGTTGGCTTCGGCGGAAGAAATCTCTATAACCTTAAACTCGCGGCGGGGCGACTGAACAACAGTTTCGGCAACCGGCATCTCGACAACATTGCCGGCATTTTCTCCGGTCTCGGCATTGTCGTTGCAAACCGGAGCTCCGGCCTCTTCCTGATTTTCAAAACGCTTTTCCTGAGGACGGTTCTGATTCTGATTTTTCTTCTCGTTGATTTCGGTAACGATTTTGCGATAATGTTCGGCATACTGGCGGAAAACTTCCATCTCGACATAGTTGCCGTTGCCGTGGGCTTCCTTGGCAAGCTCGTTATACTTCTTAATCAAATCGAGCGCCGTACCGCTGATTTTGCCGGCAATGCTGGTCGAATCGAATTTGTAATTTAAAGAATAAATCTGGTTGTTATTGTTACGATACTTGTTGTTCATTTTTTTCATAAGTTTAATACCATAATCCATCAAGCCGAAACACCTCAAAGTTGAGGCTACGGGAAATACATTAAAAAAAGGTTTATTTCGGAAAAAAGTGCAAAACCAACTCTCTAAAGGCACTTATCGAAAGTTATCATACAGAAAAAAACGTGAAATGCAATTCATTTTTTCAAAATAACACATCTTTCCGTTCCGGCAAGATCCGGTCTGATTTCCAACGCGCTCAAACCGCGGCCGGCAAAGACTTCCGATATATGCCGCGCCTGACCGATGCCTGCTTCCAATAAAATATAGCCGCCTTTTTTTAAGAGTAAAGGGGCAAGCGAAGCTATTTTTTCATAATGCGCAAAACCATCCGCACCGCCGTCCAGCGCGGAAAGGGGGTCATGCTCGCGCACTTCCGGCTCCAGAGAGGCGATGTCGGCAGTGGGAATATAAGGCGGATTGGAAACAATCATATCAAAACCCGTTCCGGTTTCCCGCACAAAATCATCGTCAAACCAGCTGCGGCAGACAAAGGCAACCCGCTCCGACAGGCCAAGCCGCGCCGCATTGCGGCGGGCGATCTCCAAAGCCGCCGCCGATTTGTCGACGGCCGTGCCGCAGGCCTGCGGACAATCGTCCAGAATCGAGAGGATAATGCAGCCGGAACCGGTGCCCAAATCCAAAATACGTTTCAAACCGTTTCGGCGGACAAGCCCGACGGCGGCCTCGACCAGAATTTCGGTATCAGGACGCGGGGTAAGCACATCTTCGCTGACGATAAAATCGTTCTTATAAAATTCGCGGCGGCCAAGCAGTTTGTCCAACGGGACATGCGCCAGCCGCCGTTCGACCAGCCGCCGCAACTTTTGTTCCGCTTCGCCGTCGACTTCGGCAAAAGGACTGCCGCCGACATGTTCCAGCAATATTCTGGCCTCCAGCCGCGGCGACGGAATATTTCCGGCAGCCAGCAGCCGAACGACCTCGTTCAAATCCAAACTCATATTTTCCTCATATAAAAAATTATTCCGAGTTTAGAAGAATTACATCTTTTTGCAAGCAATAAAAAAAATCCCGGATAATTCCACCGGGATTTTTTCTGTATTACCTTTGCACTAAAGCGCTTCCAAATGCCCCATATCACTAGCGTCACAGAAACACTTATAGTTCGTGGTGCAGCTGACGCCCTGCGGACAGCAACATTTCATACCGTTGCAGTTCATTACCCGGCTCGGCGAGTTGCAGATGAAAGGCTGCGGTTTTACCGGACCAACATCACATTTGTATTTGGTTACTCCACAAGCCGTACATGAGTCCTTAATACCATAAACACAACTTGTCAGCAGATATCCCGGGCATTCAGTCGAGTAGGTGCAGGTCTTGCAGGTCTGGCACTTTGACGAACAATCGGAGAAGTACGACTGACAGCCGTAAGAACAGCTGGCCGCTGTTCTGTTGCGGCAGTTATCGGGATAGCATGCCGTGCATTTGCCGCAGGAGTTGGTCGTTTTGCAGCCATAAGTACAGCTCAGCGACGTGACGCTGCAGGCCGGATCCGACTTACAGGAGACGCAAACACCACAGCTGTTGGTGCTGGCACAGCCGTACGGACAGGATACCGCAGTCTTGTCACAGTCCGGGTTGCCTTTGCAGCCGGTGCATTTGCCGCAGGAGTTGGTCGTTGCGCAGCCGTACGAACAGGTTTTGGAAGTCACGTCACAGTCCGGATTGGTCTTGCAGGCGGTGCACTTGCCGCAGCTGTTGGTGCTGGCGCAGCCGTACGAACAGGATATCGAGGTTGCGTCACAATCCGGGTTTCCGGTTGCGGTCTGGCATTTGCTCGGACAGTCCGACCACCATTTTGAACAGCCGTATGGGTGCGAAACGTCGGTTCGGTTGTGGCAGTTGTCGCTGTAGGCGATTTCGCATTTGCTGGAGCAATCGCTATAGTATTTTTTACAGCCGTAAGGAGTGCTGACCGAAGTCCTGTTTCGACAGTTGTCGCTGTAACAGGTCTGACATTTAAATTCGCAATCGGAATATGTACTCATACATCCGTATGTACAGTCTTTATGCGTACGATTGTCACAGTTGTTGGTCTTGGCAATCTGGCATTTGGTTGAACAGTCCGGCCAGTAGGTCTGGCAGCCGTAGTTGGCCGGAACCGATTCACGGTTTCGGCAGTTGTCGGTATAAGCCGTCTGGCACTTGCTGGAGCAATCCGCAAAATACGCAACGCAGCCATACGGCGTTGAAACCGCCGTGCGGTTCCGGCAGTTGTCCGCATAAGCCTTCTTGCAGACCGTGTTGCAGGGCGCCGGATAATATTCCTCACAGCCGTACGCTCCCGTAGACACGCCTGTCGGGCAGGTGCACTGCGTATATTTGCCGCCGCAGCTGTCCCCGCTCGGCGAACGCGGCGACGTACAGTTGGAGGTATTGTAGGCATATTCGCTCTTGCAGGCGCAGGACTGATACTTGCCGCCGCAGGAAGCGCCTTGTCCGACTTCCTTTGAAGAACAAGTCTTGAGAGCCGGGTCGCATTTGCATGAAGCGTATTTTCCGCCGCAGTTCTCGCCGACGCCGACCTGTCCGGCGGGGCAGGTTACGAGGTTCGAGGCGCATTTGCAGCGCGTAATATAAGATTTGTTATAAGGGCAATAACCTTCCGGCACCTGAACGGAATTGCAGTTGTTTAAGATGAACCCCTCGTTTTTGCATTGCGCGGCGGTGTCAATGGTATAGTCTTCGCCGTCGCCGCCTTTGCCGTAGGAGATTTCGTTGTCGCAGTCGCCAACTCCCAGAAAACACACCGCCGCCGTCTTATAGGCGCGCGACATGTCTATAACAGAGGCGGGCTTCAGTTCTATTTTTGTAGTGTGCTGTGTGTTGGTATTACCCGGAGGCGAATACGCCATTGCCGGCAGGCTGAAAAGCAGGCCGACCACTAATGTTAGGAAAATTTTACATTTTGACATAATATCACCTCGCAAGTAATTAAAACTAAAGCCCGTTTTATAAGGTGACAGATATGCGAGAAGAATTTCCGAAAGAGCAGACGCTCCCGGAAATGAGAAACACATCACAAACCACACCTTGATTCTAAGATAATACAGGAAGCGACAATTGTCAACATCTTATGAGGATATTATTTTTTTTGCCCATAAATACTGAAAAAGCCCGCGGCTGCGGGCTTTTTTTGAAAATCAAACTCTGTCAATTCTGATGCTGGACAATGTTCTGCCGGGCAATATTCCAAGCGTTCAGAATGCTCTCGTTATCCGGTTTCAGGCTGCGAACAAAAGCCAAACGGCGTTCCATATTTTCCTTAAGCAGGTTCAAATCAATGCTCTTTGAAAATCTGCCTTTGAAAACAAAACCTTTTTCCTGTTCGGCTGCCGCCATTGTCCTTCTCCGTTTTTTGTCCGGTTATTTTAACACATTTTTTGCGCCAATTCAAGCTTTACCAGCGCCGAAAGTTTCTCAAAAGCCTTTTTCTCAATCTGACGGACACGCTCACGGCTGATACCGAATTTGACACCGATTTCCTCCAGCGTAACCGGCTTGTCGGTCAGCATACGGCTTTTAATTATATACTGTTCGCGCTCACCCATTTCGTTCAGGCATTCGCGCAGAACTCTGGCTTTAAGGGCGTTTTCCTGACGGCGGCCGAGGTTTTCCTCAATATTCTGGCGACTGTCGACGACAAAATCGACTTTTTCTTCGTCGCTGTCATCGCAGGCGGCCACATTGAGGGACTTGTCGCCACCCATGCGGCGGTTCATTTCGACAACGTCCTTTTCGTCGACGACCAGCTCTCTCGCGATGCTTTTGACAACCGTCGGCTCAAGCTCGCGGTTTTCATAAATACCCAAGCGCGCCTTAATACGGTTGAGGTTATAAAAAAGTTTTTTCTGCGCGGCGACCGTGCCGATTTTAACCAGCGACCAGGAACGCAGAATATAATCGTTAATCGCAGCCTTAATCCACCAAATGGCATAGGTAGCCAGCCGAACCTTTTTGTCGAGGTCAAACTTTTTGACGGCCTGCATCAGCCCGATATTGGCCTCGGACACAATGTCGGCCATCGGCAGTCCGTAGCGGCGGTAGGTCAACGCAATTTTGGCGGCCAGACGCAGATGCGAGGTAATCAGCTTCTGCGCAGCGGTCAAATCGCCGTTTTCCTTGAAATCGCGAATCAGCCGCGTTTCTTCGTTTTCGCTGAGAACGGGAAATTTCCTGATTTTTTCGAAGTACGAGAACAGGCTGTTCTCTTCAATAACCTGAGGCAGATTGCCCGTATTTCTGATTACCATAACTTCCGAATTTTGACTCATATATTTCCAACCTTCTTTCAACTGATACTGAAATATAATTTAGGTATCGAACAAAAGCCTTTCAATATCTCCGAACAAAAATATTACGACTTTTGTTTTAGAGAATCAACATAATATTTTGCTTTTTTGAAAAATCGGCTAATCGTAGATAAACGACAGGATACCGTCGCCCGTACCTTCGGGCAGGAAGTTGATGATGTCGGCAACATTCCCCTCGCCGACCGGATAAACCAAAACGTAAACATCGGCGGCTTTGCCCTGTCCGAGACCGCGGCAGAGACGCAAGTCGGCATCGTTCAGCCCGCGGTTGATTTTGGTCATGATAATGGCATTGGCAACGTTGAAATCCTGTTTGGCGGTAAAGCCCTCAACCTTTACTTCGCCGAAACGGGAAAGATTGCGGCGCAGCAGAATGTCGCGGCGGCGGTCAATGAGCATGGTTGCCGGGTGTTCGGACTGATAAGCTTCGATTTTTTCGACAATTTTCTGCGTCAGGCGCGGATCGGAACATTCCGGGCGCGGCGTTGCCCCGACTTCAAGCTCCGGCAAAACATTGAATTCGGGCGCCGCAATTTCAACCGGCTGCTCCTCCGCAGCGGCAATCTGAGACGCCTCGTCCGGAGCGGCAGCCGCCGGCCGGTTCGTTTCCGCCGCCAAGGCAGGCACCGCCGACAGCAGACATAAGCTTAAAAAGAATCCCAGATTGCGCACGGTTTTATTCCTTTACGGTCAGAAGTTGATGGAATTCGGGGTTCTCGGGAACGGGATCACATCGCGGATATTGCCGATGCCGGTAACCAGCATCATCATCCGTTCAAACCCCAAGCCGAAACCGGCATGCGGCACCGATCCGTATTTGCGGGAATCGAGATACCAGCCGTAGTCGTCTTCATGCATGCCCATTTCATGAATTTTCCGCACCAGAACGTCATAGCGTTCTTCACGCTGCGAACCGCCGATAAGCTCGCCGATACCCGGAACCAGAACGTCCATGGCGGCGACGGTGCGGCCATCATCGTTCAAACGCATATAGAAAGCCTTGATTTCCTTCGGATAATCGCGAACGATTACCGGGCGTTTGAAGTGAACCTCAGCCAGATAACGCTCATGCTCGGTCTGCATGTCAATACCGAACTCCGGCGTATATTCGAACTTGTGACCGGAGTTTTTCATAATCTCAATAGCCTCGGCATAAGTAATGCGTGCAAAGCCGTTTTCAACGATATTGTTCAGTTTGTCCAGCAGGCCGGGTTCGACGAATTTGTCAAACAGTTCCAAATCTTCGGCGCAATGCTCCATAACATGTCTGACACAGCTGCGAACCATATCCTCGGCCAAATCCATGTCGTCATAAATGTCGGCAAAGGCCATCTCCGGCTCAATCATCCAAAACTCGGCGGCATGGCGCGTGGTATTGGAGTTTTCGGCGCGGAACGTGGGGCCGAAAGTATAGATATCTCCCAGGCCCATGGCATACATTTCGCCGTTGAGCTGTCCGGAAACAGTCAGGTGCGCTTCCTTGCCGAAAAAGTCCTGCGAATAGTCAACCCGGCCGTCCTTGGTACGGGGAACATTATTCAGGTCAAGCGTAGTGACCTGAAACATTTCGCCGGCACCCTCACAGTCGGAACCGGTAATCAGCGGCGTATGGACGTAGCGAAAACCGCGGTCATGGAAAAACTTGTGAATGGCGAAAGACAGTTCGGAACGAACGCGGAAAGCGGCGCCGTATTTGTTGGTACGCGGACGCAGGTGTGCAATGCTGCGCAGATATTCGTCCGAGTGCTTTTTCTTCTGCAGCGGAAAATCTTCGTCGGCGACGTCATAGACTTCAACCTTGTCCGCAACGATTTCATATTTCTGGCTGCCGCCCTTTGACTCGACCAACGCTCCGGTCACGGCCAGAGAGGAACCGGTCGTGAGTTTTTTGACTTCGTCATAATTGGCTAAATTGTTATTGGCAATAATCTGAATATTTTTGAGACAGGAGCCGTCATTAAGCTCGATAAACGAAAAATCTTTTGCATCGCGGCGGGTTCTGACCCAGCCTTTTACCAGAACTTCTTGTTCCGGTTTGTCAGCCGCTAACAGGCTTACAACTTTAGTTCTTTTTAACATCTTAAATTTCCTCAAATATTCATTATTTTATTATTGCCTTTACAGAGCGTGCCCAATATATAACACTTATCTTTAATTGTCCAGCATTGACAAATGTTAATCTATGTATAATTATAACTTCAACATTAATTTTTTGCGGAGAAAACCCATGAAAAAAGCTGCCTTACTGATGATTTTGCCCATGCTGCTGACAGCGGGGGCCTGCACCTCGAGAATCGGCGCCGACCAATATGACACCAGTGCCGTCGGCGAAGTTAACCGTGCGGTTAAGGGAACGGTGGTTTCGGTACGGCAGATTTCCATTGCCAGCAACAACGGCGCCGGAACGCTCATCGGCGGTGCTGCCGGCGGCGTGGCCGGCTCAATGATCGGCGGTTCGGACACCGCGCACATTCTGGGTGCCATCGGCGGCGCGGTCGTCGGCGGCATTGCCGGCAACGCGGCGCAGGAAGGACTTTCGTCTCAGAGCGGCTACGAATATGTGATTCAACTGGACAACGGCAGCATGGTTACCGTCTCGCAGGGCAATGACGTTCTGCTCAATCCGGGGCAGAAATGTATGGTGCTTTATGGCAAACGCGCCCGCGTTGTTCCTTATTACGGAAACTAAATTTTTCAAAAGCCCTCTTTTCAGAGGGCTTTATTTTTAAACCTCATCAACCAAGGTGATTTTTATCTTTTTTTGATAATAAGCGCAAAGGCGAAAAAATTTATAAAGGTCGCCGCAACTTCCTCTTTCTATCCGTTCTATCAGGCCTTATGGAAGTTTGGTGTTTGGGCGGTTTTGATGAGCTTTTGCCACCTATTGCGCAGCTCCAACCACAGCGCAAAGCCCAGGTCTTTGAAAAACTCGGTTTTGACGTGAGATTTGGTGATTTTTGTCATTATGTTCAACTCCTCTTTGTTTTTGAATAAAACAAAAACCGCTCTCAACTGAGAGCAGAGGAGTTGTAAACTGTAACACGATAGCACGCTTATTCGTCCGCTAAAAGCGGCTTATTTCGCGTCATCCTCCACAAGTGGAGGTCATAAATTTTCTTGTAAGGAGTTTGCAGACTCCGCCGGCGGGCTAACCTTTTCCGCCGGCAAAAGTTATTATATTTCTTGTTTGGAAACTATTTTTTTCTAAAACTTTTATATGTCGCCCAAATGACAGACAAACATAAAAAGACAATGTAGATATAATAAACGTAAGTTAAATACGCTATCGGTGCCGGCGGAATTTCTGCACCATTATATTGGGCTTTTGCTGCTTTATGCCCATAAATCATTCCGGGGATTAGCATAAATATAATGCTGAAATATTCGCAGAAACCCAATGCCGCCAAATAATTGCTCGTTTTGGCAAATTTGTTTTGGAAACGACTGATAAAATCATATTTTTTCTTAAAACACAAAACAATAAACATTATAAAAAAGATGCTTAATATCGTAATGCTTGCAACATCTGCCCCAGCACCTTGGGGAAAGGAAGACAACAAGGAGACGATAAAGTAAAATCCACCTAAAATTAAAACATGCCAAGCAAAAGTTTTCATAAATATATCTCCTGTTAAATTGTTTTTATTAAATCATTTATTTTTTTACGTTTGCAAGTGTCATTATATGTCTGCTTCGCAACAAAACCTATTTTACCAAGATTAAAACCCGTATTCCATTTTTTATAATCGGAATTTTTCCTATAGCAAAATCTACCGTTTTATTTCCCGTCTTAGCTGGATTTTCGGCGTTAGACATTTTGTATACTTCAGTAGCTCGTTTGATAATACCCTTAGGGGAACAGTCTCCAGTATATTTTGTCTTATTCGTTTTTTAGGCATATTTATATCCTTTCATCGGTTTGTTTAAACAAAAAAAATCCGAAGATTTTAATCTTCGGATTTTAGATACACTTATAGTAAATGATGGTTATTCTATAACAAAAACAAGTGCAATTTTCAAGACAAGATGAAAACCATCAACAACTTTTCAGGGAGTAACATTTTGTCTAATTTCGTCTTTACAGTAAAATTATTCAATGTTATAGTGAATGAACAAATAACTCTATTATTAACATTAAAACTTTGAAAAAATGGAAACATCAAAATTTCGTTTTCAGGGTACGTTACTTGTGCCTGTTAAAAATATTGAAACCAGTCTTAATTTTTTCTGGGCTGGCAGCCTCAAAGCTGAAAATAATGAGGTCTTTGTTATCGTCTTTAAAGCCGAAAACAAAGATGAATTTGTTCCGCTTCTGGAAAAAGACTTGAAAATTCTTCAAGACATGGAACAGACTGACAGCGTAAAACAACAAATTGCGTTTATCGAAAAAACGCTCTCTGAAACAAAAAATCCCGTATTCATCAAAGTGCCAGATCAACAAATGCTGGACGTCGCACAGGGTATTGTTTCTCAATATTTGAGAAACAACAATTATCCGGTTCGTTTTACCAGAGAAAATGTTATTTATACATCTGGTATTATTGCTGTCTATTAACGTATGTTTCTAAAAAAAACTCTTTTGCGTTGTTAAACGCAAAAGAGTTTTCTCGCATTCTGGCCCTTTTATCACATATCATAAAAGACGGCGTTTTTGTCAGCCGTATATATGCCGCCTTCGTCCGCTACATCGTAGTAAACATAAACGACATTGGCACGCTGCCGTCCCCAGGCGTTGAAATTGCCAATAACTTGTCTCGATAAGCTATGCGTAAAAACGGAACGTATGGTATTATCCAAATTTATGGCAAAGGCGTTGCTGAAGTTCGGACTGGTTAAAATATTCATTACCACGATACCGCCTTTTTTCAGATTATTTTTGACGCGGGTAAAATATTCCTTCGTGATCAAGTCCATCGGAATTATGCCCATACCGGAATAGGTATCCAGCACGATCAGATCATATTTCTGCGTGCTGTCTTTCAGAAACTGGTTGGCATCTTCGACAACAAAGCGCTTGTTCGGCGTCAGCTTATGCTTTAGAAACTTCTCTTCAGAAATTTTCAGAAGAGAACGGTCTATATCCAGAAAAGTATAATTATGAAAGGCGTCGCCCTCACCCATGGTAAAACCGCCCGCCCCCAGAATAAGCACGTCTTTTTTCCGGTCCCCGGGCAAAGTTTCAATAAAGTTTTCCTGAACATAGCGGACATAGCCAAACCAATATTTCCGGTCGGACGAAATTTTGGAAGAATTGCCGCCGTTAATGACCATCGCCCGCGCCTGCCCGTCATCAGTGTCAAGAATCGAAATCGTTGAGACGGCATTGTTTTCCACGATGTCGTAAACCTCGCGCAACAGACTGCTGCGGTTCAGCATAACCGCAAAAACAATTATCAGCCCGAGCCAGTACCAGGCGGCCTTTTTAGCCAAAAGCATCGAGGCGGCGGCCGCGGCGACGACAACGACGATAATCGTGTGATTGACACCGATAAACGGCATAATGACCAGTGTGGTCAAAATTGATCCCAGCACCGAGCCAATCGTATCGACCGCCATAATCTTGCCGGTGCAGTTGCGGTTGTACCGGTGCAGATAACGGCTGAGCAGCGCAGTAATTTTGCCGAACAGATACGGCGCGGAAGAAAGGAATATCAGCGAGTAGACAAAGGTTTTGAGAACGTTTGACTTAAGACCGGCAGCACTCATGAAACCAAAATACATGTCCAGCAGAACATAGCTTGAAGCCAGAACCACCATCAGCGCCACGGTGGCAAAGTCATGCGAAACGGCGGCGCGAACGGAATCGCGGCTCAGAGGAAGTTCGGCGCCGCGCCAGTAGCCCCAGGACATGAAGGCCAAAAAGATGCCGATAACCACCGAAGCGGTAATTGCCGTCGACCCGACGAAGCCGCTCAGCTGGCGCAAAACGATAAGCTCCAGCGACAGAGAAGCGTAGCCGCCGATAAAAATTGCCAGCAGCAAGACAAAACGAAGACGGCGGGTCATGACAATATCCTCAAAGCAAAAAATTCTCTACCGAAAAAACGCAGCGGCCGTCCGGCTCACAGACAGAGGCAGAAAACGGCGCGGCGGCAAAATGTCCGAACGGCGCGGCCAGTTCGACCGGCGTATCGCCGATATTGACGGCGACAAACAGATTATCGCGGAAAAAGCTTAAAAACTCATTACCGAGTTCGGCACGGCGGTAAGGCGCGTCAACCAGCGCCGGATACCGGCTGCGGAGTTCAGCCAGACGGCGCAGAATATCGGTCAGGACATTATCGGGCTGAAGTTCCAGACAGCAGCGCAGTTCTCCGTCGCCGCCGCTTTTGTGACCGGGAACGCCCCATTCGCTGCCGTAGTAAAGAGACGGAATGCCGGGCATTGTATATAACAGAGTATATACAATCGGCAAGTGACGGCTGTCTTTGAGCTTGGAAGCCAACCGGCTGACATCGTGATTGTCGGCAAAGTTGTATAACGGCCAGCCGCGGTAAATGCCCGGGCCGTCTTCGCCGAACTGGCGATCGAAGGAGTGGGCGATTTCGAACATATTATGCGTGTTGCAGCTTGACCAAAGACCCTTCCAACATTCGTAATTGGTAACCGAATCGACCAAACCGGGGCGCAGCCAGCGGCGATAATTCGCCTTTATGACCTCGCCCAGCAGCCAGAAATCCGGTTTCAGCCCGGCGGTAAGATCGCGCAGCTCGCGCATGAAGTCCATATTCAGGCAATAGGCAACGTCCAGGCGCAGGCCGTCAATGCCGAAAGCTTCTATCCAGAAACGGACCGCATCCAGAAGACAGCGGCGGACTTCGGGATTGGCAAGATTGAGCGTGACCAGGTCTTCACAGCCTTCCCAGGCATGATAGCACAGACCGTCATTGAAACCGTTGTTTAAGCTGAAATTAACGGTAAACCAGTCTTTATACGGCGAGTTTTCACGTTTTTCGACAACGTCGCGAAACGCCCAGAAATCACGTCCGACATGGTTGAACACTCCGTCCAGCACCAAATTCATGCCGGCAGCATGAACCGCCTCGGCAACCGCGCGAAAATCGTCATTTGAGCCAAGTCGGCGATCCAGCCGCAAAAAATCGGCCGTGTCATATCCGTGTGCGGAAGACTCCCAAACCGGCCCCAGCAGAAGCGTATCGCAACCCAGGCTTTGAATATGCGGCAGCCAGCCGCTGATTTTGGAAATTCGGTTTACGGGTTCGGACGCAAAGCCGTTGCGCGGCTCAACAGCGCAGAAACCCAGCGGATAAATATGATAGATGATACTTCGGTCAGTCCGCATGGCACCTCCTATCGGCTAAAATACCCGATTAAAGATTTAATGCAATCTTTTTGTTTAGATATAAATATCTGTTGACATTATACCCCCTGCCGGTATATATTCCCCTTATACCCTATAAGGGTATGTAATTTTAACAAGGAGATTTGAAATGGCCTGTAACAACCCCAAATGCAAAAACCCGAACTGCACCTGCGGCGACAACTGTACCTGTGACGAAACCCATCAGTGCGGCGAAGGCAAAGACTGCGGCTGCAAGGAAAACGAAAAAGACTGCGGCTGCCACAAGTGTGACTGCGACAAATAGCCAGACCAGCGAGGCCGAGATGGAAAACGAAAAACACCGGCACCCCTGCCACAAACAGGAGATTCCGCGCCTGAACAGAGTCATCGGACAACTGGAGGGCGTGAAGAAGATGATTGAAGAACTGCGCTACTGCCCGGATATTCTTATCCAGCTGCGCGCAGCCCGCTCGGCCATCCGCGCCGTGGAAAGCAACATTCTGAAAACCCATCTGCAATCCTGCGTGGCGCAATCGTTTGCTTCGGAGGAAGACAAAGAGCAAAAGCTCAACGAACTGAAAGAGCTTTTTGACCGCTTTGAAAGCTAAACAAAACCCCTCCGGACGGAGGGGTTTTTCAATTACTGCATTTTGTTGGCGTCAAAGTTCTTTACTTTGGCGTCGGTAGCAAAATCAGCCGTATTGGCAATGGTATGATTTACGGACTCGGCCAGATAGTTTTCATAAACGTACAAGCCGCCGTAACCGAGCGCCGCCAAAACAATGATATAAAAAATCGCTTTCATTTCCTTCTCCTTAAACATGATTGCCTTTGCACAAAATCATATTGCAATAAAACGGTTATGGCAAGGCTCTTTATCTTTTTTTGCGTTTCATCAGCAGCTCGGGATAGTCTGCGCCGATACGCAGCGACAGTTCCAGCCCGGCTTCGGCAACGACGGCATTGAGGCGGGCAATGTCCGCTTCGTTTTCTTCGCCCTCTATGCCGATTTCGACAAAACGGCCGAGGTTTCTGACATCGTCAAGCGTAACGGTAACACCGCCGCGAGTGAAGACTTTGCGCTGTTTGTCCACGACGCATTTCTCCTTTTTGCCGCAAGCCGCCATAACCTGTTTCATTTTTCCGGCGTCTTCCGGCGCAAAGACGGTTTCGGTTTCTTCTGCCGCGTTGTCGGAAACCAGGCGGCGGAGACCTATCGAAGCGCTTTTGTTGACCGTGTCTTCGCGAATGCGCAGCCAGGTACGGAAACCGCCAATCGTTTCATCGACAATATAGTAGGTATCCAACTGGCGACAGAATTGCCCGGCCTTGTATCCCAGCGCCCGCAGCCGCGGTTCAAAGCTTTTTTCGACCATAAATTTGAGTTCAAGTTCCATAATCTACCCCTCTCCCACACACTTTGGCTTAATATAGTCCGGTTTATTTAAAAAAGCAAACGCCCGGCGCACTAAAGCGCGAGGCGTTGCAAATTTTTTAGTCCTTACGTTTGGAATAGCGGGCGTATTCAGCCTCGCGTTCGGCAGAAACGGTTCGTCCCCTGCCGGTAAGGCGTTTGGTCAGTTCATCGTTGGTTGACCAAGTTTGATAGAACATCGGCGTTGCTTGCGGCAAAACGGCTCTGAAAGCGCGACTCATGTAGTTCTGCCAGGCAAGTGCCGGATTTCCTTCGTCCTGCAGAGGCGAGGTTCCATGCAGTTCATAGCCGTCGCCGTTCCAAGTGAGAACCAAATCCGCCGGCAGTCCGCATTGCGAATGGAAGCGCCGGATAATTTCGGCCGCCTGATTGACGGTAAATTTTCCGCCGCAGGCAACAAGCGACTTGGTAACAAGCCCCGTACCTGCCGATGCCACGCTGTTCAGCGGAACGGTGTAGCCTTTTTCGCGCAGGGCATCAATGCCGGCATTGGTTTTGACGATATTCCAAACCTGCCCGTAGGTCATCTGGTGCGGCTGCTCCGGTTTGAAGAACAGACCCAGATAAACGACTTCGTCGCAAACCATACAGGCATCTTGCAGAACATAGCCGCCGCAGTTTTCCAAAAACTTTTGCAGGCGCAGTTTGTTATTGGCAAGAAGATTCTCGACATGATTTTCTATCGCATCAAACTCGGAAGACGAAAGGTCAACCAAAATGTAAGGAATAAAAATTCCCGGAATCAATTTTGTTTTCATAAACTTAGGGATTTAATTATACAATTTTTTTCGATAATCAGGTTAAAGCATTTTTGTCTATCTGTCAAATATATTTGTGTTATAAAATTTTAAACTTTTGCGGCTATATTCAAGGGCGAATCATAACCATTGTTTGAGGGAGGTTTTTATGGCCAAGCGTTTTATCTTAAACGAAACCAGCTACCACGGGCACGGCGCCGTCAACGAGATTGTGCCGGAAGTCAAAAGCAGAGGTTTCAAAAAAGCACTGATTGTTACCGACGCCGATCTGGTAAAGTTTCAGGTGGTTAAAAAAGTGACCGACATTCTGGACACCAACAAGATGGCTTACGAGATTTTTGACAAAGTCAAGGCCAATCCGAGCGTCGAAGTGGTTCAGGCCGGCGTGGAAGCCTTCAGAAAAGCCGGCGCCGACTACATGATCGCCATCGGCGGCGGTTCGCCGCAGGATACGGCCAAAGGCATAGGCATTATCATCAACAACCCCGAATTTGCCGACGTTGTTTCGCTGGAAGGCGTGGCACCGACAAAAAACAAGAGCGTACCGGTCATTGCGGTTGCGACGACTGCCGGAACCGCGGCCGAAACCACCATCAACTACGTTATTACCGACGAGAAGAAACGCCGCAAATTCGTCTGCGTCGATCCGCATGACATTCCGGTCGTAGCCATCGTTGACCCGGACATGATGTCCAGTATGCCGAAAGGACTGACCGCAGCAACCGGCATGGACGCCCTGACGCACGCGATTGAGGGCTATACAACACAGGCAGCCTGGGAACTGGCCGATACCCTGAACCTGAAAGCGATTGAGCTGATTGCCAAAAACCTGCGCAAAGCGGTTGAAAACGACCCTGACGGCCGCGAAGGCATGGCTCTGGGGCAATATGTGACCGGCATGGCCTTTTCCAATGTCGGCTTGGGAGTCGTTCACGGCATGGCGCATCCGCTTTCGGCCTTTTACGATACGCCGCACGGTGTTGCCAATGCGGTGCTGCTGCCATACGTCATGGCATTTAACGCGCCTTATACCGGGGAAAAATTCCGCGAAATCGCCCGCGCCATGGGAATAGGAAACGTTGACGCCATGTCGCAGGAGGAATATCGTCAAGCCGCAATTGACGCGGTCAGACAGCTTTCCAAAGACATCGGCATTCCGCAGACTTTAAGGGAAATCGGCGTCAAAGAAGAAGATTTGGAAGCCCTGTCCGAAGCGGCGATGGCCGACGTCTGTACCGGCGGCAACCCCCGTCCCTGCTCCAAAGAGCTGGTTTGGAAAGTTTACAAAACGGCTTTTAACGGCAAATAAACAACTCCGGGAGCTTTCCGAAGAGGAAAGCTCCTTTGTCAATGCCGGCTCAGCAATTTTAGACAAAAGTTGACTTAAACAGTAAATCAGTCTTGCCATAAGCCTGATAATAGGGTATAGTTACAGGTGAAAAATAACTTTATTATTAATTTAAAACCCTAAGATTATGGCACTCATTTTTTGGGAGAACACCCTGATTACGAGAGACGAAAAACCCGTTGTGGCTCTTTTGTTAGGCACAGAAAACGGAATGTATGAAACCAACGACAGCTATTGTCAGGCCATTGAAGAAGCCGGCGGTCTGCCTGTGCAGTTCGGCTTTGACAAGGTATATGACAAGCTGTCAGTGTTGAAACCGGATGCGGTTCTGCTTCCCGGCGGCGCATTCAGAACCCCTGACTGCTGGTACGGCAAGTTTGAGGGCGACGACAGCGTCAACGACCGGACAAAGGCATATCAGGAAATGATACGCTATGCCCAGGAATTCAGGCTGCCTCTGCTCGGGATATGTGCCGGAATTCAGCTTCTGGCTGTCAGCTTCAGTTCGCTGCTGATACAAAAAGTTGACGGACACAGCTGCTGCGGCATTGACGAGGCTCATTCCATCCGCATTCAGGCAGGTTCTCTGCTGGCGGATATTGTCGGCCCTAAAGAACTGGTTGTCAATTCGCGTCACAACGAAGCGGTAAACCCGAACATTCTGGGCGACGAGCTGATAATTACCGCAATGTCGGAAGACGGCGTGGTTGAGGCAATCGAGATGATTGACCCCTGGTGCGAATTTGTACTCGGCGTGCAATTTCATCCGGAAAATCTGGCAAATAAGGGAAATGCCAGATGCAAGAAAATTTTCCAACGTTTTGTCGAGGCTGCGGCCCGGCATGCCGGAAAATAAAAAAATTTTTTCCCAAAACAAGACAGCGCCCCGAAAGGAGCGCTGTCTTTTTACGTTTTCAAATTATTTACGGTTAATGGCAATTTTTTTCTTGCGGCCTTTTTCTTCCTGAGATTTCGGAATAAAGACTTTCAAAACACCATTTTCAAAGTCGGCTTTAGCATCATCAAACTTCAAATCCCAGGGCAGAGGGATGGTTCTTTTGAATGATCCGTAAGATATCTCTGAAAAATAGCTGCCTTTGGAATGTTCTTTTTTCTCTTGGCGTTTTTCACCTGACAAAGTCAAATAACCATCGGAAGAGATTTCCAGGTCAACATCTTTTTCCGAAATTCCCGGAAGCTCGGCACAGACGGTTACGTCATTTTCGTTTTCCGCAACCTCAATTTTGGGTTCCATATTCTTGAACGCGGCGCTTTCGGTCGGAAGCTCGAGCCAACCGTTGAAAAAGCTGTTGAGCAAATCGTTAAAATCTTTGCGATAACCATAATGCAGAGGCGTATTATGGCTGTGTTCTTTGCGTGTAATCAGTGAATCAGACATTTTTTCCTCCTTAAAAAACTATCACGTCCTAATTTCCAGTTAGGGTGCGGAATTTTGCAAATCAAGAGCCGGGCAAAAAAATTTTCAGATATTTTGCGCCGGCAAATTGATTTTGCTTTTTCGGAGATTACATCTAAAAAAAACCCCAACCAATCAGCGAAAGGAAAAATGATGAAAAAATATCTGCTTCTCCTGTTGCCGCTGCTGGCCGCCTGCGCCGGTGCGCCGGAAGTGGAGATAGAGAAAAAAATAGAATACAAATGCGGCGAACAGATTATTTCGGCCGATTTTCTGGACGACGACTCAATGATTGCCCGCGTCGACGGCATCAACTATGTTCTGGTGCGGGTGGCCGCTGCCGACGGACGGAGATATGAAAACACCGCAACCGGCATGACTTTTATGCAGAACGGCAACGGTACCTATCTGACCATTAAAGGGCGCAACTATCCAATGTGTCAGGAAATCGTCAAGTAAAGAAACCAAGCGACCGCAAAATCCCGGAAAAATCCGGGATTTTTTTCATACCGCCGGCTGGTTTGGACAAAAATCAATTTTAATGACAATAATCGGTTGTCTTTTTGTCAAAAATATGATACGTTTAATATTGTAATATTAGGTCGTTGTTTATTATTTGAAAAAAAAGCTTTCATTTCCGCGTTAAATCTGCCGGTGAAATCTGTTCGAATAATAAACTTTCCTATGGAAATCACTTAAGTTTAACAATAAATACAAAAAAAATGAAAACTTTTGAATTAAAAAGCCTCAATGGCAAGTGGTATCAGGGTCAACTGGTTATACGTTATAACCTCCTGAACGTTCTCCGGGTTCTTATTCTGGCTGCGCTGGCTGCCGTGGCTCTTGCAATCCTCTATTGGATCGTCAAAGGGCTTATCTGGTGCTTTGTTCAGTTGACGCCGGCTTTTGTCTGGATTGGCGACAACTGGTGGTGGCTGCTGCTCAGTCTGCTGGGTATCGTCGGACTGGTCTGGGCTTGGATGTACGGATTGTTCCGCAATCTGTTCAAACGCAGACCGAAGATGAACCGTCCGCAGCATGAAGGCAAAAGAAACCTGTGGCCGTGGCTGCTCCTTTTGGCGCTGGTGCTCGGCATTGTCCTCTGCTGGAAAAGCTGCAGCGGCGACGACAAGAAATCAGCTGCCGTTGAAAACGTACAGGCCGCGGTTTATGACAAGTCTTTTGACAAAGTCATCATCGCCAGAGCATATCTGGACGGTGTTCAGAAAGAAGTCCTTTCAGGCTGTCCGCGCGCGTTGGTCGGTTTCAAGTTCATCAACGACAAACCGGTCAGCGAATATGATTTCAAGGGTTTGACTTACGACGAATCCGTAAAAATCGTGGCCGAAGACTGGAAGCCGCTTGTTGTCGAAAACCTGAACCCGGCGTTGGAGCTCAGCGAACAGCAGATGGCGGTCATTACCCTGACGGCAATGCGCATGGGCAAGTATGGTTTTGTCCGTTCAACCTTCCTCAAGAGGGTCAATGAAGGAAACTTCGCGGAAGCCACAAACTGGCTGCTTCTGCAAAAAGCCGACGGTGAAATAAGGAAAACCAAAGACGAGCCGAAGCAATATTTCTTTATGCTGCGCGCCTTATGGACCGAAAAAATCGACATTGACGAACTGATTGACATGCCGATGTTTTCGTACAAAGCCGTTCCGGTACAGAAAATGTACGACAAAAACGGCGGATTTGTCTGGAACGAAGAAATCGGGCAAATTCTGGAAAACGGCAGTTTCGCCACGCCGAGAGAGGCTCTGGAGCTAAAATAAAGCTCTTCCTTAAAGAAGCCCCTTTGCATTCAGAATGCAGAGGGGTTTTCTTTTGCGCATTGGCCGCAGTTTGAACAGCCATTGCAAATCATGCGGCTGCCACAGGTTTGACAACGTTCGCGAAAGAATTTTTTGTAACCGGTTTCGCCTTCAAAAAATGACGGCTGCGGCACGACAAGCCTGAAATCCTGCGGCTTTCCCCGATGAAACATGCCCGACCTGAAAGCCATTTCGCTTTGCAGACGCTTGTCCGGCAGGTGATAGATCTTGCCGTCCTTGACAAAGCGCGTTCCGGTTTCAATAAAGCAAAAAGTCACGTCGGCGGCTACACATTCGGCATGCAGTTTTTTTACCCAGTCAAACAGGCAGGGGCGCGAACCGTCATAATTTTCGCCGCCGGCAATAACCTGCTCAATCTGCCCGGAAGCCAGATATCCGGCAATGCTTACTTCGCCGATGAACGGAGCGGCCATAATTCCCTTATGCTTAAACGGAAGTTCCAGCAACAGAGGGATACGTTCGTCCGCCATTTCCTGATTTTCACAGGTAACGTTGAAAAAAACATTTTCCCAGCCGTCATTCCAATCCGGCGGCAGACATGACCTTACCCGCTCCGGACGTTTGGTCAGCAGAAAAAAGACGACATCCGGACGCTGTTTTATTATCCGCCAGGCTTCCGGGCGCCAGCCGTCGGCTTCGGCCAAAAAAAAGTCCGACGTCATGCAGACGCGTATCTGTTCGCCGCTTTTCACTTTGTAACGCCCGTCCCTGTCCTTTTGCAGCGGATAGTCAAAATTGTTTCTGACTTTGTAAATCCGGCCGCCGTCGCCGCCACGCTGCCGGTCGAGAAAATACATATAGCAGTTGCGGCAGCCTTCGCTTTTTTTGATGCAACCGTGCCAGGGGTTCCAAATATCGTGCATTTCATTTCCTTCGATTTTGGTACCCGATGCCCCATTCGGCCATGGCGGCAATTACCGGGCGCAGGGTCTCTCCCGTTTCATTCAGGCTGTATTCCACACGCGGCGGAACTTCGGCATAAACTTTACGGCTGACAATCCCGTCCGCTTCCAAATCGCGCAGACTCTGCGTCAAAACCCGCTGACTGATGCCCTCAAGACTTTTGCGCAGTTCTCCGAATCTGCGAGTGCCGGACAGCAAGTCGCGCAAAATGAGCAATTTCCATTTGCTGCCGATGATGTTTACCGTCACCGCAACCGGACAGTTCTGAATATTTTTCTTCGGAATCATCTTATTTTCCTCAATGGTTACTTTTTGAATACTGAATAATAAAAAAGTTCCTGCTTTACAAATTTATGTTATATGCAGCATAGTATGGACGTGATGAAAATTCAACCCAAATTTCGGAGGTAAAAATGAAAAGGCTTTACGTCAAAAATCATGCTGACATTCAAGGAAAAACTTTCGGCAGCCAAGGCAACGAGTTTATGGTTAAGGAAATCGTTCCGCAGGAAGAAGCCAGCCGCTGCCGCGCCAATTTTGTGGAAGTAGAGCCCGGTAACAACGCTTATGGTTATCATTATCATGAAACCGAAGAGGAGATTTTTTACATCATCAGCGGAGAAGCCGCCGTGCGCACCGCAAACGGCGAAATATTTCTCAAAACCGGCGACGCGGTCACTTTTCCCTGCGGACCGGAGGGCGCGCACGTCATCCGCAACGCCTCAAAAACCGAAAAACTGGTTTATCTGGACTTCGGTACCGTCAACATTCCCGAAATCGTCCATTTGCCGGACATAAACAAAATTATGGTCAACGGTCCGTTCGGCAAGGGAACTTATGACGTGAAATAGAAAATTACCGCACGGCGGGAGTCCGAAACTGCGGTTTCGGACTTTTTTGTACCGGACAGGGGATATTTTCCGGGCGGGAGTTGCTTTTTGCGGGAAATCAGAAATAATGGCAGAGTGATTTTTTTAACAATCAGCGCAGGAGGTGTGTATGTTGTCAGACATTGAAATTTCTCAGCAAAACCAGCCGGAACCGATTGGACGCATTGCCGAAAAGGCCGGACTTTGCGAAGAAGACCTGGAACTTTACGGCCGGTACAAGGCCAAAATCGGCTTTGCAAAGCTGCGCGAACTGGCCGCCGAACCGCTGAAAGGAAAACTCATTCTGGTCACGGCGATTACTCCGACCCCGGCCGGCGAGGGAAAATCGACAATATCCATCGGTCTGGCCGACGCTTTGCAGCTCAGCCGCAAAAAAGTCATGCTGGCGCTGCGCGAGCCTTCTCTCGGCCCCTGCTTCGGACTGAAAGGCGGCGCGACCGGCGGCGGCTATTCGCAGATTGTGCCGATGGAAGACATTAACCTGCACTTTACCGGCGACATTCACGCCATTACCGCCGCCAACAACCTGCTGGCAGCCATGATAGACAATCATATCAAACAGGGCAACGAATTGCACATCAACCCGCAGAGCATTTGCTGGCGCCGTTGTCTGGACCTGAACGACCGGGCGCTCCGCAACATTGAAATCGCCATGGGCGGCAGCACCGACGGCCTGCCCCGCCGCGACGGCTTTGATATCAGCGTTGCCAGCGAAATTATGGCGATTTTGTGTCTGGCCGAAGACATAAACGACCTGAAAAAACGGCTGTCCGCCATTATTATCGGCAAAACCTACGACGGCAAATATGTCACGGCGGGCGAAATAAAGGCGGTCGGGGCCATGGCCGCACTGCTCAAGGATGCCATTCGTCCCAATCTGGTGCAAACGCTTGCCAAAACGCCGGCGCTGGTACACGGCGGCCCCTTTGCCAACATCGCCCACGGCTGCAACAGTCTGATTGCGACCAAAACAGCGCTGCGGCTGGCCGATTATGTCGTAACCGAAGCAGGGTTCGGCGCCGATTTGGGCGCGGAAAAATTCTTTGACATCAAATGCCGCGCAGGCGGGCTGGAACCGGCTGCCGTCGTTCTCGTCGCTACGGTGAGAGCTTTGAAAATGCACGGCGGCGTTGACAAGGACAAACTCGGCGAAGAAAATACCGAAGCGCTCCGCAAAGGATTTGCCAATCTGAAAATTCATTTGGAAAACCTTGCCAAATTCGGCGTGCCGACCGTGGCGGCAATCAACCGTTTTGCTACCGACAGCACCGCGGAAATAACCCTGTTGCAGGAACTGTGCGCGGAAGCCGGCGTAACGGCCGTAACGGCAACCTGCTGGGAAAACGGCGGCAAAGGCGCTTTGGCACTGGCTTTTGAAGTCTGCCGCGCGGTTGAGGAACCGAACGGTTTTGGTCCGCTTTATGACGATAATCTGCCGCTGAAGGAAAAAATCAGCCTGATTGCCAAAGAAATTTACCGAGCCGGCGGGGTTACCTTCTCGGACAAAGCCGTAAGCAAACTGGCCGAGTTTGAAAGCCAGGGTTACGGAAAACTTCCGGTCTGCATTGCCAAAACGCAGAACTCGATTTCCGACGACCCGAAACGTAAAGGCGCGCCGCAGGGCTACAATTTTACGGTCAATGACGTCAGGCTCTCGGCCGGCGCCGGATTTGTGGTCGCTCTGGCCGGCAATATCCTGACCATGCCCGGACTGCCTCAACATCCGGCCGCGGAACGGATTGACGTTGACGAAAACGGAGTCATTTCAGGCTTGTTTTAATTTTCAGGCCGTTGCCATACTTGCCTGTTCTTCTTTTGTCATTGTCGGTTTTTTCCTGTCATTCCCGCGTTTTCCTTCTTTGTCATTCCCCGGGGATTTTCCCTTTAAGTTATTCCCGGGCAAACGTAGCACGACCCGGGGATTTCTTGGATTGCCGGGTCAAGCCCGGCAATGACAAGGGGGGGATGGTCAGCTACGCTTCCCGAGTTTGTCCGGTAAGCCTTGCGGTTTTCGCTGTCGCTCGACCGCTCATCAACAGGACTGCACCGCAGCGTGGGGATGACGGGAGCTTTAATTTTAATTGCATTTTAAATAATCACTGCTAATATAAGTTTGCAAGGCGGAGAGGTAAGAGTCTCTGCAGTTTGGCTTTGCATATTATTTTGGATTAAGAACCCATGTGGTTCGGGAATTGTAACAGAATTCCTAATACCAACGGGCGGTGTCAGTACCGCCAAATTATGATACTGACACCGCTTTTGATAATTGAAAAGCGGTCTAATCGGTTTTATCTGCTATATAAGTTCTTATGGCGGGGGCCGGTGCAAGTCCGCAGGCTTTTATGTCTGCGGGCGGTTATTCGTTGGTATAACTTCTGTTACATAGCCCGGCCACCGCCGCTTCAATCTGAAGCGCGGTGTTTTTTTTGGGGCTTCCCCTTTTTCATCATTCCGAATTCGTTCGCGGCAGCAGAAGACCCGATGACTCGGATGGAAACGCTTGAGTTGGTAAAAGACTATTACCGCATAAACAACCGGAATCTGGCTAAACGTTTTAAGCAATGTATTCACGAAGCGGCCAAAACCATGTATAATCAAAAAAATGACGATGAACCACGGTGAGAATTTCGGGAACGGATAAAATACGAAAAGGCGCTTTCCTTAAGGAAAACGCCTTTTCTGTTTTTCAGAGGTCAATAACCGGATATTTGTCCGTCCGACCGTCGGGAAGCTCATAATGCCACCATTCGTGCAACCGGGGCACCGGCACCAGACCGATGTCTTCCATCAGGGCACGCAGTTCATCGCGGTTGCGGATGGCTTCCGGGATGGTTTCGTCCTCATAGGTCAGCGCAGCTTTTTTCAAATATTCGAAAAAGCCGTCCAACCTGCCGGCCTGAACTTCGGCGGCATAGTACGGATTATAGGCATCAACCTGCGTCGGATAAACCAGTTCACTTCCGTCGGCTTCAAGCAACGCCACATCGACGGCCGTCGCACGGCAATGCGGCGAGCGTTCGGCTTCGGGAATGAAGAAACCGTCCTGCGGAATGACGGCAAACAAACGTTTATGGGCTTTAACCGGGCGGAAGGCTTCATAAATTTTAAGCCTGCGGCCGGTTTCTTCCAGATAAGGTATCAGCTTTTGCAAAGCAGCCCACAAATCCCGATGAACATAAGCGTGATTGCCCATGCCGATTTCTTTATAAACCGGACAGCCGGTCATGTTATGCACCGTTCCGGCATACATCAAATCCACGACAAAATGCGGATCGACGATTTCTACCAAATTTTTCATATCTATATCTTTTTTATAATTTTACCTGACAAATATACCACAGGCCGCCGCAGGAATCAATATTATTACCACACAGAAAATTGCAACCGGCACATAATATTGACAAATTAAACAAAACAGGTTATTTTGTCCATATTGTTTACGTTAAGGTTTTTAAGATGAATATCAAAGAAATTACGGCCGCTTTTAAAGCCGAGCGCCGCGGCATCAGTTTTGCATTTTTGGCCGAACGGACGGAAACATCGGCGGATTCCCCGTATCGGATTAAGCCGGCGGAGACGGTTCGACCTGACGAAACGCTGGTTTGCGTCATCGGCGGCTCGGGCGGCAAAGGCGACCATATCCGCGAGTATAACGGTTATCTCAAACAAACCGACACGTTTGTTAAAAACGTTCCGGAACTGAAAGGAAAACCGGTTCGCGTCTGTGTGGCCGTTTGCAATTTCGGCGATTTTCATCATGACAGGCTTGCCCGCCGCTGTCTGTATTACAGCGCGCTGGAGCAGTCTCCCGACGAAGTTGTTGCCGGACTGTCGGCGCAGGAAAAAGAGGAGACTCTGAATCCGGCCTATATCCGGGATATTTTCGAACAAACCCTGCTGCCGCGAATTTCCACCGAAAACGGCAAAAAACGACTGCCGGCGGAAACGGCCGCCCGTTATGTCCGCAAAGCCAATTTCGTTACACACTGTCACGGCGCGTATGTAGCACGCGAACTGGAAAAACTGACTTCCGAAAAAATGAAAAGCCTCGGATACAGCACTGCGGAACAAAAACTTGTTTTGAGCCGGCTGATGGTTCTGAATTATGCGCCGGACTGTCCCTATACGGCATCGGCATCCAGTTTTGTTTCGATTGAATCGGCAGCCGACGATCATAATCAGCTGCAAACCGCCTTTAAGGAATTTTTGCAGATGACCAAACCCGACTTTGGGCTTTGCCGGCTGCCTTCAAGAGAAGGAAACGTTTTTATGTGCGCCAAGATTGACAAAAGCGGCATTGAAGGAAATCCGCCAAAAGTATACAGCCTGGTTCCCGTTGAGGAATTCTGGGATAAACTGTCGCATAAGAACAAGGCGGACGACAGCCGGGAACCGGAAGAAAACGACACGGCCGACGAACATTCTTTTCTGGGCTTTGCGCCCAAAAGCAACATGAGCCGCGGCGCTCTCAAAATGCAGCATTTTGCCAACAATATTCTGAAAAACGCCGTTTTGAACTCCCTCGCGCAAAACCGAAACGAAACTATTCCCCTGCCCGACGTCAAACATTTGGCCGCGCATACCCGGCAGGAAAAATTTGCCTTTGCCCGAGCATATCTGACCGGATATCAGCTGTCGGCAAAGTTTCTGACTTTCAGCAAGAAGAAGCTGATGCAGTTTATAAACTGGCACCAGAATTCGCGGATTGAACTGGACTAGCTTTTCAACAAAACAAAACTATTGACAATATTTATATATATCAATTATACTATATATAGTTTTTAATATATATAGAGGTTATAATGATAAAGTTTTTTGCTTTGGCGGCTGTTTTATCTACGGTTCCCGGACAAGCTTCGGCCAATCCCGCTTGTGCCGTGTGTACGATTGCCATTGGCGCATCGTTGGAAATTGCCCGCAATTTAGGTGTGGAAGACGCAATTGTCGGCTTATGGGCCGGCGCTCTGCTTACGCTGCTCGGTTATTGGACAATTGTTTTCTTTGATAAAAAGAACTGGCATTTTGCAGGGCGTAACTTTTGGCTGATTTTCATTTCTGTCAGTATGTTCGGTTTTGTTTATCTTCACGAAATCGTTTATTCGCCCAAAGTCATTTGGCATATTTTCTACCTGGATCCGATGCTGTTCAGCGCGCTGCTTGGTATGATTGTCTATATTCTCTCGCAGAAATTTTATCGGCAGATAAAAGCGAGAAACGGCGGTCACGCTCATTTTCCGTTTGAAAAAGTTGTGCTGCCACTTGGCTTGCTCATGGGCTTCAGTCTTTATTTTACATATTATCCGATTTAAAAACAGAGACTGTTTACCGGGCGGCACCGTTCCAAAGCGTCTGCGGCATATATTTAAACGGACGCAGCAGGCTGTCGAAACCGGCACGGCGTTCTGCCGCAGCCTTTTCATACAACGACCGGCGCAGAGAATCCTTGCGCGTTTCGAAAGCGGCACGCTGTTCCCTTTCCGACGCCGCGGCCAAACAGGCAACGGCATTATTGTTTTCGCGCCGCATCCGCCGCTCCTGCAGCAACGACTGTGCCATTCGCGTACGGCGAAAATCGCGCTCAAACTCTTTCAACGGATAGGCCGAACGCCGCTGCATTTTTTTCAGCACGCCCATTTTAACTTTCATCAGGCTTTGCCCGAAATTTACTTCCCGGCGCAGTTCATCATCGCTTTTTGCCCACAAATCCCGATTTTCGCCGTAACGACAGCATTTGTAGACTTCCAGGCAAACCAGCTTATAATATTCTCTTCCTGTCTTCAGAAAATCTTCGCTGTAAATCGTATCCAATTCCTCTACCAGCCGGCTTTTGCGCTTTTCAATTGCGCCGAAACTCAGCGCATCGGCCAAAGGCCTGCCTTTTTCGTCTTTAAGGCCGGCAACGTTTTGCAACGAATCGGCGGTCAGACTGTCCAGCCGGAACACGGCAAATTTTGTTGAATCCGGGTTGCGAAAGGGCAGAGCGTCTATTGTAGCCAGATCGGCAATTTTAACGCCTTCCGGCGTATATTCATCCATTCGGAAACCAACCGGAGGAAGTTCTCCGACCTTTTTCTCCGGTTCTTTGGCCAGCTGCCGCCATTTTGCCTCATTCAGCTGATAACCGGCGCCAAAAGCCGTTATCAGTCCCAAACCGATGACGGCCCGTTTCAGCACCGGGCTTTTGATTCTGCTTAGTTTCTGCATATTTTCTGCTCTGGAAAAGTAAAATTGTTTTTAATTATAATACATTAATTTTTCACTTCAACAATTTTGTCATTTTTTCAGAAATTTTTTCAACCGATTAAAAATATTGCAAAATAAATCAGAGCGTCTTATTGTAAACAAAACGCATAATTTACAGATATTGTTATTCGGGAGCTTTAATGACAAAAGACAATACGGACAAAAACATCGTATCCAACGAAAAAATCATCCCGGTCAAGCTTGAACGGGCAAAAAAAATCATCCTGGAGCTGCAAAACGAACTGAAAAGCCTTATTGCCGAAGGAGCCGGTCCGTTTTTGGCCGCCGTTTATAACGCAGAGGGAAAACTGATTGTCAAAACGGCAAACAGCGTTGTTACCGAAGGCTGCAGCAACAACCATGCGGAAATGAACGCCATCAGGGCCGCCGAAAAAGCCCTGAACACTTTTGACCTTTCTTCTGCCAATCTGAGTTTATATGTTACCGCCGAACCCTGCATGATGTGCTTGGGAGGTATCATGTGGTCCGGCATAAAAGCCGTTTATTTTGGGGTGCCGTCCCAAAGGGTTGAAGAAATTACCGGATTTGACGAAGGATTTAAGCCGAACTGGTTCGACGAATTCAAAAAACGCGGAATTGCCGTTTACGGAAATATTGAAAGCGAGGCCGGCGAAGAAGTTTTGCGCGGCTATGTTACCGCCGGCAAAAAAGTCTATCAGCCGGAAAGGGCATAAAAACAGTTTAGGAAAAAATATTTGACTTTTGTTTACAAGCTGCTATCTCTCTTTGCAAAATAATATTATTAATTAAGACCCGGCTAAAAAGGTAGCCGTTATGTTTAGGTATGGAAACAAGAAAAGACCTCACTCATTATTTTAAAGCGGTTAAAAAACGAGAAGAACTTTTTCGAAGGGTCGATATCGCGGCATATTTGTTTGTTCTTCTGTCGATTTTCATCTGTTGGGAATGCTTTTTCATTATACTGGCATTAATTTGTTATTGCTCATCAATATTTGATGCTGGTTATCGTTCTCAAATATGTGACGAATGGGAAAACGGAAGCATTAAAAACGGATTACGCTCTTTGCGCAAGGGGCTTATGGCTTTGCCCATAATTGCCTTAGCAATCATTTTGGCATTTAAAACAGACAGCGTTTATGAGTTTTATATTGGCTTTAAAAACTCCGGTCTCCGATACTTGTTTACGGGTATATTGTATTTTGCGGTCGCATGTGCTCTGCTAAATACATTGAAAGAAAGTTATCGTTACCGGAAAAACAACGATAATTTTAGATGAATTAAACCTCTCTCCTTTATTTAACGGAGAGAGGTTTTTTTTAATGGTAATGCTTAACAAGCAGTTTACAAACCTACTTTTTCCTATTCTTCCAGATAGAAGGCACAATACAGCCCAAAATCATTAGTCCAATACTAACAAATATCGGCCAAGCCTCAACTGCGGATCCCATCAAATAGCAAACATGAGCAACCATCGCCATCACGACCAACAGAAAAACCAAGAAAAAAACAAAGATAAGATTTTTCTCGGACTTGAAATTCTTACTCTTTTGGAATTTATGATACCTAAACAACGTATAAAGGGACCACACAAATGCTATTCCGCAATAGATTACAATCACAATTTGCCAATGTTCCATAATCAATAATATTTTAATTGTTAGACATAATCATTAATTTTATTATGATTATAAACAGCCTAAAACAAATATAAAGAATTATTATCAAACGAGTTCGGAAAATTCTCCCAAAACGCTCTGTTCAAAAAACGAACATTCGAACTTGGTCAACTGCTTGATTTATAAAAAGAAAAACGGCAGTTTTTATACCTGCCGTTTGAAGTGGTGATCCCAACGAGATTGTAAATTCCCACGGCTCCCGCCGCGGGCCCCTTTCGCGACGTACGGCTCGCGCTTCTTTTAATCGCGCTCCCCAACTACCCGCTCCGAACTCTACTCGTTCAAATCTCTCTTAGGCTCTTTACCAATACAAAAAAACCTCCACAAGGGAGGTTTCTTTGTATTGATGATGCTTAACTCACAATTCACTAGTTAAACTTTACATAATATTAACAAATAATCTTATAAAATACTATTAATGCGTAAAAAAATTGCAAATACAATTCAATGAATAAAGAAACCAAACAGAAAATGACAACTTCCGTATATGGGACAAGAATTTATTTATTTTTTCTTACAATAATAAATTTTATCTGGCTATATTGTATGGAAGTAAAAATTAATCTTTTTTCTCTTATTTTGGCATGCATAGTGTTCTTAATTCTTTTTCTTTTATATAGGAGGGAGGGAAAAGAATATGTGTTAAACATAGTTCAGAGTAACTTGTTTTTTTCTTTATTTTTTTTAGTTTTTCCTTTTTCTTTTTTAGCTTTGATTGCAGCTGTAGCAAAAGATTTTTTTCTTAAGAGCTTTGTTTTATGGTGTACCTCGGCATCTGTTTTTATATTTGTTTTCTCAGCCTTAGGTGGACTTATTATCTCGTTTTTTCCCTATCAAAAAGAAAAAGTTTTTCTAAAAATAAAATTTTGGACAAGATTAAAAATAATTCTGGTTACATTTTTAATTTTGCTGACATTTTATTCTTTACTACATATTATTTATAAAGGATAATTGTTTTAAATTTTCAAATCTGACTCATAACAAAAAAGACAATCCCGAGACCTAACGAGATTCAAACTTACTCAAGCCATTGAAAAATAAAGGATTATCATCAAACGAGTTCGTAAAATTCGCCCAAAACACTCTGTTCAAAAAACGAACATTCGAACTTGGTCAACTGCTTGATTTATAAAAAGAAAAACGGCAGTTTTTATACCTGCCGTTTGAAGTGGTGATCCCAACGAGATTGTAAATTCCCACGGCTCCCGCCGCGGGCCCCTTTCGCGACGTACGGCTCGCGCTTCTTTTAATCGCGCTCCCCAACTACCCGCTCCGAACTCTACTCGTTCAAATCTCTCTTAGGCTCTTTACCAATACAAAAAAACCTCCACAAGGGAGGTTTTTTTGTATTGGTGATCCCAACGAGATTCGAACTCGTATCGCCACCGTGAAAGGGTGGTGTCCTAACCATTAGACGATGGGACCGTTAGGACTTTTCAGCAGCAATCTGCCAAAAACTAACGAATGTATATATGCAAATATCGTTCAGGTCAAGACATATTTTTAAAAATTTGCAAAAAAAATTTTTATTCGCCCTGGCTTTCCTCAAAAGAAGCCTTCAGCTGCGGGTTTAAAACCTTTACGATTTCGCTCATATGCACCAGTTTTATTTTTCTTTCCGGCAGGCGGGGCAGCCATTCTTTCAGCGCCTGATACGTTGCGCTCTTCGGATGGCCGATGGCAACCGCATAACCGTTGCGGCGGGCAATATTTTCCGCCAGGCGCAGTTGTTTGTTCACATAGTCAATCCGGTTTTCGTTATCCAAAAAAACGTGACGGTGCGCATAAGCCACCCGTTTTTCACGGGCAACGCTGCGGCCGACCGATTGAGCCGACGTCTTGGAATCCAGAAAAAACAGATTGTTATCACGCAAAACGTCCATCACATAGTTCATCCGCCGTTTGTCTTCCGTAAACTGCGAGCCCATATGATTATTGATGCCGCGGACATTTTTAAATTTTTGCAACATGGTTCGCAGTCCGTTTTTTATTTCGGCCTCGTCCATTTCCGTTGTCAGGGTATCAGGCGCCAGATTAGCCTTGGTTTTAGGTTCCATGGGCACATGTATCATGATTTCGTGACCGGCCTGAACCGCTTTCTTTACCTGTCGGTTCAATCCGGTTCCGTAAGTAAGAAAAGAGGAAGTCAACGGCGCGTTCAAACGGCTGATATCCGCCGTGCGGCGCTGATTGATGCCCATGTCGTCAATAACAACGGCAATTACCGGTTCCGGACCGAAATAATACGGTTTGCGGCTCAGGGCAACATGAACGTTTTTAATGTTCTTGTGGCGGTTATATACAAAATAGCCGTCGCGAGAATCGGAAAATTCGTCTCGAACTTCGTTTTCGGGCAATTCCTCCTCATAAAGCTCATAAGACTTGCGATCGGCCAAGTCATTTTTTTCAACATGGCACAAAACGTCCCAAATGCCGTCAGCCGTGCTGACGCCGGTTGAAACGCCGTTTTCCACCATCCCGGCAATGCGGTAGGAAATATCCGTTTCCTCTTCGTCCGTAAACAAAGCCTGCGCCAGATACTCGGCATCAATTTTCTCCGCAGCAGAAATCTTCACTTCTTCGGTATCATCATACAAAAAACGGTTTCCCGGTTCGGGAAAAGGCGTCAACGGCTGATAGCGGTAATAGCAAAGTTCCGTTTCCGGCTGCGTCGGAACCGTATCCAATACAATTACCGCCGTCGGCACAGCACCGGCAAAAAGAGCCGCATTATCATCATCCCTCTGCCAAAATTCGAGAAACAAAGCCGCCGCCAATAACGCCGCAAATACAAAAAAACTCCCTGCCGCCGGCCATTTAAGCCGACGGGGGAGATTTTTCCTCTGCAACCGTGTTTTTCTGGCGGCCTTTGTCAAGATTTAATCTTTCTTGCGCAGGGTCGGAAAAGCAATAACGTCGCGGATAGTATCGGCACCGGTCAGCAAAATGGCCAAACGGTCAATGCCCATACCCATGCCGCCGGTCGGAGGCAGACCGTTCTCAAGCGCAACGACGTAATCTTCATCCAGCATCTGAGCTTCGTCATCACCGGCATCGCGGGCTGCACACTGTGCGTCAAAACGTTCTTTCTGTTCCAGCGGATTGGATAACTCGGAATAAGCGCAGCCGATTTCCATGCCGGCAATATAGGCGTCGAAATGCTCGACCAAGCGCGGATTGGAACGATGCGTTTTGGCCAGCGGCGAAATGTCGCGCGGCATATCCATGACCAAAATCGGCTGAATCAGATTATGCTCAACCTTTTCGTCAAACACCTCCTGAACAACCTTGCCCCAGCATGAGCAGGACGACGCGTCAACTCCGGCGGATTTGGCCATGGCCTTGGCCTCTTCCAGCGTTTCGGCCTGCATAAGGTCAATGCCGGCATATTCTTTAACCAAATCAACAATTGACTTGCGGGCAAAACCCTTGGAAAGATCAATTTCATGTTCGCCGAATCTGATGATATCGGTACCAAGCACTTTCCTAGCTACATAAGGGATCAGGCCGGCAAACAAATCGGCCATGTCATTGTAATCGGCATAGGCCTGATAGGCTTCCAGACCGGTAAATTCCGGATTATGGCTTTTATCAATACCTTCGTTGCGGAAGTTGCGGCCGATTTCAAACACACGGTCAAAACCGCCGACGACCAGACGCTTCAGATAAAGCTCCGGAGCAATGCGCAGATACAAATCCATGTCCAGCGAATTGTGATGGGTAATGAACGGTTTGGCGTTGGCACCGCCCATAATCGGATGAAGCATCGGTGTTTCTACCTCCAGAAAACCGTTCTCCTCAAACCAACGGCGGACAGCCGAGGTTATCTGGCAACGTTTCCTATAGATTTCCTTGCTGTCCTCGTTCATAATAAAGTCAACATAGCGCTGACGATAACGGGCATCGACATCGGTCAGGCCGTGGAATTTCTCCGGCAACGGCTGCAGCGATTTTGAAATGATGTCAAACTTTTCGGCGGCAATCGAGAGTTCGCCGCGCGGCGTACGGCGAACATAGCCGGAAATGCCGACCATATCACCAACGTCCAGGCATTTGAGCCGTTCAATATCTTCCTCGCTCAAATGATTTTTGTGGCAGAAAGCCTGAATTTTTCCGCTTATGTCCTTTATGTCGATAAACATGCCGTTATTGCGGACGGCCATGGCGCGGCCGGCAACGGTCACGCGGTCTTCGGTATCGGCTCCGGGTTCAAGTTCCTTATATTTTTCCTGAAGGTCGGCGGCAAAAGCGTCGGGGCGGAAACGATACGGATACGGGTTGTACCCCTTGTCCTGCAGAGCCTTTAGTTTGGCAAGGCGGGATTCACGATGAACGTTGGTCTCAATTGTCATTTTTGTTCCTATTTGCGAATTAATTTCAAGTTTTGAACAAACTATAAACGCTGGCAAATATTTTTTCAAGACAATTTGCAAAAGATACTGGACGAAGGGCCGGAAAAAGACTATATTATTAATGAATAAACGGAGAGAAAAATGGAAAAAGATTTGATAAAGGATGCCGGAGAGGCGTCCGCTTTATTGTGGAAGAAAACCGTGGACGCGGTCAAGAAAATCCCGGCGAAGTACAAAGCCTTTTTCGGCGCGGGTTTGATTACGCTTTTTTCGCAGGCAGCCAACGCAGCGCCCAAAGCGCCCGAAAGCAGCCGCGACGACGCCAACTCGGAAATACGCGCCGAAACAGGCAATAAGGCTGATTTTGAAAAAACCGTCAGTTTTACGGAAGCCGCAAACAGCATGAAGGTCAAAGCCGGCGGCAAATACAAAGGCGTCAACATGAAATTTGCCGAAATGGAAGCCCCGGACGTCGGGCATTTGTTTGAATCGGGCATGAATCCTTACATTATGGGCAGCAACCAATATCTCGGACTGTATCAAATGGACATCGGCGGCACGATGAACACGTTTTTGTTCGGACTGAAGAAAAAAGACAAAGTCGTCTGGCCGGGCGTCGCCAAGGACTATCCCAAGCTTGCCGCCTTGGGCAAAACCACGGAAGCGCGCCGCACCAAAGCCTTTAGGACCATGTTTGGCGACCTGTCAAAAACCAAAGACTTCCGACATAAGATGGACGAATATATGCGCATCGTCAAATACGAGCCGGTTTATGCCGCCCTGAGAGAGATTCCGGAACTTGATTTTGACAACCGCGGCGAAGTTTTTCTGGCGACGGTCATGTCGGCCGCCAATCAAAATCCGTCGCCCAAAGTCATTGCCGGCATCTATGAAAAAGCTCTGACCAGAGCAAGAGCCGAAGCCGGCACGCAAAAACGCAGCGTGACCACGGCTGACATCATCCAAAAGTCGTATGAAGTTCGGAAAGAAAGATGGGGACTGGCAACCAGATATAAGGAAGAATGCCGTCTGGCGCTCGACTGGCTGCGTTTTGAAGAAGCCATGAACAGCATTAAGCTGGCCAGAGCCAAACACGAGAAAAAAGCGGCCGAGCTTCGAAACGCGATGAAACCGCTGGTACCGTTCGCGCCGGTCAGTTCGCTGGCCGTTGCCCAAAAGCCGCATCCGCAGGCACTGAAAATGCCGCCGCAGCTGATTAGGGCCGCAAAAGTCAAGAAAGGAAGATAGCATTTCCGCTTGACAGCAGAAAAGAACTAAAGTAGAACATTTATATAGGTGTTCTACTTTTTTTATAAGGGCTTTTTGATATGCTGACCCAAAAACAATACCAACTTTTGATGTTCATCAACAAGGTTATCAAGGAAACCGGCTGCTCGCCTTCCTTTGAAGAAATGAAGGCCGCCGTCGGGCTGAAATCAAAATCGGGCATTCATGCGTTAATCGAAGCTCTGGAAGAGCGCGAATTTATCCGAAAGCTTCCTCATAAAGCGCGGGCGCTGGAAGTTATCAAAATGCCGAAGTTTAAACCGAAGGCAATCATTGAAGAAGAAAAGAAACGTGAAATCGCCCTGCAAAACAGCGCCGCACAAATTCCGCTTTACGGAAAAATTGCCGCGGGCACGCCGATTGAAGCGATTGCCAACGAAACGGAAAAGGTTTCGGTGCCGTTTGAGATGGTCAACCGCGGCCAGTTTTACGCGCTGACGATTGAAGGCGATTCAATGATTGAAGCCGGTATCCTGGACGGCGACACCGTCATTATCAAAAAAGCCGATACGGCCAATAACGGCGAAATCGTCGTTGCATTGGTCGACGAAAGCGAGGCAACACTGAAAATACTGAAACGGGAAAACAACGAAGTTGTGCTGATTCCCTGTAACAGCGCCTATCAGCCGCGGCGTCTGCCGGCGCAGCGTGTCCGGGTTCAGGGTGTTCTGGCCGGGTTAATGCGTTCTTATCATTAACCGCATATTTTTCCGGCCCTCTCAGATGAGAGGGCTTTTTTGTATGACAAAAAAATTTTATGTAGTTCCATCATTGGTAGACAGAAAAATTTGTACTTTCATTAATAGTTGACTCTTTCCCCAAATCAGCGTATCCTGATATTCAACAGGTGTGGATTTTGAAGTTTGCCCTTGGCGGCCTTTCTCCGTCGCGGGCGGATATCCTTTCTTCGTATCCTTATACGTATATCCTCTTCTTTTTCCTTCCTGTCTGCCCGCTGCGGGCTTCGGTTCTAACTTTGTCGCGAGGTGATACTATGAAGAAATCTGTTTTAATGTTCTCTTTGCTTTCCGGAACGGCTCTTATGTTCCCAAGGCTAACCATTGCCTCCGGCTTACCTGCACACACACTGACATACACACCGGAACCGAGGCCCGCCTTTCAGTTTGAACAACCCGACAAGGCCTATAAGACTGCCGGCATCTGTTTTCTCGGGGTCGGCGACTGCGATCCCAACGTCGGCTTCGGCAAAGCCGACGATTATAAAATTGATACCGAAGCCCAGTGTAAGAACGAAGGCTTTTCCAAACAGAACTGCAACTCCGTACAGGCCATTGACGGCGTTTGTCCCTATAACTCTGCTTACGGACTGGGATGCAAATGCGCGTCCAATCTGGTATCCTGTCCCGCCGGACAGGTCGGCGTCGGCGACAGCTGCGGCGGCAAATACGCTTCCTGCAAATGCGACCCGGCTCTGGTCAGCTGCGCGTCAAATCAGGTCGGACAAGGAGCCAGCTGCGGCGGAAAATATCAGTCCTGCGTCTGCAAGAGCGAATATATATACAACTCTTCCAACTGTACTTCGCCGCGCTCGGTATCGGGCGCTTCTTGCGGGGGCAAATATACCGGCTGCTCCTGCCCGTCGGGCGTAAGTTCGGGAAGTTACGGCTGTGAAGAATATTACGCTTCCCCCTGCTCTTCGGTCTGCAAGAAAGCCTATGCCGACAACTGCCGCAACCGCACGGCCGTATCGACGCCTTACGGCTGTGCCGAATACTGGTCTGACTGTTCCAGCAAATGCAAAACCGCCTATAATGACAACTGCCGCAACCGGTCTGCGGTCATTTCCTCCTGTCCGGCAAATGCGACCTGTTCTTACTTCTCCGACTGCTCCTCAAAAATCAGTTCCTGGTCCTGCAAATCCGGTTATAAGCAGGAGGGAAGCTCTTGTATTCCTGCTTGCGTGCCCGAAAAAAACGAAACAGGTTGCCGCTATGGAACATATTCCTGCAGTAATGGCTGTGGCGGAAACAGAACCTGTTGCTGTGCCGCTTCGGTAAGCGTTCCTTCCAATGCAATTTGCAGTTCAACTTGCAACGGGCATTGCACCGGCTATTCATGCAAATCCGGATATGCTGAAGATAATAATAGCTGTGTCACTTATTCGCAATGGTGCCGCAATAAAGGTTTTACCACCAGTGCAACCAACAACTGGGGAAGCTACAGCTGCCCATCCGGTTGTATGATGTGTGCTTATGATACAACACTTTGCAAATGCCATTAAAAAAAAGCTCTCTTTGGAGAGCTTTTTTAACGTTATATCAGACCCATTTTCTGAGCGGTAACGACGGCCTGCGTACGGTTGGTTACGCCGATAGAGCGCAGCAGAGCGTTGATATGCAGTTTGACGGTAGCTTCGGAAACACCCATTTCATAGGCAATCTGTTTATTGGACAATCCCTGCGCGACCAGATCCAGAACCTGAGCCTGCCTGTTAGTCAGGGTTTTGCCTTTGGGCTTGGCGCCGTTGCCGTTGGCCTGCGCCGCGCCGCCGCTTTCAATCAGGGCCGGCGGAATATAGGTTCCGCCGTCTAAAACCAACTGCAAGGCACTGTTTAGAATTTTCGGATCAGAACGTTTGGGAATATAGCCGCAGACACCGCTTTCAAGCACCTTGCGGATGTTGCGCACGTCTTCGGAAGCCGAGACCACGACAAAGCGGGCGCATTCGGCCTTTTTGCGCATTTCGCCCAAACCTTCCTCCCAAGGCATGTCGGGCATATCCAGATCCAGCACAACAAGGTCGATTTTCTTTTCCTGATCCAGAATTTTGAGAGCCTGTCCGAAACTTGAGGCCTGCAGAATGACGACATTCGGGTCAATTTGTTCCAGACGCATTCCCAGTCCGTCGCGAAAGAGAGCATGGTCGTCCGCTATAAGAACTTTCATTCTAATCTCCTTTTGTGCAATAGTCACAAAAACCTTTTCAACCAGCCGAGGATTGAAACAGAAACCGTTAATTTGCTTTGTTATATAATTAACAAATCAACTTTTTAAAGATAGCAGTCCGATTAAAAGTCCGAAGTCCGAATTTTTATTTTTTAGGCGGCAGCAGCAGATATTCTATCCCCGCTTCCTTAAACATTTCTTCCGAAAAGACCAGTTTGTCGCGCCAGGTGTTCTGCGGCGCATTTTCGTCAAATTCCGGCTTGTAGGTCACGACCATTTTGATACCCGACTGAATAATTGCGCGGGCACAATCCGGGCAAGGCATGGAAGTTACATAGATGACACAGCCTTTCAGCGATGCGCCGATAAGGCAGGCATTGTAAACGGCATTGCGTTCGGCATGCTCGAAGAAGTCATATTTGGTGGGGCGTTCCAGACGTTCGGGCTTGTTGTCGTCAACGCCTCGAACCAAACCGTTGTAGCCGGTGGAACGAATCTCGCGGTCCGGACCGACAACAATAGCGCCGACTTTGGTCGACGGATCCTTCGACCAGGTCGAAACCAGTTCGGCAACTTCCATAAAGCGTTTATGCCATTTATCCGAAAACATATGCCCTCCGTGAGGTTGTTATACTAACGGTTTATATTAGCGCATTATTCCAATTTGACAATAAAAAAACGCCGTTTGCAAAGAACGGCGTTTTTTGGGCTGTTTTTTTTCGCTTAAGACGAGGCGGACATACCGGCGCTGCTTCCGGGACCGCCGGGCAGGATAAACAGGAAAAGCTTTCCAAACGTCCAGAAGATCAGTCCCCGATAAAACATGTCCGCGACAATGTAAAGAAGATTCATCAGCGACGAAATTTCCGCAGAGGGGAAAAAGACGGACAAAAACCAGACGATGCCCCAAATCAAAACGAAAAAATTAATACAGGCCAGACATACCTGACCGGCAATAACCACGCCCCAGGAAATGAGGTTCCAGGGCGGATAAATCCGGCGGCGGTTCCAGACTTTGACGCCGTGACGGTAAATCAGCGGACAGAGAACGGGAACAAACACCAGCGGCAGCAGTCCGCAGGCAAAGTTCACTGCCGCCGACATCGGGCAAACGGACGCAAACGACAGACCGACAAGCAGGCACTGCAATGCAAAGGCCGAAATGCCGACAAGCCACAAAATAGTTGTCTTCTTCATAATGATAGAGAATTAAGTTTGTATTTTCATATTTTTTTCTTAACACGGGCAAACAAATTTTGCAAACGGAAAAATCTTTAAGAATCGGATGAATAACGCATAGTTTGGCTTGACATTGAGGCAAAAATAACCGATTGTACCTACAGAAATTTTAAATCACTAACAGGAGAAATAAATGAGTGCTATTATCGATATCCATGCAAGAGAAATTTTAGACTCTCGCGGAAATCCGACTGTTGAAGCCGATGTTGTTCTGCAGTCCGGTGCTTTCGGACGCGCAGCCGTTCCTTCCGGCGCTTCTACCGGCGTACACGAAGCCGTTGAACTCCGTGACGGCGACAAAAAGCGTTTCGGCGGCAAAGGCGTTGAAAAAGCCGTTGCCAACGTCAACGACGCCATCTACGACGCTCTGGCCGGTCTGGACGCCGAAGATCAAATTGAAATCGACAGAACCATGATTGAACTCGACGGCACCGAAAACAAAGGCAAGCTCGGCGCTAACGCCATTCTGGCCGTTTCGCTCGCCGTTGCCAAGGCTCAGGCCGAAGAATCCGGTCTCCCGCTGTATCGTTATCTGGGCGGCACCATGGCCCGCACTCTGCCGGTTCCGATGATGAACATCGTTAACGGCGGCCAGCATGCCGACAACCCGATTGACATTCAGGAATTCATGATTATGCCGGTTTCCGCTTCCTCTATCAAAGAAGCCGTTCGCATGGGTGCCGAAATTTTCCACACGCTGAAAAAGAACCTGAAAGCTGCCGGACACAACACCAACGTCGGCGACGAAGGCGGTTTCGCACCGAACCTGAAGTCGGCCGAAGAAGCTCTGACCTTTATCGTCAACTCGATTAAAGACGCCGGCTACAAACCGGGCGACGACGTTGTTCTGGCCATTGACGCCGCTTCTTCCGAGTTCTATGAAAACGGCAAATATGAAATGAAGGGCGAAGGCAAGTCCTATACCAGCGCTCAAATGGTTGACTTCTACAAAGACCTTTGCGCCAAATTCCCGATTTTCTCCATTGAAGACGGTATGGCCGAAGACGACTGGGAAGGCTGGGCTATGCTGACCAAAGCCATCGGCGACAAAGTTCAGCTGGTCGGCGACGACTTGTTCGTTACCAACCCGAAACGTCTGGCCATGGGCATTGAAAAAGGCGTTGCCAACTCTATTCTGGTTAAGGTTAACCAGATCGGCTCGCTGACCGAAACCATGAAGGCCGTCGACCTGGCTCAGCGCAACAAATATACCGCCGTGTTGTCGCACCGCTCCGGCGAAACCGAAGACACGACCATCGCCGATATTGCCGTTGCCACCAACTGCGGCCAGATTAAAACCGGTTCGATGTCCCGTACCGACCGTATGGCAAAATACAACCAGCTCATCCGCATTGAGGAAGAACTGGGCGATATGGCTGTCTATGCCGGTAAATCTATTTTGAAAAACAAATAAGATTTATTAAAACCAGAAGAAAAGCCCCGCAATTGCGGGGCTTTTTTCATATCAGGGTAATTTTGACCGCCTTGCCGTAGGCTTTGGCCAGCTGGTGCAGATGGCCGAGGTCAACCGGTTTGATGCCGACTTCCAGCAGGTCGATAATATTGGCCGGAATGCCAGACAGCTTTTCAACCTGTGCCAGCGACAGGTGCGCGCTGATTCGGGTATCGCGCAGCTGGCGGGCAATGCCGTTCCTGATTTTGACGATTTCGTGATTTTTGGTTGCCATAATGTTCAACTCCTTCATGTTTTGTTATAAACAAAACCGCCCTTTCGTTTGGAAAAGGCGGAGGAGTTCGAAACTGTGAAAACGCAGTATGCTTATTCGTCCGCAAAAGCGGCTTATTTCGCATCATCCTCCATAAAGGAAGTTATATTAATGTTTTCAAGGAGTTTCGACACTCCGCCGTCGGTCTAACCGTTTCCGTCGGCAGGAATGATTATAAAGGCTAAAAGCTATTTTGCAACGCCTTTTTTGCAGATGTCATTCCCCGGCTTTCTTCCCTCTTGTCATTTCCGGGTATTCTCCCTTTAAGTCATCCCCGGGCAAGCATTGCGCGACCCGGGGATTTCTTGGATTGCCGGGTCAAGCCCGGCAATGACAGAAAGAGAGAGACAATGACAGAAAGAGAGAGACAATGACAGAAAGAGAGAGAAGCAATGACAGAAAAAGGGAAAGGCAATGACAGAAAAAGGGAAAGGCAATGACAGAAAAAGGGAAAGGCAATGACGGAGAGGAAAATGAGTTCTGCGATGACAGAAAGAGGGAGAGACAATGACAGAGGAGAAACAAGACCGCGGACGACAACAAACGAATGAACGGTGTATCGTTCAGCGGTCAAGGACAGTTGCAGACATGCGGGCAGACTGCGGCGCCATTTTTCTTTTTTCCCGGGCGGCCAAAATCATCAGCGGCGACTTCAGGAGTTTTATCGGAACATCGCGCTGAATTTTTCTGAGCATCAGGCGCGCCTTGGTTTCCAGCTCCCGGCTATCATGTTCGGCCGGCGTATACTGAATATAGGTTGGCGACGTATTGAGCGCATTTATCCAATCTTTTTCGCGCACCGGTTCGGCAAACAGAACCGGATCAAATACCAGTCTTTCGCGTTTGGCGCTGTTTTGATAGACCGGCAGGTCCAGACACATGGCAACATGGTGTTCGCGCCACATCAGATAATCGACCCCGGCGGCATTGTCTCCGGGGATACGGGCGACAATCATCGACGGCAGTTTTTCCCTGGCCGAAACGCTGCGCAGCGCTGCCGGCGCATTCTGTTTCATTTCGCGGAACAAATCCTCGCTTATTTCCGACTTACAGCACCATATGTTCAGCGGTTCGACGCCGAAATCGCGGCGGACGCGCGCAGACAGCAAATGAGCAAAAGCGCTGCAAGCCTCGTTACGGTACTGATATTCGCCGTCCGGAAACAATTCCCGCTTCAGTTTCTGGAACAGAGCATTGTAGTTTTCCGTTTTTTGGTAATCAAGTTTAAGAGTTTCGGGCATCGTCGCGTCCTTTGCTGAAATTTTCGGAAAAGCGCGCATTGCGGCGAAGTTTCATCGCTTCCATAAACAATGCCGAATTACGCGGCTGAAAATGTGTTGAATTGCAGTCGACCCGGCTGACAAACATTTTGGCATGACGGCTCAAATCCATGGCCGGATCCTTGTCCAGCCAATAGCCACTGCCGCCGTAGACCGAAGTATCTTTTCCGGCTTCTGCGCCGAACCGACAGCCGGAAACGCTGAAATATGCCGCGCCGCCGGCGCTCAAAACCTTCTTCCAGTCTTTTTCGAGCACGGGCGCATTGAAAATTATCGGATCGAAGACCAGACGCTCGGTCTTTTTGCTGTCTTTATAAACCGGCAGGTCGAGCGCCAGCGCGACATGGTAGCCTTCCCATTCGCGTTTGCCTGTACCCAGCCCGTTGTCGGTTGCAAACTGCGCCTCAAGCCTTTTGCCGGCCTGCGGCAGGCTCCAGACTTTAAGCGGCATCATTCCCCCTGCTTTTGCCTTTTCGGCCAGCAGATGCGCAAAGGCAAAACAGCAGCCGTTGCGATAGGCATATTCCTCGCGCGGAAAAAGTTCCTGTTTCCATTGGTTAAACTGCCGGGCATAGCCGATAATTTTTTCATAATCGAGTTCGCTCATCATTCCCGCTCCAAAGCAGCAACCACCGCACGGTCATAACGTGAAGCGCCGCGGTTTTCCTGCCGTTTGCGCAGGACTTTCAGACGGTCGGCGACATATTTGTTTTCGTCTTCGCGAACCGGACGGCTCAGTTCTTCAATCCAGGCAACGGCTGCGTCACGGCCGCGGTTAAGCACCTCGCCGCTCAGCGAATTAACAACTTTCAACGGATATCCCCGCCGTTCGACTTCGCGGACAATGTTGCCGGCCTCACGTACAGTTTCCGGCGCCAGACGCATTTTGGCATAAGGATGCGGAACATGCAGCCCGTTTTGCGGACGTTTGCCGGCCAGCGCTTCGTCAAACTCTTCCCTGCCGCGTTCGTAACGGGTGGCAATGTTCAGCTCCAACAGTCGCCGGGGCATGACCGGAACAACAAAATCCACCGCATAGCCCTGCTCTTTGGCATCTTCGGCAATGTCTATCATCTCTTCCGAGGGCAGGCCGTCGACAATCACATTATATCTCTGATTCCGGCAGAAATCCAAAGCCACCCAGAAAGCCTCCTCGGCAAACTTCTCAACCAGACTTTCCCTTTCGCCGTCTTGATTGGTTATCTGCGCGGCATCGTAGCAATCCGGCTCTTTGGAGTTAAGCCGTACCGGCGCCAGCTGATTGAGCTTGAACAAATTAGGATGGTAAGCCAGCATGTCGTCCTTGCCGAGGCGGACAAAGTTTTCGCCGGAAGCCATAGCCTGCGAGGTTTTTCCGGAACCAGGAAACCCCATGATTATGCGCATTTGCGGCCGGCCTTCCGTTTTGGCATTGGGTTTGGCGGCCATGATGTCCTTGAGTATGCGCGTGAAAATCTTTGTCTTTCTGGCTTCGGACAAATAAGAGAGACGGAAAATTTCTTTTTCTTGCTCGTTCATTACGAATCGCCTGCGGTAATTAAATATAAGAATATGTTAGCCCAATTTTAGACAAAAAGAAAGAGCTATTTGGCCAATGTTTAAAGTTCGCGGATGTCGGGCATTTTATACGGCGTATCCAGAGAGGAGACTATGGCTTTTTCGTAACGGGAAGATGGTGCCGAAGTCAAACGCTTTTCCAAATTTCGCTGCCGCACTTTCAGACTGACCCGCTCCTGAGGCGTTAAGTCACGTCCGAATTCGGCAAAATAGGCTTCGTCGGCTTTACGGGCGTCGCCGCTGCGGTACAGCGTCTGTCCGGACAGGGCATTATGCACGATCAGAGCCAGTCCCTGCGCTTCGACGTTTTTCAAATCCCGGCGGAAAGCTACCAGTTCGGCCGCCGATTTGCGCAGTTCGGCCATCGGGTGCTGCACCTGCCGGTTTTTATCCAGCACAACCTTGCCCAGCGCCGCACGGTTAATCAGGTCGCGGCGGTCAAGGTAACGCTCGACGACGTTGCAGTCCAAAATCCGTTTCGGCGCAACCAGAACGGTAACATCGGCCTGATAGCCCTGCGCTTGGGTTTCCTTAACGAAGTCTATCATCTCTTCATTCAGCAGACCGTCGATAATGATGCCGTAGCCGTCTTTTTTCAGGCGGTCGGTCACTTCAAAAAAAGCTTCTTCGACAAAGTCGTACAGATACATGTTGTCCGAATAGCAGGAACCGTGGCGGTCGTTAAGCCGAACCGGCTGCATTTGATGAAGTTCGTACATATGGGGATGATACTGATAAAAATCGTCGACGCTGACGTTGACCAGCGAATCGTCTTCCGCCATCATCCGGCGCGCGACCGAAGACTTTCCCGAGCCGGGCAGACCGGTCAGCAGTTTCAGGCGGCGGGCGGCAGGATTTTTTGTTTTGCCTGCGGTCAAATCCTTATATATCCGGTCGAATATCCGTTCTTTTTCTTCTTCGTCCAGTTTGGTCAGTTCGATAATCTTCTTATAATCAACATTGCTCATATTTACGAATCGCCGCAGTTGTTAAAATCATGAAATGATCATAAAACAATTTTAGACAAAAAGAAAGTTTTTTCAGCGGGAGGAAAACTTATATTCCGGCGCGGCAAAAGGACGCAGGCAGCAGTCAAGCGCATTGCGAAGCTGTCGACGTTCGACAGGGTCGGCTACTTTTTCGACCCGGGGCAGCAAAAGCTCTCGCCGACGGCGGAGTTCGGCTGTTTCGAAGGCGGTCAGCGGACGTGAAAATTCCTTCAGAAACCCGGCAGACGCTCTGTTTCCGCCAAGGTTCCTTCCGTCGGCCGGATTGACAATCTGCAGCTCAAAGCCGAGTTTTTGCAGACTGTCAACATAAGAGGCGTAGTATTCGACCATTTTTTTCGAACGTTCCAAGGCAAAGGAAAAATGGCGGTCGCCTCCGGTTCGGACGGCAATAAAACGCGTCAGCATATTCATGTCCATTATTCGTTTGGGCACGGCCGCGACAACTATCCGCGTGCGGTAACCCGACTTCTCAAGATATTTGTACATCTGCGGCAGCATTTGTCCGCCCAAGCCGTCAACGGCGACGGAATAAGGCATTTCTTTCAGACGTTCTATCGCATAACCCATGACATCACCGCCAAACTCCATAAAGGCACGATCGGAAAAAGGGTCGTCATGGCGGTTAAAGCGCGGCGGCCGAACGATATCGGCAAAATGCGGACTGCGCTGAAAAATCTCGTCAATCGACAGGACTGCCAGAGAAACGTCTTTCCGTCCCAACCCCTCAATCAGACGGGATTTTCCGGAACCCGGCATGCCATAGCTGAAAACCGCACGGCGTTCTGCCGCCGGCATTTTTCCGGACGTTTTTTCGGCAACGATTTCCCCCGCCAGGCGGTCGGCTTCTTCCGGTCCCCAATCGTACCAATAAGGCATTGCGCCGTTTTCGAACATATTTTCTTCCTTCAAACCAAGATTTATATACTATACCACATTTTAGACAAAAATAAAGAAAATTTTTCTTGCCAAAGGCAGCTATTTTTGATAATAACCTTTTCGTTAAAACGTATTTATTTTAAACTTGTTATATTTATGGAAAGATATGTATTTTTATTTAAGAGACAGCAGTATGAATATCTGACAAAGTCTGTCGCCCTGGCCTCAGGCGCATTGCTGTTGACTTCCGTCGCAACCGCCGTCGGCCTCCTGTTCGCCAAAGACGCAATCGAGGCTTCGGTTTTCAGCGGAACATTTGCCTGGCTTTTGTTTTTTGTTCCGGCACTGACTGTTCGTTACCGTCATTTCATCTGCGGCAGAATTCCGTTTCGGCTTTTTTTGCCGTTGACGGCGCTGACGGTTTCGCTGCCGATGGTCTGGATTGTCGCCAAGGCCGGGCTGCCCCTGACGCTGCTGGCTCTTGCCTCTGCCACCGCGTTGTTTTTTTATACGCTCCGGCGCGGCATGCAGGTCAACCGAACGCGCAGCATTATCAGTCTGTTTTATCTGATGTTCGTCTGCGTCGGCGTGTGCTCGCTGCTTGAAGCGACGGCGGCCATATTCAGCGGCGGCGGACCGTCGATGTATGCAACCTTTGTCGTGGCGGCCGTTATTTTCGGCAAAATCAACGTTCACGACGTGTTTCGGTTCCGAACAAGGCTTCCGGAAGGAACCGCTCTGGAAGAAAAGGAAATTGACAAAGTCGTCGAAGAAACGGCTTTAAGCCTGTATTTAAACTTTATCGGCATGATTTTTGTCGCCGATTTTATGAAATTCGTTGTCAAACTGCTGGCTGAAACTCCCAAAAAACGCGTTTCCTAACCGGAAACGCGTTTTTTTGTTTGTCATGCGGCCTAAAAACCGGAAATGCGTTCCAGCGCGGCTTCGATTTTGGCCTTGTTTTCCAAGGCTTCGGCCTGGCGGCGCTTTTCCTCTTCAACCACCGCGGCAGGCGCCCGTTCAACAAAACTGGCGTTGCTCAGCTTGCGGGCATAGCCTTCAAGGTTTTTGTTCAGGCCTTCCAGTTCTTTTTTGAGACGCTCCTTTTCGGCGGCAAAATCAATGACTCCCTTCAGCGGCAAAAGAATGACCGCCTCGCGGAAAACGCTCTGAACCATGTCTTTGCTGATTTCGGCACCGTCGGCAAAACATTCCAGCTTTTCCAGACGCGCCAGCGAACAGATAATCTGGTTGAATGTTTGCAGATGCGCGCAAGAGGCATTGTTTCCGTCTTTCAGATAGACCGTCAGTTTGGCGCCGGCAGGCAGATTCATCTCGGCCCGCAGCGAACGAACTGCCGTAACGAAGTCAATGACCCAGTCGATGTCGTTCAGTGCCGCGGCATCAATTGCTTCCGCCTGCGGCCAGGGATAATTTATCAGTTTGATCTCGCTCTTAACCAGATTATTCCACAGTTCGGTGGTAATAAACGGCATAAACGGATGCAGAATAATCAAAATCCGTTTCAGAACCCAGGCAAAAGAAGCGCGGGTTTCGGCTTTTTCTTCCTGATTTTCGCCATAGAGAATCGGCTTAATCATCTCGATATACCAATCGCAGAATGAACCCCAGACAAACTGATAGACCGCATTGGCCGCGTCTGAAAAACGGAAAGCGTTAAGATTGTCGGTAACCTCTTCTGAGGCCTGTTTGGCTTTGGCGATAATCCATTTGTTGACGGCGCTTTTGACTTTGCTTTCATCAAAATCCGCAGGAAGAACCGCTTCGTTCATCTCGCCGAAACGGGCGGCATTCCAGAGCTTGGTGGCAAAATTGCGGTAACCGGCAATACGGTTTTCGCTCATGTTAATATCGCGCCCCTGCGTTTCCATCGCCGCCATAAAGAAGCGCAGCGCGTCAGCTCCGTATTTTTCGATGGTTTCCATCGGATCGACGGTGTTTCCCTTGGATTTGGACATCTTCCGGCCCTGCTCGTCGCGCACCAGACCGTGGATATAGCATTTGCGGAACGGAACTTTTTTCATCATGTACATGCTCATCATCATCATTCTGGCAACCCAGAAGAAAATGATATCAAAGCCGGTTACCAGAACCGAAGTCGGATAGAAAGTATCCAAATATTCGGTTTTGTCCGGCCAGCCCAGCGTCGAGAAAGCCCACAGGCCGGACGAGAACCAGGTATCAAGGACATCGGTTTCACGCGTCAGCTCAACATGTCTGCCATAATGTCTGTCGGCGGCAGCCTGCGCTTCTTCGACATTTTCTTCGCAGAAAATTTCGCCGTCCGGACCGTACCAAATCGGCATCTGGTGTCCCCACCAAAGCTGGCGTGAAATGCACCAGGGCTGAATATTCCGCATCCATTCAAAATAAGTTTTCTCATAAGATTTCGGCACAAATTCCATATCGCCGTTCTCTACAGCCTCTATGGCTTTGACGGCCAGCTTCGGCGCATCGACAAACCACTGGTCGGTAAGCATCGGTTCAATAACGACGTTTGAACGGTCGCCGTAAGGAATAACCATCGGGTGATCTTCAATTTTTTCCATCAGGCCAAGTTCTTCCAGCTTTTCAATCGTCTTTTGACGCGCGGTCTGGGTATCCATGCCCGGGAACGGCGTATTTTCGTTGAGGGTGGCGTCCGGATTCAAAATGTTTATCAGCGGCAGGTTGTGGCGTTTGCCGACCTCAAAGTCATTGAAGTCATGCGCCGGCGTAATTTTAACCGCGCCGGTACCTTTTTCGGGATCGGCATGCTCGTCGCCGACAATCGGAATCGGACGGTTGACAATCGGCAGAATCGCATTTTTGCCGATTAAGTGCTTCAGCTTCTCATTTTCTTTGGAAACGGCAACCGCCGTATCGCCGAACATGGTTTCCGGACGAGTGGTCGCAATATGGATAAACTGTCCCTCTTCGCCTTCAATCGGATATTTGTAATAATACATTTTGCCGACGGTTTCCTTCTGGACAACCTCCAGGTCGGAAACGGCGGTCATAAACTTGGAATCCCAGTTAACCAGTTTCTTGGCCTTGTAAATCAATCCGTCCTTATACAGGTTTACGAAAATTTTGCGGACGGCGCGGCTCAAACCCTCATCCATGGTAAAACGCTCGCGGCTCCAGTCGCAGGAAGCCCCCAGGCGGCGCAACTGCCTGCAAATGGTGCCGCCGCTCTGTTCTTTCCATTTCCAGACGGTTTCAACAAATTTTTCGCGGCCAAGGTCATGGCGGGTAATGCCTTCTTTGGCCAGATTGCGCTCAACAACCATCTGGGTTGCGATACCGGCGTGATCCATGCCGGGCTGCCAGAGAACCTTTTTGCCGAGCATACGGTTATAGCGAATCAGAATATCCTGCAGCGTGTCGTCCAGCGCGTGTCCCATATGCAAAACGCCGGTAACGTTCGGCGGCGGAATGACAACGGCAAAAGCCTCCTTGTTCTTGCTCATGTCGGGCTTGAAATCGCCGCTGTTTTCCCAGTCGGCATAAATCTTTTCTTCAAAGTCTTTCGGGTTGTAGTTTTTCTCTAACATTTTTATTCCTTCAGTGTCTTAATTTTTCGGAAACTCCCCGGAGCCTGCATTCGCCTGCTCCGAAAACCTCGCTTCCGTGCCGGTTCTTTCCGGCAAAATTTATAAAAACCGCAAAAAGCCCTCAAGGTTCGGCTTGGGGGCAATAAACATTTACAGGCCGGTCCGGGACTTTCCCTTAAGAACTGACCTTTGCCATCACTCGTTCAATTTCCTTTCTGACCGCCGCTTCGACAATTTCCGGCAGATGGGCGCTCAGCCATTCCCGGGTCTGACGGGTAATCTCCGCCGAGGCAGCCGCCGAGAAATCAAAATCCTGCGCCAGATTTTTTTCGACAATGCCGGTTACAACGTCGCGGACAATCGCTTCAATCGTCAGCGAACCGTCGCCGAGTTCTATTTCAGACATGGTCTGTGCGGTCAGCCGCTCCTTAAGATTTTCCCGTTCGGCGGGGTTTTCTTTCTGTTTTTGCTGCTCGGCAAACATCTTGGCAAAATTGCTGATGATACCGGCCGAGACGTCAATCGGATCTTCCGGTTGGCTTTTTTCCGCCGGCGCCGTTTCGGAAACCGTTTCTTCCGACGCAGGCTCAGGTTCTGGCGCCGGGACTTCGGCTGCCGGAGCAACCTCTTCGAAAGCGGCGTCAATAACTTCGGGTTCCTTAACCGCTTCAGCTACGGCATTGTCATAAACATTGTCGGTCGGTTCGACCAGTTCTTCTTCCTGAGCGGCAGCCGCAGGTTCATCGGCATTTGCATTGAGAATCGCGTTAAGCGTATCGTCATCAACCAGATTATCCAATGAAACATCATCGGCCGCGGGCGTAAAATTTTCCTGATGCGAAGCATCGTCCTCCGCCGAAAAAATGGGTTCGGCATCAATATCTACGGCCGGCTCGTCAAAATTCAAATCGGGAAGTTCGCTGTCCTCAACAATTTCAGTGTCTTCTGCCGCGGCAATTTCGGACAAGCTGACGGGCTCTTCGTCAACGGCCGCAGAATGCCCGGCTTCAATGTCGTCCAGAACCGGTTCGGCAGGCAGGCTGTCGAACTCGCGTTCAAAATCAAGGTCTAAAGGGTCGGCACCTTCCTCAGCCTTTGTCTCCGGCTGCGCTTCGACGGTCGAAATGTTCGGCTCGACAATCATTGAGGGCGAGAGGGTCAGAACGTCATCGACGGTTTCGGCAGGCGCCGGCCGGGAAACCTCGGGAGCGGGCTGCGGCGCTGCGGCCTGAGGAGCAGGCTCTTCTTTCTGGGCAGCCTTGTGCTGTTCGGCGTTGTCTTCCATCAAAATATCTTTGATGGAAGACAGAATGTCCTCCATCGACAACTCTTCTTTATCCTCTGTATCCTCTGCCATTTTTCAATTCCTAAATAATTTGCAACAAACTGTCTGTTAAGTTATCAAATTTCTTCCGATTAATCAACGGATAATGACAACCATTTATCCCTGGTTTCCTTATAGAACTTTTTGGGATTGTAAAGGTCTACATTCAGGCGCAGATCTTCGGCGGTCAGCTTGCCCATGGAGAGCAGCAGCTGCATGGCGGCAACATAATAGTCGCGGCGCGCCTTAACTTCGTTGACGTTTGAATTCAGCAGTTCCTGATACGCGTCCAAAACATCCAAAATGGTACGGTTGCCGAGCGCTTCTTCTTTCTGAACGCCGTCGAGGGCAATTTCGTTGGCCTTGACCTGATCCTTAATTGACTTAATCTGCGCCTTGTTGGATGTCATCAGTTCCCAGGCGCTGGTCACGTCGGAAACAGCCTGGCGTTCCGCTTCCAAAACCAGCTCCTGCGCCTGCCATTTCTGATATTTGCTCTGGCGGATTTTGGCGCGGGTTTCGCCGGCCGTATAAAGCGGAATGTTCATATTGACGCCCCACTGAACCTCGTCGACCTTGGTATCACGGTTATATGCGCCGTAAGCGGAACCGCTGCTGTCGCTTTTGCTGGTGGTTGCCGAACCGTCCAGGGTTACCGACGGCAGCAAGGCGCCGGTATTGGCGGCAACGTCATAAACTCTGGAATTCAGCAGCTCGCGGGCATAGCGGATGGAATAGTTGTTGGCCTTGGTATATTCCAAAGCTTCCTGAAAGCTGGCGGGGATAAAATCGCCGAGGTTTTCAGGTTCGGACAAATCTTTCGGCGCTTCGCCGATAACCCGGGTATAAACAGCCTTCGACGCCTGCAGGTTTCCCTCGGAAGCGATGCGGTCGGCCTTGGCCTGCGAATAGCGCGCCTGCGCCTGCGAAACGTCGGTACGGGTAACTTCGCCGACATTGAAACGCTCAACCGTTTCATCCAGACGTTTTTTCAAAAGCTTTTCGTTGTTTTTCTGGAGGTTGACAATCGCCTCGTCTCTGACTACATCCAAATAGGCTGTTGATGAATCGAGAAAAACGCCCTGCTCCGTATTATACAGATTGTTTTGTTCGGCGCGGACCATGCTGTCGGCAGACTTCACCGAATTGACGGTCGTAAAGCCGCTGAACACCGGCTGGCTGATTTTGGCGCCGGCCGAAAGCGTGGCGCCGCCGGTCTGTGACGGAACATTGTTGTTATGAACGTCAGAGTCAGAGTAGCCGCCGGTCAGATAAATGTTGGGGCGGAAGCCGGACTTGGCAATCGCGACGTTTTCGTCTACCGAACGCAGATACGCACGCTGCGCCTGAAGCGTCGGGTTGGTGTCGTAAGCCGTGCTCAATGCCTCAAAAATCGTTTCGGCCTTTGCACCGCCGGTCGTTAAAGCCGTGGCAAGCAACAAAGCCGACAGAAATGTTTTTTTCATCAAATTCACCTCTAAATTCAGACTTATTTATTCCGGAGTATATTACAAATTATTCTTATTTTGCAATGACAAATCTTAAAAAACTAATAACCGCAATGTATTTTAGTCAAAGGAATGTTATATATTATTAACCATATTTCAAACAATTTGTCGTAGGGTCGGGATAAAACGGTATGTTATAAAGGCTTAAAGCTCAACAAGGGGGAAAAACTTTGAGTAAGAAAGAATCTGCAATCATCAACGAAATTGACAAGGCCAGGCTCAAACTGTCAATTGAGCACTACATCAAATACTTTATCGGCAAACGCACCAGCGAAATCAACAAGGACGAGGCACTGAACGCCATTGCGCTGGCCGTGCGCGAATTTGCCATGGACAAGATGTATGAAACGATGGCGCGCTACAACAAGGTCAATTCCAAAAGAATTTATTATCTCTCAATCGAGTATCTCATCGGCCGCTCGCTGGAAAACAACCTGCACAACCTCGGCCTGTTTAACATTTTGAAAAGCATCAAAATCGACGGCATGCCGGACATCTCCCTGCAGGAAATTTTTGACGCCGAATATGACCCGGCGCTGGGCAACGGCGGACTGGGACGTCTGGCAGCCTGCTATCTGGACTCAATGGCGTCGCTCGGCATCCCGGGTTTCGGCTACGGCATCAACTATCAGTTCGGCCTGTTTAAGCAGAAATTTGAAAACGGCTATCAGATTGAGCAGGCCGACAGCTGGCTCGGCGAAGACTCTCCGTGGCAGTTTTCCCGGCCGGACCGCACGGTCGAAATTCCGATTTACGGCGAAGTCGAAAACTTCAAGACCGCAACCGGACAGGACAGCTTCATCTGGATGAACACCCAGAAGTTCTACGGCGTACCGTACGATTTTCCGATTGTCGGCTATGACGGCAAATCGGTCAACTATCTGCGGCTGTTCTCGGCCAAAACCGACGACGAGCTGGACATCAACATTTTCAACGAGGGCGGCTATATGGAAGCGGTTAAGGAAAAAATCCAGACCGAAACCATTTCCAAAGTGCTGTATCCGTCCGACGCGATTGAATCGGGCAAGGCGCTGCGCTTTGTTCAGCAGTATTTCTTTGTTTCCTGCGCCATTCAGGACATTATCCGCCGTTTCCTCGAAAAGAGCAACGACTTTGCCAAAATGCCGGATTACGTCGTCTGCCAGCTGAACGACACGCACCCGGCGCTGGCCATTCCCGAGATGATGCGCCTGTTGATGGACGTTCACGGTCAGGAATGGGATACTGCCTGGGAAATTACGACCAAGATTTTTGCCTACACCAACCATACGCTGCTGCCGGAGGCGCTTGAAACCTGGCCGTCGCGCATTGTCGGCAAGATTCTGCCGCGCCATTTGCAGATTATTTACGAAATCAACCGCCGCTTTATGGACTACGCCCGCGAAAAATTCGGCAACGATTCCGAAAAACTCGGCAAGGTTTCGATTGTCAGCGGCGAAGGCGACAACCAGATTATCCGCATGGCCAACCTGTCTATCGTCGGCTCCTTCTCGGTCAACGGCGTTGCCAAACTGCACTCCGAACTGATAAAGACGTCGCTGGTTCCCGAATTTTACGAACTGTGGCCGGAAAAATTTACCAACGTTACCAACGGTATAACGCCGCGCCGCTGGCTGCTGCATGCCAACACGGCGCTTTCCGACCTCATTTCGAGCAAAATCGGCGAGGATTGGATTACCAATCTGGATCTGCTGGAACAAATCGGCAATTTTGCGGACGACAAAAAATTCGTTCAGCAGTTTATTGACATTAAAAAACAGAATAAAGCCAGACTGGCGCAAAAGATATTCAAGGCTTCGGGGATTATGGTCAATCCGGACAGCATGTTTATCGTCCACGCCAAACGCATTCACGAGTACAAGCGCCAACTGATGACCATCTTACAGGTTATCGGCGATTATCTGGCCATCATCAAGGACAACGTTAAGCCGACCGTGGCCAAGACTTACATCTTTGCCGGAAAGGCGGCTCCGTCGTACAATTTCGCCAAGCTCATCATCAAGCTGATTAACAACGTGGCCGATGTCATCAATCACGATCCGCGCGTCAATGACATGATTAAGGTCGTGTTTATTCCCGACTACAAGGTTTCGCTGGCCGAAGTTCTGATCCCGGCTGCCGACGTAAGCATTCAGAGTTCAACGGCGGGGTTTGAGGCCTCAGGCACCGGCAATATGAAATTTGCCCTGAACGGCGCACTGACCGTCGGTACTTATGACGGCGCCAACATCGAAATCCGCGAAGCCGTCGGCGCCGACAACTTCTATTTGTTCGGTCTGCGCGAAGAGCAGATTCAGGAAATGCGTAAAAACAACGCATACAATCCGCGCGCCTGTTATGAGAACTCGGAATACCTGCGCCGCATTCTGAACGCCGTTAACTCCAACATGTTCTGCGAAAAGGACTATGTGCTGCTGTTCAAGGTTATTTACGAAGAACTGCTGAACCGCGACTACTACTTCCTGCTTGCCGATCTGGAGGCATTCAACAAAGCGCTTCATGATGCGGAAAAGGATTATACCAATCCGCAGAAATGGGCGAAAAAAGCCATTATCAACGTGGCTAAAATCGGCTATTTCTCCAGCGACCGCGCCGTTATGGAATATGCCAAAAACATCTGGCATATCAAACCCGTCGACTAAACCACCGGCACATTATGAAAAACCCCTTCCGAAGAAGGGGTTTTTCAGTTTTAACGGTCATTTTCGTCATCGTCATATTGACGCGGGTCCAGCCCTCTTCCTTTCTTCTTTGGATATTTTTCACGAAGTTCACTATAATCATACTCTGCATATCCCATCGGTACAGCATAAATACCTTTAATGCCGGCATCTTTCAATTCACCGTCAATATTAGAGATATTGTCACGTGCCATTCGACGCATATCACCGGTAATAGTGCTCTCTTTATCACCAATACCCCCACTGTTTGTTGTTTCAACACTCTTCTTAAATTTTGCTTCTATTTTCTTTTGAGCCAACTTTTCTTCCTGCGGCAGCATCGCCGTCATCAATGCTCCTACTTCATTAGGGCTCATATTTCGGAAAGATTTTCCAAAATCAAAAGCTTTGCCTTTTAACTTTTCGTCATTAGCCATATTTCGCAAGAAGTCCTGCTTAATTTTTTCAGGGGCAACAGGGTGGTCAGGATGTTGAAGTCTTTCAGCCAAAGCAATAATAACATCTTCTGCGCTTTTCTCCGAATGCGTTTTATAAACTTCAAACAAGTCTTTGGCTGCATTGGAAGCTCCGACAATTTTAATTAAACCGTCTTTATCATTTTCCTCATTAGCTTTTACAGTATTCTCCAAAACTTTACGGATACCGCCGCCTTTTTCATACATGTCGCGGAACGGCGCATATTCATATTCAGCTTTGAGGTTATTAATCAGGCTGGCATTTTTGTGTTCATCAAAACTCTTACCGTCCTTGGCACAATCTTCCAAAGCACACTCTTCCATCCAATTGGCCAATTTTAATTTATACTCAACTAATTCTTTGGCGCTCAGTTTGCTTTCCGCTTCTTCAAGCATTTTCTTAACCTTGCTTTCGCTGAGGTTCTTAAACAACGGAACCAAGCCGTTGCTGGCGGCGGCAATACGGAAAGTTCCCTCGTCTTCTTCCGGCAAACCGTCAGGAAAATTAACATGGGTCATACCGCATTTTTTGAGCATACGCATAACGCCTTTGGCATAGCCATCGGTAATTTTCTTGCCGCCCGGCATGGCATAACGGATCTCCAGACGGTCGTTGCCTTTGTCATCCTTTTTGACGCGGGAATAAATTTTGAAAGCATATTTGACTTTCATATAACCGTCTTTGTCGACCTTACCGTCCAGTTCGTCGTTTTTGAAGTTGCCCTGATCATAGACAGCCCAGCAGTCCCAACCGCCTTTGAACTTATAACTTTTGAAACCGGTCCAATTTTTCTGTTTATTCATGCCGCCGACGCCAAAGACCCAGTCGTCAATATTGCTGACCAGTTTGCCGTAGTCCACGGTCTGAGCCGCCATAACGGTTTCGTTGCCGCCGAACTCATTGGCAAAGTCGCGCGCATCCTGATTGGTATAACCGGAAGCGGGAATCTCTTCGCGGCCGTCGTTTTCCGGCAGCGGCCGAATCGGCGCTTCTTCTGCTTCGGGCGTTTCCTGTTCATTAATACGAGCCGCATTTTCGGTTTCGCGATTGGCGCCGTCTGCTTCGTTATATGCGGCGGCAAGCTTTTCGTCGATACCGTCGGGCAGTTCAATGCCGTGAATACCGCGGCGGTCCAGATAATCGATAATCTGGTGCATCATCTCCACGGTCATTTTGTCAATGTTATCCTGACTGAAATTTATCTTGCCGTCGCTGACGATAAAACCGGCCGGAAAGCGTGCATCAGCCATAATAACCGCCAGGCAGGGCTGCCCTTTTTTATCGGCGGCAATCATGGTTTGCGGGTCTTTCCTCGGATCATCGTGCGTAGCCGAACGCTGTTTGATATTATAAAGTTTGGCATACAAATCCGGATTGGCTTCCAGCAGTTTCTGCTGGTCATTCAGCATTTTTGCCGAAGCGGCCAGTTTGTTGTTTTCGGCATTGGTTTTGGTTTCGGCAACGCGGAGGTCATTGCTGATTTTGGCTTCGGAGCGCTCAACAGCATCCATGACCTTGTTGACATAGGCATTCTGGTTGGTATCAAGCAGTTCCTTATCCAATACATGCGCAAAGCGCGCCTTAATCAGATCGGCGCGGCGAGAATATTCGGGATCGCTCTGATCCGGATACTCGGCGGCCAGAGCCGACATCTCGCTGTCGTAGCGTTCCTTCATTTTGACATAGAAAGTCCGCGGATCTTTGCCGAGGTCGGATTTCTGCTCGTCAAGCTCTTTCTTTTCTTCTTCCTTGTCCTTTTTCAGGTTTTCGAGCGCCTGGCTGTTGCCGCGGGCGTTGTCACGCAGTTCCGTCATTTTGTTCGCGTAGAGTCTGCGGATTTCGTCGGCGGTCAAGTCGCCGCTGACGTTTTCAAACTCGCGGAATTTCAAATGCCTTAACGGTCTTCTCTCTTCTTCATCAGCCATAGCAACCTCAATTCATATTCAAACCATTATCAATATAGTAGCACATTTTTTCGAAAAATCAACTTTTTTGTCAATATTTCCGTTTTGCGCCGAACAGCATAATCCTTTATATCTTTGGGAAAATACCATAAAAAACTTAAAAATATATGAACCGGAAGTTTAAAGGAAATATGACAAAAAAGCATAAAAAAAAGCCCCTCCGGCGAGGGGCTTGTCCTTAGATTTTGCCGTGGCAGTGTTTATATTTTTTGCCGCTGCCGCAGGGACAAAGGTCATTGCGGGCAACTTTCCCCCAGGTGCGAGGATCTTTGGGGTCAAACTCGGCACGAGAATACTGGAAAGGTTCGTTCTTTTCGTCGCTTTCATAATTGTTCGGCGCACTCGGACGACCGACCAGACTTTCCGGCGTTTCGTGAATCTCCTGCATATTCTGCGCGCGGTTTTCCTGAATCATCAGCGCATCGAGGGCATCGGTCTGGATTACCGTGCGGCAGATGAGGAACGTAACCTTTTCACGCAGGTTATCAAGCATGACCGAAAACATATTGAACGCTTCCTTCTTATATTCGTTCAGCGGGTCTTTCTGACCGTAAGCGCGCAGGACAATCGTGTGGCGCATCAGGTCAAGAGAGGCTATATGTTCCTTCCAAAGCTGGTCCAAGACCTGCATGAGGACATTTTTTTCAACCATACGGACGATATTTTCGGGAACATTGGCGTTCTTTTCGGCAATACGGTTCTCCACTTCGTCAAGGATTTTCTCCTGCATCTTGTCGGCGTCAATTTCCGGTTCGTTGGCCCAATTGGTAATCGGAAGCATAAAACCGGTAATGCGGTAGAGCTCCTGTTTGAGCTCCTCTTTCTGCCATTCGTTGGGCGCGGAGCCGTGCGGCAGGTAAGCCGAAACCGTATCCGCCAGATATTCCTGGCGCATTTCGCGGATGGTTTCCGAAACATCGTCGGCGGCCATCAGCTCCTTGCGCTGTTCATAAATGACCTTGCGCTGGTCGTTCATGACGTTGTCATATTTAAGCAGGTTTTTGCGAATGTCGAAGTTGCGCTCTTCCACTTTCTGCTGCGCTTTTTCCAACGCCTTGGAAATCCACGGGTGGATTAGAGCTTCGCCTTCCGGCAGCCCCAGGCGCTGCAGCATGACAGACATTCTTTCCGACCCGAAAATGCGCATCAGGTCGTCTTCCAGCGAAAGGAAAAACTTGGAACGGCCGGGATCACCCTGACGGCCGGAACGGCCGCGCAGCTGATTGTCGATGCGGCGGCTTTCATGACGCTCGGTGCCGATGATGTACAAACCGCCGGCAGCGAGAACCTTTTCCTTGTCCTCTTTGATTTTTTCCCTGAGTTTGTTCTTTATCTCTTCAACCTGTTCCGGAGTTTCGTCGCCTTTCAAGACCTCTTTCAGCCTCATGTCGACGTTGCCGCCCAGCTGAATGTCGGTACCGCGGCCGGCCATATTGGTGGCAATGGTAACGGCTCCGGGAACGCCGGCCTGCGCAACAATCGCAGCCTCACGTTCATGATGACGGGCATTTAGAACCTCAAACGGCAGCTTGGTTCTGGCACGGAGCAGCTCGGCCACCAATTCGGACTTTTCAATTGACGTGGTACCGACCAGAACCGGCTGGCCTTTTTCATGCGCGGCCAAAATTTCGTCGATAATCGCTTTGTATTTTTCCTTTTCAGTGCGATAGATGACATCGTGCTCATCAACGCGCTGAACCGGGCGGTTGGTCGGAATTTCGACGCAGCTCAGCCCATAGATGTCGCCGAATTCGGCCTCTTCGGTCATGGCCGTGCCGGTCATGCCTGCCAGTTTGGGATAAAGGCGGAAGTAGTTTTGGAACGTAATGGAAGCCAGCGTCTGATTTTCGGACTGAATGGTTACATGTTCCTTGGCCTCAATCGCCTGATGCAGACCGTCGGAGTAACGGCGGCCTTCCATCATACGGCCGGTAAATTCATCGATAATCATGACTTTGTCGTCTTTGACGATATAGTCGACATCCCTGATGTGCATTTTATGGGCGCGCAGAGCCTGATTGACGTGATGAACCAGCGAAACGTTGCCGATGTCGTACAGGCCGCCTTCCTTAATCAGCCCAACCTGCTTTAACAACTGTTCGACATGCTCCATGCCGGCTTCGGTCAGGGTTACGGTTTTCTGCTTTTCGTCCTTTTCGTAATCGGCTTCGGTCAGGTGCGGAATAATCTTGTCGACGCTGATGTATTTTTCGGAGGAATCCTCGGCGGCGCCGGAAATAATCAGCGGCGTGCGGGCTTCGTCAATCAGAATGGAGTCAACCTCGTCGACGATGGCATAGTTGAAATCGCGCTGCACCATTTCCTCGCGGGAAAACTTCATGTTGTCGCGCAGGTAGTCAAACCCCAGCTCATTGTTCGTACCGTAGATAATGTCGGCATTGTAGGCGGCACGGCGCTCGTCATCGTTCTTGCCATGGACAATGTAGTCGACGGTCAGGCCGAGAAAGCGGTAAACCTGCCCCATCCATTCGGCATCGCGTTTGGCCAGATAATCGTTGACGGTCACGATGTGCACGCCCTTGCCTTCAATCGCATTCAGATAGGCGGCCAGCGTCGCAACCAGCGTTTTTCCCTCGCCGGTCTTCATTTCGGCAATCATACCCTTGTGCAGCACAATACCGCCGATAAGCTGGACGTCATAATGGCGCTGTCCCAACGTTCTTTTGGCAGCCTCGCGGACGACGGCGAAAGCCTCGGGCAAAATATCGTCAAGCGTTTCGCCCTCTTTCAGGCGCCGGCGAAACTCGTCGGTTTTGCCTTTGAGTTCGTCATTGTTTAATTTTTCGATTTCGGGTTCCAGGGCGTTGATTTGCTGAACGATTTTGAACTGTCTTTTGACGAATCTGTCGTTGGCGCTGCCAAAAACAGTGCGGGCGAGTTTACCTAACATTACATTTTTACCTTATTATTATTCAAAGCTTCTCTACATTTAGTGTTTTAATCAAATAAAGTCAATACTTTGAACTTAAGTTATAAACTACCGGCAAAAAATACTTGGAATAATTTCCATATCTATTATATAACTATGGAAGTTGAAATTTTATTGGAGGTTTTTAGGATGCGAAACAAATATGTAGCCGCCGCAGCGCTCTCTCTGCTGATGATGAATCCGTTCAATGCCGGAGCTGCCGGCAAAAACGGCGTGGCCGCCGTCGTCAACGGCGAAAAAATTACCGTCGCCGAAATGAAACAGGGTTACGAAGACAACCGTCAGATTAAGGAAAAGGTTTCCTTTGACGACTTTTATGAGAAAGCGTTGGAAATCTATGTTAACGGCAAACTGCTGTATCAGGCCGCCGTCGCCGCCGACGTCCTCGAGACTCCGGAATACAAGCGCGCCGTCGATCAGGCCAAGGAAGAAATCGCCCGCAAGGTTTATCTGGAACAGAAGGTCGACAAGAAGGTAACCGACAAGGCCGTCAAAGACCTGTACAACAAATACAAGTCCGAGTTTAAGAGCCAGAAGGAAATTCACGCCAAACACATCCTGGTTGAAGACGAAGGCACCGCCAAGAAGGTTATTACCGAACTGGGCAAAGGCAAAAAGTTTGACGATTTGGCCAAACAGTATTCCAAAGACAACGCCGTTGACCTCGGCTACTTCGTAAAAGACCAAATGGTTCCCGAATTCGGCAATGCCGCTTTTGCCATGAAAAAAGGCCAGACGTCCAAGTCGCCGGTAAAAACCAAATTCGGCTATCATGTCATCGAGGTTCTGGACATCAGAGATTCCAAGCCGTTACCGCTGAAGCAGGTTGAACCCGAACTGAAAGCGATGCTGACTCAGCAGGCTATTGCCGAAGTCTTTACGTCCCTGAACAAAGGCGCCAAGATTGAAAGATTCGACTTGGACGGCAAACCGATTACCGATCCGGTTGTTCAGCTTCAGTAAATTATTTTATCACTTTCCCAGCCCTCTCAAATGAGAGGGCTTTTTTATAGCCAAAAAAATTTTATGTAGCTCCATCATTGGTAGACAGAAAAATTTGTACTTTCATTAATAGTTGACTCTTTCCCCAAATTAGCGTATCCTCATACTTGATAGGTGTGGATTGTCTGATACTGCGGCGCTTTTATGCCGCAGGCTCTTTTGTCGGTCTATCCGACATTCTTTCCTCACCTCCGCCCACTGCGGGCTTCGGTTCTAACTTTGTCGCGAGGTGATACTATGAAGAAATCCGTTTTAATGTTCTCTTTGCTTTCCGGAACGGCTCTTATGTTCCCTAAGCTAACCATTGCCTCCGGCTTTCCTACACATACACACACATACACACCCGAACCGAGGCCCGCCTTTCAGTTTGAACAACCCGACAAAGCCTTTAAGACCGCCGCCGTCTGTTTCCTCGGCGCCGAAAACTGCGGCGACGCCGGCTTCGGTAAAGATGATGAGGATTATACAATTGACACCGGGCAGCAATGCAAGAACGAGGGATATACCAAACTGAACTGTAATTCGGTGCAGACGGTTGACGGGGTTTGTCCCTATAATCCGGCTTACGGTTTGGGCTGTAAATGCGCGCCTGATCTGGTAAGCTGCACGGAGGAGCAGACCGGGGTCGGAGAGAGCTGTGACGGTAAATATGTTTCCTGCAAATGTCCGGACGGGGTCGTCGAAGGGCAATACGGCTGTAAGGAATATTATACTTCTCCCTGCGAAACAGTATGTAAGAAAGCTTATGCCGACAACTGCCATAACCGCAGTTCGGTTTCAACGCCTTACGGCTGTGCCGAGTACTGGCCGGACTGTTCCGGTAAATGCAAAACGGCTTATAACGACAACTGCCGAAACCGGATTGAAGTTTCGCATCCATACGGCTGCGAAAGCTATTATGCCGACTGTCAGGCAAAATGTGAAGTTGCAAAAAGCGAACCAAATTGTCAAATCGGTTCTGTTTACTACAGCGACGGAAGTTGTGCCCTACCTGAAAATCACAATACATCTAAAACCGTACTCGGGATTGTGGTTCATGTTATCGACGGCGGTAAGCACGGTCAGATTATGGCACCATGGCCTGTTGATGAGGACGGCAACAGGGCCTATGTCAGCTCGCGTTTATTTTGGGGCTTTCATCTCAAGGTCGAGGATATTCCAAGCCTGCCGAACTATGAATCTGCCAGCGCTGCATCAAAGGACTACGACAGCTGTGGCAATACAGACAAGATTGTTGCATTTGGCGATGCCAGTACTTATCCGGCCGCCTGGGCGACGCGAAGATATGCTCCGACACCGGCAACCAAGGGAAAATGGTGTCTGCCGGCAGCCGGTATCATGATGAACATTTATAAGAATATAAACACCATACAAACAGCAATTAAGAAAGTAGGAGGTGTTGATTATCCATACTGTTGTACCTGGTCTTCGTCGGATCGCGGCATCAACGTGTGGTTCTCTATCCTTGGTGGCGGTTTGGATCACACCACTAAGGACGACACCGATCTCCACGTTTACCCGGTGCTGGAGTTTTAGATAAATACAGAAAAGAGTAATAAAAGCTCCTGTGATTGGATTGCCGGGTCAAGCCCGGCAATGACAGAGAGAAAAACAAATCCCTCAATGACAGAGTGAACAAAAAGCCCCGCGGTGCGGGGCTTTATTTTGTTTGCCTGTCTGATTATTTCTTCAGGACAACGACGCCCGGAAGTTCTTTGCCTTCCATCCATTCGAGGAAAGCGCCGCCGGCCGTTGAGATATAACTGAACTTATCGGCAACGCCGGCATTGTCCAGCGCCGAAACGGTATCGCCGCCGCCGGCAACCGTCATCAGTCTGCCTTCCTGCGTGAGGGTGGCGGCATGCTGCGCGACCTTGTTGGTGGCATTGTCAAACGGCTTCAGCTCAAATACGCCCAGCGGGCCGTTCCAGACCAGCGTTTTGCATTCGTCCAGCTTTTTGTTAATGGCGGCGATGGTCTTTTCGCCGACATCCATCAAAATCCAGCCTTCGGCCGGAATGTGTTCAAGGTCAACCGTCTTGTGCTCGGCTTCAGCCTTGAATTCTTTGGAAACGACGACATCCTGCGGCAGAATAATCTCGCAGTTGTTTTCCTTGGCAACTTTCATAATCTCTTTGGCCGTATCAATCATATCCATCTGCACCAAAGAGTTGGCTTCGTTGACGGTATTGATGCCGCTGGCCTTCATGAAGGTATGAGCCATGCCGCCGGAGATAACCAATTTATCAACTTTCTTAACCAGGTTGTTCAACAAGTCAAGCTTGGTGGAAACCTTGGAACCGCCGACAACGGCCATCAACGGGCGCTGCGGATTGTTCAAGCCGTTGGACAAAGCCTTGACTTCCTCTTCCATCAAACGCCCCATGGCAGCCGGACGCAGTTTGGCGGCGGCAACCATTGAAGCATGAGCGCGGTGCGCGGTCGAGAAAGCGTCGGAAACATAGACGTCAGCCGGTTTGACCAGTTCTTCGGCGAACTTCTCGTCGCCTTTTTTCTCTTCGTTATAAAAACGAAGGTTTTCGAGCAGAAGAACTTCGTCGGCTTTCATGTTTTTAACGGCTTCTTCAACTTTGGGGCCGATGCAGTCGTCAACAAAAACAACCTTGCGGCCAAGCGCCTTTTCCATGTCCTTGACAATATGGCTGAGCGAATTCTTCAGGTCGCCCTTGCCTTCCGGCCGGCCAAAATGGCTGATAACCACAACTTTGGCGCCTTTGCCCATCAGTTCCTTAACGGTGGGAACAGTGCGGTCAATGCGGGCCGTGTTGGTAACGTGAAAATTTTCATCCATCGGGACGTTCAAATCGGCGCGCAGCATAACGACTTTGCCGTTTAAATCGCCCAAATCATCAATCGTTTTGTATTCCATAAGTTTTTCCTTTACAAAAAAAACAAAACCCCCTTGATAAGCCAAGAGGGTTTGCTTTATTTCAGATTATCCGTTTACTTTGGCCATGTGGGCAACGAGGTCGAGAACCTTGTTGGAATAACCCCACTCATTGTCGTACCAGCTGACAACCTTGACAAAGGTCGGGGTCAGCTGAATGCCGGCTTTGGCGTCAAAGATAGAAGTGCGGGCATCGCCGAGGAAATCGGACGAAACAACCTGATCTTCGGTATAGCCGAGAATGCCTTTGAGTTCGCCTTCAGAAGCTTCTTTCATGGCTTTGCAGATTTCTTCATAAGAAGTCGGCTTGGCGAGGTTGGCGGTCAGGTCAACAACGGAAACGTCCAGCGTCGGAACGCGGAAAGACATACCGGTCAGCTTGCCGTTCAGGCTCGGGATAACCTTGCCGACGGCTTTGGCGGCACCGGTCGAAGACGGAATGATGTTACCGGCAGCGGCACGTCCGCCTCTCCAGTCTTTCATGGACGGGCCGTCAACGGTTTTCTGAGTGGCCGTGGTCGAGTGAACGGTGGTCATCAGGCCGTCAACAATGCCAAACTTATCGTTCAGAACTTTAGCAATCGGAGCCAGGCAGTTTGTGGTGCAGGAAGCATTGGAAACAAACTGAGTGCCCTTAACATAAGAATCGGTGTTTACGCCGCAGACGAACATCGGGGTATCGTCCTTGGAGGGTGCCGACATAACGACATATTTGGCACCGGCGTCAATATGCCCCTGAGCCTTTTCCTTGGTAAGGAACAGACCGGTAGATTCAACGACGTATTCGGCGCCGACTTCGTTCCACTTCAGGTCGGCCGGGTTCTTTTCAGCGGTAACGCGGATAGCCTTGCCGTTGACAACCAGTTTGCCGTCCTTGATTTCAATGGAACCCTTGAACTGGCCGTGCATGGTGTCATAACGCAGCATATAAGCCATATATTCAACATCAATCAGGTCGTTGATGCCGACGATTTCGATGTCATTTCTTTCCTGAGCGGCACGGAAAACCAGGCGGCCGATACGGCCAAATCCGTTAATACCGACGCGAATTGTCATATTATTTTTCCTTCCTTGTTAGAATGCAAGCACAGGGAACCCTGCGCTTTACGGGTTTGGTTAATTCGGTGCTAATGTAGCACTTAATTGATTTTTTTCAAGCTATTTTTAACTTATCAGACAATAATACAAGAGCCGCGGCTGACGCGGCGGCTCAAAAACTTTAATATTTTCCCCAGTGGATTTTTTCTTCCTTAAAACGGCTTTCCGGCTGCTTCGGGGTTTCGGCCGGATAGCCCATCGTCACAATGGCAAACGGGCGGATGTTGTCCGGCAGTTTCAGATATTCTTTCAAATCGTCCACCACGCGCTGCATGGGCGCGGCGCCGCAGTAACAGGTGCCGATGCCTTTGGCCCAGGCGGCCAGCATCAGGTTTTCGGTAGCAATGGCGCAGTCGACGTCGACAAAGCTCCATTTTTCGTTTTCCTTGTCGCGGTTGAACGACTGGCTGACGTCGCCCAGAACGAACACGACGCAAGCGGCATCTTTGGCAAAGGACGTCCAGCGCTGAATGTGGCGCAGATTGGCCAGAACCTCGCGGTCGTCAACGACCAGAAACTCCCACGGCTGGCGGTTGTGCGCGGTCGGGGCATACTGGGCGGCTCTGATGATTTCGGTAAGGGTGGCTTTGTCTATCTTCTGGTCAGTATATTTGCGAACTGAACGGCGGGTCATAAGACCTTCCATCATTTCCATGACATAAAATCCTTATTTTGTTAATGCACGACTCTCTGCAGGCTGTCAATCCTCGGCAAAACCGAATTTTCAATAATAAAGCTGACGGCTTTTTCCACCATTTTGTCGGTGTAGCGGAAAGTATTAGAAATTTCTTCCAGATTTTCGGCCTTGTCAAGTTTTTTTGCCAACGTATTGTAAACGCCGGACAATTCGGTCAGGGAGTCTATCATCTGGGCAATAAAGGCCGGCAGTTTGAAGTCCTCGCGGCCGCCCCAGAAACCTTCGACGTAACCGCCCTCGACCTCGGCAAAGCGGGCGGCGCAGGCCTCGCGGATCTGCTCGCGGCCGGAAAGCTTCACAGGTTCCAGTTTAATTTTGTTTTCTCTGACTTTTTGAAAAACCTCGTTCCACAGCCCCATAAAAAACTTGAAGAACAAATCGGCCTCGTTTTTGGTTTCGAGCCGGGGCGCCTGGCCTGCGGGCCAAAAAGAAGAAATGACGTCGGCGGGGCGCAGGTCAAGGTTGGGGCTGCAAACGGCGCCGGCAAACTTCATTTTGACCACGGGCAGCGGCGTCGGGCAGCCGTAATGCCCGAGAAATTTTTTGAAACTTTCATCACCAATATATTTGTTTTGACTTTCCATTTTATTCTTCTTCGTATATATGTTGATATGATAAGAATAAAGTAATGGAGTTTTTTAAATTGTCCAGAGTAAAATTCGGATTTGCCACCGCCCTGTTTCTGCTGCTCGGCGCCTGCAGTTTTCTGCCGCCTTTCATTGACCGCCAGCGCAACGCCGGAGTGCACGACATCAGCAAACTCTATGTCGGACGCTCGACGCCCGAAAATCCGGCCGTCTGCTACAACGGCTGGACAACCACTTACGACGAGGTCAAAAAACTCGCCGACGAAGAATGCCGCAAGCACAAGACCGGAACACACGCCGAACCGACCGACATGACGTCGTTTACCTGCCGGCTGCTGATTCCGAATCACATATATTTCCGATGCGTACAGTAATCCCCTGTCTTTTTGACTTGTAATCAGCCGATTTTTTTTATAAAGTGTCGCACAAAACGACTAATTTCAGGATGAACGAACATGGCCCAATCATTAGAAAAACTACTCAACCAGAAACTGGCCGGCATTTTTGCAAAACACGGCCTGGACACCAAATTTGCCGTCGTCAAGGTTTCCGACCGTCCGGACCTGAGCGATTTTCAGTGCAACGGCGCGCTGGCGCTGGCCAAGCCATTGCGCAGGAACCCGCGTGAGATTGCCGCTCTGATTGCCGGCGAACTGGAACAGGACGCCGACATTGCCAAAATATCGGTCGACGGGCCGGGCTTTATCAACGTCAGCCTCAAAGAAACCTTCATTGCCGCCGAACTGGACGCCATGGCCGGCGACGGGCGTTTCGGCTGCGACAAAACCGAAGCGCCGAAAAAAATCGTGATGGACTTCGGCGGTCCGAACGTCGCCAAGGCACTGCACGTCGGACATCTGCGTTCGGCGGTCATCGGCGAATCCATCCGCCGGATCGAGAGCTTTTACGGCAACGAGGTCATCTCCGACGTCCACTTCGGCGACTGGGGAACCCCGATGGGCATGATTCTGGCCGAAATCATCAATCAGGACGGCGACCTTTCCAAAACGGAAAGCTATGACATTGAGGCCATCAGCGCCTTTTACAAAAAAGCCAACATCCGCTGCAAGGAAGACGAAGCCGCCAAAGAAAAAGCGCGGCAGATTACCGCCGAGCTGCAGGACGGCAACTTGGAATACCGCAAGGCCTGGAAGCATCTGCGCGAGGTTTCGGTCAACGCGGTCAAAAAGAACTATGACGACCTTGAGGCACATTTTGACCTCTGGCTCGGCGAAAGTGACGCGCACGAAGCCAGTTCCGAGATTGTCAAAATCGCCAAAGAAAAAGGACTGGCCGAACTGGACGACGGCGCGCTGATTATCCGGCTTGAGGAAGGCAACAAGCCCAAGCCGCCGGTTATCCTGATTAAGAGCGACGGCGGTTTCGGCTACCAGATTACCGATATTGCAACGATTAAAATGCGTTATGACGACCTTAAGGCCGACGAAATCATTTATGTCGTGGACAAGCGGCAGTCGCTGCACTTTGAGCAGGTTTTCGAGGCTTCCGAAAAACTCGGGATTGCGCCCGGGGTCAAAATGCTGCACATCGGTTTCGGCACGGTCAACGGCGCGGACGGCAAACCGTTCAAGACCCGCGACGGCGGCGTGATGAATCTGGAAGACCTGATTGCCCTGTCCAAGGACAAAGTCCGCGAATCGATGCCAAAACCGGAAGAAACCGACGGTTATGACGCGGCTTATATTGAAAATCTGGTCGGCGAAATCGCCATCGGCGCCATCAAGTTTCAGGATTTGAAAAACACCATTTCCGCCGGATATGTCTTTGAGCTGGAAGACTTTGCCAAATTCGAAGGCAAAACCGGCCCATACATCCAATATGCGATTGCCCGTATCAATTCCATTCTGCGCAAAGCAAAAGAAAAAGGAAAGGAACCGGGAAACATCGTGATAACAAACGCCGAGGAACGGGTGCTGGCGCTGAAACTGGCACAGTTGAACAACGTGATTATGCGCGCCGAGGCCGACAAAGAGCCGAGCATTATTTCAGATTATGCCTATACGCTGGCGCAAACATTCAGCAGCTTTTACAACGCCTCGCCAATTATGAGCGAAGAAAACGCCGCGGTAGCGGCCGGACGTTTGAAACTGGCCAAACTGACCCGCGACATTCTGACCCTGCTGCTCTATCTGCTCGGCATTAAGGCGCCGGAAGTCATGCTCAAGGCCGGTTAACGGTTTCAGGCAAAGATAAAAAAACGTCTGTTCCTGCCGGGACAGACGTTTTTTTCAGGCCATATCCGTTTTTTTATCAATGCAGGCGGCGAGCGGCGCCATTTTTTCGGAAAGTGCCAACAGCGCCCGCGCGGCTTCGCGGTTGGTAATCCGGCTGTAGGCGCGAATCAGCGACTGAATTTCCGCGCTGTGCGCCGGATCTTCCGGCAACTGCGGCACATCGCTTTCACAACAGCTGACGCCGCTGTAACGGCGCGGGCTGCGCTGCGCGACCTCTTCCGGCATTTCGGCAAAAAAGAAACTGACCGGCACATCGAGAATCTGCGCAAAATCGTACAGACGGCTCGCGCCAATGCGATTCATGCCGTGTTCGTACTTTTGAATCTGCTGAAAGGTCAGCCCGGCAAGCGCGGCCAGTTTCTCCTGAGAAAGGTTGAGAACCGTGCGGCGCAAACGCAGGCGCGAACCGACATAAACGTCGACCGGGTTCGGTTCGCCCTCCGGCGTGCGGCCGCGGCTGGAATGGCTGGGGGTATCGATAGAAACAGTCCGGGAATGATTTTTGCTCATTTTGATTATCCTCGGTTTTTTAAATAAACAAACCGCCCTGTTTGACGAGGGCGGCGGCCGGAACCTATGAGAGTATCCCGCAGATAAACGGACTTGTCTGCCAAAACAGACGATTCCGACCTCCGCATAATATGCCAGAGTTGTCGGCTTGTCTACCGGTTTTTGGCCAAAAACCGGCAGATCGGTGACGGATTATTCGTCCGTCACCGTCCTATCTGCGAGGAAAGAGCCTCTCATAGCTCTCTGAACCGCTAAGTTCAATAACCGGCCGTCTCTTACTACGGCTGGTTATCCTTTTTGCGGCATCTGCTGCCGCCGGGTTGTTCTTTAAAAAAGAAAATCACCTTAATGGTTCTTAAGGCGATGGGGGATCACACTATACCAAGATAGCCAGATTATTCGACCTCCTCTTTCGAGGCGGCTTATATCTCTTGCCCCCATCAAAAAGAGGAGGGAGGTTTGTTCTTGGTAAGGATTGTGATCTCCACACTCAGTTAACCACTCCGAATGCAGGATTATTTTATATTAGAAAAAAATTAATTGCAACTGATAATTCATGCCCGGAACAGAAAAAATTTGAGATGGAAATTGCATCCCTGCCACTCTAAAAAAAGAAATTGTCTCGTGGTTTTAAGGCGATGGGGGTAGTACCTATCCTACGCATAGTCAGATTATTCGACCTCCTCTTCCGAGGCGGCTTATGTCTCTTGCCCCCATCAAAAGAGCGTAAGCTTTATTGGACTTATTTTATTTAAGAAAAATATAATTGCAACTGATAATCCATGCCCGGGACAGAAAAAGTTTGAGATGGAAATTGCATCCCTGCCACTCTAAAAAAGGAAATTGTCTCGTGGTTTTAAGGCGATGGGGGATTGCATCTAGGTTCAGTAGCCAGATTATTCGTCCGTCTCTTTCGAGACGGCTTATGTCTCTTGCCCCCATCAAAAGAGCGTAAGCTTTATTGGGATTATTTTATTTAAGAAAAATATAATTGCAACTGATAATTCATGCCCGGGACAGAAAAAATTTGAGGAGGAGCCGAAAGCGCCTAAGGCCGCAAGTTTAAACTTCGTCAGGGCGGACGTTGACGGCCTTAAGGGTTTCCTTAGGGTGTTCACGCGTAAAGGTCAGGTAAACGTATTTGGAAAAAGAAGACGGTTTGGTTATGACAATCCGAAACGCGACCTTGCCGCCGCCGACAATCCGCGGAACCGGCGGTTCCTGATAGATGACCTGCAGCGCCTGCACATTCTTGTCAAGCAGCTCTATCTGCATGGTCGGGATATTTACCGTCTTGCCGGTTACGTTGGCGATGAAGCCGCGGACTTCCATTTTGTTGATATAATCTTCCTCATATTCGTTACGGGTTATGTTCTGAAACTCCAAACCCTCGCCGGGAATGACGCTTTCGATGTTAAGGGCGGCATAGACCCTTTCCATAAACGGGGCAACGCGGACAATGTCAAACCGCAGATAAAACAGCAGCAACAAAAACAAGACCACCGAGGCGCCGGCCAAAATGCGGCGGTTGCGGCGGCGCTGCAAGCCCAAAACGCTTTTGACGCCGGACCAGACTTTCAAATGCGGCGGCAGATTTTTCTCATATTCAAAAAGGCTTTCGGTCTGGGTTTCGAGACGGGCAAAAATCTCCTGCATTTCCGACTTTCCGGCCGGAACAGGCTCTTCCTGCGGCGTCTTCGCCTCTCCGCTTTCCTCCGCGACGGGCGTTTCCGGCACGGGCTGCTCTTCCGTTTCCGGCGCCGGCGGTTCGGGCTGCGGCTGTTCAAACAGGTCGGCAGGCATGCAAATCCATACTTCTCCACACTGCGAGCAGCGTACTTTTTTACCGTCCGCCGGAATGGCCGCGGCGCCGATATCATAGCTGACATTACATTTTGGACAACGGATTAGCATCTTTTACACCTCTTTGCATAAACTATATGCATAAAAAGCATTTAATCAAAGAAAAAAAATACTTTATTAAATATAATATTGTTCTATCTTAAGAGAAAAAGATTTTGAGGGAGTCATTACCTTGTCCAGACCAGACAGCAGCAACATACCGCCGGTTATCGAGATGCAGAACGTCGGCATCCGCTACGGCCAGGGACCGGAGATTCTGAGCGACGTCAAGCTCTCGCTCAAAAAAGGTTCGTTTCATTTTCTGACCGGCAAAAGCGGCGCCGGCAAGACCTCACTGCTGAGCATGATGTATCTGGCACAGAAACCGAGCCGCGGCATTGTCAACGTCTTCGGCAAAAACGTCAACTTTACCAACCGCGACAGCCTGTCGATGCTGCGCCGCAAAATCGGCGTCGTGTTTCAGGATTTCCGCCTGCTCGACCATCTGTCGGCCTTCGACAACGTGGCCCTGCCCCTGCGCGTCTGCGGTATGGAAGAGCGCGAGGTGCGCAAACGCGTGAAAGAACTGCTGCAATGGGTCGAGCTTGACCGGCATATTCTGGACACACCGGCAACCCTGTCCGGCGGCGAAAAGCAGCGAATCGCCATTGCGCGCGCGGTCATCAACCGGCCGGAACTGCTGCTGGCCGACGAACCGACCGGCAACGTCGACAACGACATCGCTCCCAAGCTGATGAAACTGTTTGTGGAACTGAACAAGCTTGGCACCACCGTCGTCATTGCCACGCACTCGGAAAAACTCATCAACGATTTCAGCTATCCGCGGCTGCATTTGCAGAACCACGGCCTGCACATCCTATATCCCGGCAACTCGCGTTTCGGAGGTCAGATATGAGCACCCGGCCCAACATCATAACCCGCAAGCAGGAGCTGCCGCTCAAAGACGACAGTTCCACCCTGTTTCTGAAAGTAATGATTTCCATCGCGGTTTTTCTGTTTGCCGTGACGCTGGCCGGCGTGCTGTCCATCAATTCCATGCTGCTGAACTGGAACCAGAGCATTCTCGGTTCGCTGACCGTGCAGATTATGCCGGTCAACAACATCAACAAGGAAAAAGCCCTGGAAGAAACGCTCGACCACCAGACGCGCGCGGTGCGTTTTCTGGAAGGCCGCAGCGAAATTGAAAAGGTTACGCCCCTGCAGGACGAACAGCTTGAGCAGCTGATCAAGCCCTGGCTCGGCGACGGCGTAAACATCAAAGACCTGCCGGTGCCGCGGCTGATTGACGTTCGGCTGAAGAAAAACGCCGAGGTCGACTTTATCGAGCTGGCCGAAAAACTGGCCGAAGTTTCGCCGCAGGCTTCGCTGGACAACCACAAGCTCTGGCTAAACAAGCTGATTAAGTTTGCCGACGGCCTCAAGATGATGGCGCTGAGCGTTTTGCTGCTGGTTGTCGTGGTCACTTCGGGAGCAATATTCTATTCGACCAAGACCAGTCTGGGACTGCACCAGCATATTATCGAAATCCTGCACCTGATGGGCGCCAAAGACGCCTACGTTGCACAGCAATATGCCCGCCGCACCGCACAGCTCGGTTTTGTGGGCGGCGTCATCGGGCTGATTTTCGCCATCCCCTCAATCTTTGCCATTTCAAGGCTGGCCGAGCAGATTGAGGGCGGCATTATCAGCGACGCCACGCTCTCGGTTCAGGCCTGGGGCGCCATTCTGAGCCTGCCGGTTTTCGCCTCGCTGATTGCGATGATGACGGCCTACTATACGGTTAAACGCACGCTGGAAAAGATGATGTGATGAAAAAACTGCTGCTCTACATATTGCTTGTCGGCGCCGTCGTCTGGTTTGCCGGTTTTCTGGCTTTCAATTACCGCATCAACAGCTACAGGCCGGACGAAAAGACCCGAACCGACGCCATCATTGCCCTGACCGGCGGCAAAAACCGCATTGCCGAAGCCGCGCAGCTGATGAAACGAGGGCTGGCCGGCAAGATGTTCATCTCCGGCGTGCAGAAAGACATTTCACTTAAGGAAATAAGCCGGATTCAGAAAGTCGACATGCCCCGGAAAGGCAAAATCGAGCTTGAAAACAGGTCAACCAACACCGTTGAAAACGCCATCGAAACCGGCGAATGGATAAGAAAAAACAAAGTCAGGTCCATACGGCTGGTCACTTCAAACTATCATATTCCGCGGAGCCTGGAGGAATTTCGGTCTCAAAACCCGCAGATTAAGATTGTGCCGCATCCGGTATATTCGGAAAACGTGTCGCCGCAATGGTGGAAGAACCGCGGCAGCTTTTGCCTGATTGCCTCGGAATACAACAAGTTTTTGTACGTTTATCTCAGAACCAGACTAAAAGGAAACTAAAATGATTTATATCCGCTCAACTCTTGCCAACATCGGCGTTTACGGCTGCCTGCTGTTCGGCTGCGTCGTTTCTTCGGCAATGGGGCTGTTTTCGCGCAAGTCGACCATCTATTTCTGGAACTATTTCATGATTCCGGTCACGATGTTCGTCCTGCGGCTGACCGCCGGCATCAAAATCGAAATCCGCGGCCGGCAGCACCTGCGCCAGGACGGCGTCATCTATGCCAGCAAGCATGAATCGGCGCTGGAAACCTATTGCATGTCGATGTTCATCAAAAAAGCGGTGTTCATTCTCAAAAAAGAACTGACCTATATTCCGATCTTCGGCTGGGCACAGCATTTCTACGGTATGATTCCGGTCAACCGCGCCGCCGGCGGTTCGGCCATGAAAGCGATGATGAAAGAGGCCAAAGACCGCATGAGCAAAGGCCGCCCGATTATCATCTTTCCGGAGGGAACGCGCTGCAAGCCGGGCACAACCAAAGGCTACAAGCCGGGACTGCTGTTCATTGCCGAGCAGCTGAAAGCGCCGGTTATTCCGGTGGCGCTCAATACCGGCCTGTTTTGGGCTAAAAATTCGTTTCTGCGGTATCCGGGCAAGGTTATCATCGAATTTATGGAACCGATGCCGGAGATTGCCGACAAAAAGGAATTTATGGCCGAGCTGGAAAAAAGAATTGAAGGCAAATGCGCCGAGCTTAATGCCGAAACCCTGAAAAACTATCCTTATACCAAAGTCAACCTCGGATAAAAGCCATGTTTAAACGCCTGAAAGCCAAACTGCCCCGCATGCCCCGCCCAAATTCGCTCGTTTTGCTGACGGCGTTTTTGAGCTTTGCGGTTGTCGGTTTGGGCATTTGGGCATATTTGCAGCGGGTTTACGGTCTGAATCTGCTGAACCGAGAAATAAACAAAATTCAGGCCTCACTGCTGGAAGCCGGCTGGGACATGGCTTATGACAAGGCCGAGAGTTCGGCTTTTCCGTTGTTTGCCCCGCTGACGTTTCAAAACTTCCGGCTCTATGCGCTGGACGGCAGCAAGGAATGGAAAACCGAAGAACTTAAAATCGGCGCAGGTTTGTTCAACTGCGGGCATATTACGCCGAAGGCCTCGCGGAAGCAGACCCTGACACTGAACGGCAAGGTGTATCCGGCTGAAATTCCGGTGCTGGACATCGACCTTTATTTTGACAGGGCGCTCGGGCTTAAGGAAGCCAGCATTGAAGGCATGGGCTGGAACATCCGCGGTCTGGGTACGGTAGACAGTCTGCGGCTGGCGGCTCAGCGTATGGCGCCGTTAAACATCAGCGAGCTGACGCCGTTTTTTGAAAATCATCTGGAAGTTGCCGGCATTCAGATTTCGGAAGACGTCGATTTTCCGCTGCGCAAAAGAATCAACCGCATTTATGCCAATGCCAACATTATCGGCATGATTACGTCCAAGCCGACCTATACCGAAAGCCTGTCGGCCTGGCTGCGGCTGGGCGGGGTCATTGATATCAGGAAGCTGATTGTCGAATGGGCACCGCTGACGATGGTGGCGCGCGGCGATCTTTATTTTAACGAAAAGCTGGAACCGAATCTGCACCTGAATACCTCTTCCAAAGGGCTGAACGAAACGCTGGACATGTTGCAGGACAATTTTCTGGAACGCAAAGGCGTGTTTGTCGCCAAAATTCTGCTCAACAACAAAGCGTTCAAACTGAACAAAGACGACCGCTACTATACGGTAACGACGCCGGTTAACGTCAACGCCAACCAGATATTAATCGAAAATATTCCGTTGAAAAAATTCTAGGCCTAAAGTTCTATCGGGCGGGCATAGGAGCCGACGATATTGATGTTGTTGAACTGCGCGCGAAGCGGTTTCAGGCCGTCGTCGTTCGGTTTGAGGAAACCGTCAACCTCAGCCAAATAGGACTTGTTTTCATCGTCGACCTTAGCCATGAGCTGAATTTTCGGATTGCGATAACCGGCATTTTCCAAAGCTTCGACTATCGTTGACACGCTGACGTCATTATTGACCTCGATACCGAGCAGGCTGACATCGTCGCCGCTTTGTGCCGGGTGAGTCAGGGCAACGACATAAACGTCACTTTCGGTCAGCGGATTTTCCTTGCGTTTGAGAAACGGCAGCTTGGCAATGATTTTCAGCCCTTCACCGGTGGAAGAAAAACCCGACCACCAGGGCTTGAGGTTCATTTCATGATTGTCGCAGGGAATGATGCCGAGCTGCGCCTCATGATTGGTTATAACCGTCATAACCTGCCCGAAAGAACTGCGCGTGACATATTCGGCATAGCTGCCGAAATGCTCCTGCACAATGTTAATCAAGTCATCACAGGAATCGGTTTCAAAAACCGAAAACTTCAGCTTTTCACGAAGGCAGGCGCTGGCACTCAGTATTTCGCGCCAGATTTTGGCAATGACGTAACGAGGAAAATTGCCGCGATGAAATTTCAGCAGATTTTTGATGGCGGCCGCTTCCTTGCCAAGCGTGTTTTCGACGGCATTGACCGGCTGCCGTTCGACGAGTTCGGTTCTGTGAATGAGAAGATTGTAGAGTTTAAGGTCGATTTCATCAATTTGCTTTTGCATATCCGCTGATTTTTCTTTCGGCATTTTTCGTTCTCCTTTACCGGCGAAAGATAATAGCACAACTGCAAAAGATGACAATATTTTTGATTATTTCTTCGCAGGCAAAAAATGCAGAAAAACCACTCTGGCCAAACCGTAGCGGCGCTCGTCGACCTGTTCAAAAAACGGTATGCTTTCCATTTCCAGCGGTTCGTTTTTCTCCAGCTCCACCAGCACCAAAGCGCTGTCGGCCAGCCAGCCCTGCCCGGCCAGCGACTGAAGGGCGGCAACGCTTAATCCCCTGTTATAGGGGGCATCCAGAAACACCAGATTATATTGACGCGGCGCCGGCGGCAAACGGGAAGCGTCGGCGGAAATCAGGCTGATACGGTCTTTTTCTTTGGCAAAAAGCGCCGCATTGCGACGAGCCGTCTGCAGGTTGACATCAAGCAGGGTTACCGAACGCACGCCGCGCGACAAAGCCTCCAACCCGACGGCGCCGGTACCGGCAAAAACGTCCAGCATATCACAGGCGGCCCAATCGCCGGCCAGTTTGGAGGAAAGAATGTTAAACACGGCCTCTCGGGCACGGTCGGACGTTGGCCGCACGCCTTCATATTCCGGCGAATACAGTTTTTTGCCGCGATATGCGCCGCCGATTATCCTCATAGCTGAAATTTGCTCCCCAGCTGTTCTTTGAGCACTTTGCCGGGAACCTCGCGAACCTCGCCCTTTTTGAGCGAACCGAGCTGGAAAGGGCCGTATGACAAACGTATCAGCCGGGCGACGTCCAAACCGATTGATTTCATCAATTTGCGGATTTCGCGGTTTTTGCCTTCGCTTAAAGTTACTATCAGCCAGGCGTTGGTACCTTTTTCGGTTTCAACCTCAGCCTTGACCGGCCCATAGCTGACGCCGTCGACAACCGCACCCTTTTCCAGCGCCGAAAGTTTTTTCAAGTCGACATAACCGTGAACTTTGACTTTATAGCGACGGCTCCAGCCGTTTTCGGGAAGTTCGAGTTTGCGCGAGAGTTCGCCGTTGTTGGTCAGCAGCAGCAAACCTTCGGAATTCAGGTCCAGGCGACCGACCGAAACGACCCTCGGCATAAACGGCGGCAGGCTGTCAAAAACCGTGGGGCGGTTTTGGTCGTCCCTATGCGTGGTTAGCAGCCCTACCGGCTTATAATAGAGCCAAAGGCGGGTTGTCTCAATTTCGGGAAGCTTTTCGCCGTCAAAAAGGATTTTTTCGGTTCCTTCGACGTTGAATGCCGGAGAATCAACAATTTCGCCGTTGACCGTAACCCGTTTCTGCCTGATGTATTCTTCGGCCCGGCGGCGGGAACAAACCCCGGAACGCGCCATGAATTTTGCCAGTCTTTCGCTCATTTTTTATCTTTCCTTATCTGAAACCTTTGTTATTATATAACTGGATTAAATTTAAAAAGCAAAGAGGAATTATGGACGCTCAGAAATATATGCTGCATTGTCTGGAACTGGCGCAGAAGGCAAGCGACGAAGACGAAGTTCCCATCGGGGCGGCAGTCGTCGACCCCGAAAGCGGCGAAATCGTCAGCGAAGCGTATAATCTCAGCGAACACAAACTTGACGCCACCGCCCATGCCGAAACGCTGGCCATTCGCCGCGCCTGCGAAAAACTCGGCGTGAACAGGCTGCGCGGACTGGATCTGTATGTGACGCTAGAACCCTGCACAATGTGCGCGGCGGCGATTTCAATGGCGCGGATAAAAACCCTCTACTTCGGCGCCTATGACCCCAAAGGCGGCGCAGTCGTCAACGGCGTGCGCTTTTACGATTCCCCGACCTGTCATCACCGGCCGGAAGTCTGCGGCGGGATTTTGGAGGCCGAATGCGGCGAAATTCTTAAAAGATTCTTTCGCAACAAGCGCCGAAAGGTTTAATGATTGGCATTAATCAGAATACGTTTCCTGTCGCGGTTCCAGTCACGGTCCTTAATGGTTTCGCGTTTGTCATAGAGTTTTTTGCCGCGGCCGAGGCCGATTTCGAGTTTGGCGCGCCCGCGGTCGTTGAAAAACAGCTTCATGGCGACCAGCGTCGACCCTTTGCGCGACAGTTCGGAAATAATTTCACAAATTTCCTTATGCAACAGCAAAAGCTTGCGGTCACGCTTTTCGGCATGGCTTTCGTATCCCTTGTTGGCATATTCGGCAATAAACATATTGGAAATGAACAGTTCGCCGCTTTTTTCAATGCCGTAAGCGTCGTTGATATTGGCATGGCCGAGACGCAGCGATTTGACCTCGGTACCGGTCAGTTCCAGCCCGGCAACATAAACCTTGTCTATTTGGTAGTCAAAATTCGCCCGCCGGTTCTGGGCAACCAGACCGGTGGAAATAAAATCGGATTTTGATACTTTTTTAGCCATGTCGTTTTTCCTCGTTTTCCTAGTTATACATAATTTGCAAATATAATCAAGAGGAATAGAGCTAACAAGCTGTTGCCGGCTTGACAAGGGGACGCCCTTGAACGCAAGCTGTAGCCAGCTTGACCGCATTACCGGCTGCGGCAAGAACCTTTGCTGAAGCGCGCAAGCTGTTGCCAGCTTGACCGCAACACCGGCTGCGGCAAGAACCTTTGCTGAAGCGCGCAAGCTGTTGCCAGCTTGACCGCAACACCGGCTGCGGCGAGAACCTTTGCTGAAGCGCGATGCTTCCTGCGTGCATATCGTGAGCAAGTGCCTTGTGTTTTTTTCTCTTTTGGTCATTGTCGGGCTTGACCCGGCAATCTCTCGGACATCCGTGAAAAAAGGCGTTGCAAAATAGCTTTTAGCCTTTATAATCACTTCTGCCGACGGAAGCGGTTAGACCGACGGCGGAGTGTCGAAACTCCTCAAACAGAACCACGATAAATTAACCTCCTTTTGTGGAGGATGACGCGATATAAGCCGCTTTTGCGGACGAATAAGCGTGCTGGTTTTGTAAGGAGTTTTTATGCTTAACAATCTTTTTAACCAAATGTGTCCGGTTATTTTCAACCCTCCTTTCATACAAAACCGAACCGGGTACGGATTTAGAAAGGTTGTTGTTATGTCAGATAAACAAATCAGAAAACAAAATTTGCGGCAGTTGCGTTCAGAGTACGGTAAGAGTTTCCATCGGGCTTTGGAAGAACGGCATCTGACACCGGAAGAGTTCAGCATGCAAAGCAAAATACCGCTGAAGTTTGTTAAAGAACATTTAAGCGGTGAAATACGCTTTTTTGGACATCTGAACTATATATCGTTTCTTTTGAACAAACGCATAAAAATAAAGCTGATTGATTAAACAGTTTTCACTTGGGAACCTAATTTCGTATCGGTTGCTGACGCGAACCTCACTCAATAAGGTTTACCAAGATTTTGCAGACAAAACCAGCCGGAGCAGCGGCTGGTTTTGCTTAGCAATCCTCCGCCTTTTCCAAACGAAAGGGCGGTTTTGTTTTTAACAAAACATGAAGGAGTTGAACATAATGGCAACCAAAAATCACGAAATCATCAAAATCAGGAATGGCATTGCCCTAATTGTATGAAACCCGCGTTTGTCCTGTAAGCCTCGCGGTTTTTGCTGCCGCTCAACCGCTCGCCAACAGGACTGCACCGCAGCCGGCTCGCAGCTTCACTGGAGCTGCTTCCCACGCTGCGCACCTGTCGCTGGCACAGGTCGAAAAGCTGTCCGGCATTCCGGCCAATATTATCGACCTGTTGGAAGTCGGCATCAAACCGGTTGACCTCGGACATCTGCACCAGCTGGCCAAAGCCTACGGCAAGGCGGTCAAAATTACCCTGATATGAAAAAAGCCCCGCAACAGCGGGGCTTTGTTTTAGTTGTTTGCAACTTTTTTTGACGTCCGGGCATGAGAATCGGTAAGCATCAAATCCGGTTTGGACTGTTCTGCCGGAATCGGCGCGCCGGAACGGATGCAATGTCCGTCAATATAAGCGCCGGGTTCAATGGCAATCTGATTGTGAGTCGCGTCGCCCAAAAGCTTGGCGGTTTTGGCGACAAACAGTTTGTCTACGTTCGCCTTGCCCTGCAACAGGCCGTAAAGATGCAGATTGCTGACATTGACCGAACCGATGACGGCACCTTTAAGACCGATAACCAGTTCTTCGCAGGTAATATCGCCTTCGACACGGCCGTCAACATGGACAATGCCATTGCTGATGATGTCGCCGGTAAGCTTGGTATTTTCGCTGATGATGCTCGGAACGGGCACCGTCGGCGCATTGTTCAGCTTGCGGGCAAATTTCAGATAAGCGAGACGTTTTAGCTTTTTAAACATAGTTTTATCCTTTAAGATATTTTAGCTTTCAAGAACGGCATCGGGTCGACGTTTTTTCCCATATACAAAACTTCATAATGAAGATGCGGGCCTGTCGAACGTCCGGTTGTGCCAACCTCTCCCAATGTTTCATCATACTCCACATATTGTCCTTTTTTAACATAGATTTTATTCATATGTGCATATTTTGTCTGAAAACCGTTGCCATGGTCAACGACGACAAGGTTTCCGTAGCCGCCGGCATATTCGGCGCGCGTAACTTTGCCCTTGGCCTTGACCTTGATTTTGTTGCCGGTGCGGCTGGCAAGGTCCATGCCCTTATGACGGGCACGCTTACCGTTAAACGGATCGGAACGCGAACCGTACTGCGACGTTACCCAATAGCTCCAAACCGGTTTGCCGATGGGAATATACTGAACAACTTCCCTATAATATTCCAAATCGTCGTAACTTTCGAAAATTTTGGAGATTTTGTCGTCAAGTTCCTTGTCTTTAACCAAATTACGGCGGTCCGGAATATAGGGGCCGCCGCTGTTATTTCTGCGTTTCGAGTTTGCCAGGGCATTAAAATACAATCCCTTGTTTTTAAGAGCCTGGTTGATGGAATTGATGGCAGACTTTATTTTGCCCATTTCCTTGCCGGCAATGCCGTCAATGCGTTCCAGAACTTCCATCTCGGCCTTTTTGATTTCCTTAATGGTTTCTTCCAGACTGCTCATCTGCTTTTTCAGTTCGTCGCGTTCGGAAGCGGCAATGTCGCGCTGTAACAGGGCTTCGCTCAAAGAGGTCTTCTGCGAAAGGGTTTCGCTGCTGAGCCAGTCCTTTTCGTCGGTAATCTGTCTGATTTTGTCTTCGACAATCATCGCCTGACGTTTATAATTGTCAAACTCCTTGTTGTTTTTGACGCCGCCGCTGTCTATCGAACTAATCATGGCGCCGATGTTTTTGTGCAGGGCCACGAAGTCGGTCATCAGTTCGACGTAGGCGTCGCGCGTTTCGTCCAGTTCGCGGTTCTTGTACGAAATGATGTGGCCGGAGCGGTTGTAAAGGTAATACGAATAGAAACTCCACATGCCAATCAGCAGCAGCACAGCCAGAAAAACGACCTGCGCCCGCGAAGAAATCTGCCAGACCTTGGCACAGCCGGAACTGCGGAAAATGATTTCCTTTTCCGAGAAAAGCGGCTTCTTTTCCTTATACTGCATATGAGCCGGCGCCTTGTCGTTGACTATATTCATACAAATCCCAGCCCGGACACGCCGGGTCAATAAATTGTTATTAAACAAATTTAGCAATGTATTGTATAGCAAATTAAATTCCAAAAATACAGCTTTTTTTGCCCAGTTATCCCAACTCGGCGATTAACATATTGATAATGAACGATTTTTAAAGGTTTCCAGATAAGGCTTTTTTACTTATTTTCGGTCTCGTCAAGAATGACAAACTCGTCATTGCCGGCAAAATTCAAAACCACGCGGGCCCGTTCGTCGAGCATATCCAAATCCAGGCTGGAGGAAGAAAGCAGGCGAACCTTGGCTTCAAGCTTCTGTTTTTGGGCGCTGTACTGGGCGGCAATGGTTCTGGCATAGGCGATTTCCTTGCTCAGATACATATATTTGAGCAGGCCGCGCTCGCCGTTGATGGTGTAAAAGCTGAAATAGAAAAAAAGCAGGACGCAGAGAATCAGAAAACCGGAGTTTTTAATTTTATTCGGCAAATCTAAAAATAATCCCATTTTCTTTCCCACACGTATTTAAGCAAGACTCTGCCGGTTTTTCCGGACATAAGAGATTGCACCATATTTAAGTTAACAATTGGTTACAAAAAGCTGATTCGGCTTAATCTTTAATTTTTATTTTTGTTCCGGTTTTAACGATGTTTTAACGTAAGAAAAAGTCCCGGAAACAGACTCCCGGGACTGACTGCGTTTCGGCAGAAATCAGCGGGCGACGCAATCGTTGCCGCGCCACTTCCAGCCGGTGATGATACCGTCCTGAATCAGGAATGCGGTCTGGCAGATTTCCTCGACCTGATAGCCGAAAGTCTGGCTGTAGGGGCCAAAGTCATAGTTGTCCATAAACGGCGAATAGAGCACGGTATCGCTCGGCTGGGCGCCGGTCGTGTTGTAAATGTAGTATTCAGACGGCACATAGACGTTATTGGCCTTGGTATAGGTTATAATCTTGTCGCCGTTGTCCAGAATGCGGGTTGCGCTCGGGCGGCCCCATTTGGCGACCAGCGAACTTTCGGTCTTGCCGACCCAGCCGGCCAGCTTCCGGTCGTATTTTTCCGACGTGGCACAGGCAAACAGAAACATTACCAGCACCAAAGCAAAAGAAACTTTCTTCATTGTCTTCCTCCCTGAAATTGCGTTTTCAGAGTCCAGATAATCGTTAAAGCGCAAATTTCAATTAAAACCATTGAATAGTGGCGATTTCTGTTTCATATTATGAATTATTGCAACCAAAGGAGCGCTCATGTTTTTTAAGCCGATATCAGACCTGAAAAATGCCCGGATTCTCATATGCAACGACGACGGCATTGATGCCGAAGGCATAAAAATTCTGGAAGAGGAAACCCGCAAAATCTGCGGCGACGTCTGGGTAGCCGCGCCGGACCGACAAAAAAGCAGTTCCGGGCATGCACATGTGTCGTCAATGCTGCTGCCGCGTGACTGCGCTTCCGCAGAAGAAGTCAGACAGATAAAAAAAATCGACGACCGGCATTTTGCCATCGACGGCACGCCGGGCGACTGCGTCTATATGGCTCTGCGTTTTCTTTTTCGCGACAAACATCCCGACTTGCTGCTGTCCGGCGTCAACTTCGGGCGCAATCTTGCCGAAGACGTTACCTACTCGGGCACAATCGGCGCGGCCATGGAAAGCATCATCCGCGGCGTACCTGCCATTGCCTTTTCACAGCATATGGGGAAAAACGCCCGTCAAGACTGGGACACATCCCGGCATTTTATCCGGCCGCTGCTTGAACGGCTGACAAAATTTTCCTTCCCGATGAATACGCTGGTCAACGTCAATTTTCCCGACTGCCCGGCAGACGAAGTCCGCGGCGTCAAGCTCTCGAGAATCGGCGAATGGCGCTTTACGGAGAATCCGCCGGAATACAAGCTTCGCTGCCGGCGAAACTATACCGGACAGGAAACGGAAAAATCCGATTATCCTGCCGATTATGAGGTTGTTGCTGAAAACAAAATTTCGGTAACGCCAATCAGCATCGACCTGACCGATTATGCCAGTCTTCCGCGGCTGGCCGACATTTTGAAAGACATTAAAGTTTAGGTTGGGCGCAGATTTCCAGTTCACGGCGGAGTTTGTCCACGCGCCCTATCCATTCCCAGGTTGCGGACAGTTTTTCGGCGGAAATCTGTTCCAGCTCGGAGGCCACTTTCGCACCGGCGACAGGATAACGCGGGCAGTAGTTATAATTCGTTGCGGCGCATGAGCTCAAGCAGCTCAGCACGGGAAGCATTAGGGCGCGAATAAATATCCGCTTTCCGACGTTCGACATATCTGATTACCTCCTTTTCCCTGACCAGTGTTTCAATTTTGCAGCTGCTGCGTCCCAAACGGTAGAACAAGGCGCAGACAAGCGCCGCCCCAAAGACGGCAAAGATGATTTTCGACATTGGATTTCCTTATATATGACACAAAAAAATCCGCCAATTATCAGGCGGATTTTAAATACACTTGCGGCAAGTGATGTCTTTTTCTAACATAAAAGCGGAAACTTGTCAAGGAAATTATTCCTACTGACTTTCAGAACAGAACACATTTTTGAACTGCATTCCATGTGAGGCAATCTGTACGGCAAACATGCTGATCATAATCCCAAACATCCCCCTTGTCTATACAGCTATCCAGCCGGTGTGCTCTTCTAATATGAGGATTAAAAAAATACATTTGTAAAAATACAGTGATAACTAAAACGGAAAATAAATAGTGTTTTAATTTGTAGTCAACAAATGTCCATAAAACTAAAATCCAACATAATGTTGTTATGACAGCAACATACTGAACATGCGACATTTCAGCTTCTTGATTTTGAGTTATAAACGCTTCATAAATTAAAAAGACAATTAAAGGAAGAACAATTATTCCCTTAATTCCAATCAATAAAGCTTTTAGATATAAATTTTTGACTTGTTCTTTCATTACATTTACTCCTTAAAATTTATTCTAAAAGCTTTATTGATATATGCAAGTTTATTTATAATAGTCTCGAGGGTTACGAGAACAGCTTTCTAATAAATTTTTTCCGGCTTTGGCTCCACGCCAACCTCGGCGATTGGCTTCCCAATCATCAGAGCTGTCTTGTATTCCACCTTTTATTGTTCCATATGGAAACTCTCGCATTGCACTCATTGCTTTTCCGACAAATTCGCCCCATTTTCCACGTTTGGCAGCTTCATAATTAGCTTTGCAATGAAAGAACTTATCATTGCCATCATAGTTGTCTTTCTTCATAGCATCATAATTTCTTTTTAAATCTTTAAAAGGAGCCAATAATCCGGTTCTGGTTTTTCCCGGATAAACAAATTTATCTTTTTTTAGATATTCGTTAAGATGAGCCTCTGTTTTTTTGCCCCAGTTTTCAGGGACATCTGATTTTTTAGTTTGGTAATTTCCTGATTGGGCTTTTTTGTAATCATCTACAACTCTATTTGTGAATAGGTCTGATAAACTTTTTTTAGATGGATCTTTTTGGATAATGTATTGTATTAAATTTGACATACTTATTCTCCTATTTTGTTGTTAAAAAAAGAAAAACCGTTGGCGTTTGCCAACGGTTTTGAGACACACTTGCGGCAAGTGATTTTTTTTTCTAACATAAAAGCGGAATCTTGCCAAGGAAATTATTCCTAACATTTTATCGGCATTTCATTGACTATTCAGATTTAATGACACATCTGCGTTAACAAATTTTGTGCAAACTAACACTCTTTTCTACACAATTTTGCACATTCAGCCATAAGTAAGAAATTTTATCTATATCCAATATAATTAAAAACCTTAGAAAAATCTAAGGTTTTTAATTGTGTCGGTCAGCAGACTGTCCACGACATTGGCTGCGCCAATGCTTGTTCCTGTGCGCTTATTCGCTTCCGCTCGCCTTTCGCTTTCAGCCGAACTGCCTTCCCGGAAGTTTGAGCTTTTTTATATCATTACCATAAAAAAAGCCTCCGCGAGGGAGGCTGTTTTAATGGTGCCGGTTAGTAGACTCGAACTACCGACCCACGCATTACGAATGCGTTGCTCTACCAACTGAGCTAAACCGGCAACATCTTACTTTTTATCATGCTTTTTTATTTTTGCAAGCATTACTTTGCATCTTTTTTAATTTTTCTTCTGGCATAGAACTGTTCTTCCGGTGCAACCTTTTCGCCCTGATGGATAACCATTTGCTGGAACGGGATTTCAATGCCCTCCTCAATAAAGCGTCTGTTTATTTCGCTGCGCAGTTCACTGGGGATAATCCAGCCGTTCCAAATATCGTTGGTATAGCAGCGGACTTCAAAATCCAGGCTGGAAGGGCCGAAATCCTGAAACAGCACATAAGGCGCCGGATTTTTCAAAACATATTTGCATTTGGCCGCACATTCAAGCAGAATCTGTTTGACCTTGTCAACGTCCGTACCATAAGCCACGCCGACTCTGACCGACTGACGCGACCAGTTGTTGCCGTGCGTCAGGTTGGTTACCGAATTGGAAATCAGAGTCGCATTCGGAATTATGATACTGGTCTTCTTGAACGTTTCAATTTCGGTAGAGCGAATGTTTATCTGCTTAATCCGGCCTTCCTCACCGTTAACGATGACCCAGTCGCCGACTTTGAACGGACGCTCAAACAAAATGATGATGCCGGAAACAAAGTTGTTAATGACGTTCTGCAAACCGAAACCGATACCGACGGAAAGAGCCGAAGCTATCAACGCCAGATTGGAAAGGTTGCCGCCCATGACCGTTATGCCGATGATGGCGGCCAAAATAAAGCCGACAAAGCTCAGTCCCGAGGACAATGAATGCTTAATGCCATCGTCGATGTCCATTTTGGTCAGAACATTGTTTACCAACCGCACGCGCAGTGCCTTCATCACGGCCAGCGAAACGAAAAACGACAGAATCGCAAAGATGATGGCAATCAGCGAAATATTGACGCCGCCAATCTGGAAACCGAAGAACAGTTTCTTAATGCTGCGCAAAAGCAAATCCGTCGAAACGCCCCATAACGAAAGCAGAATAAAAACAGCCAGCAGCACCAGCAGCGGATCGATAATCAGACTCATCCAAAAATCAATTTTGGAAAGCATGCGGCGGCGCATTTTGAAAGTCTTGACCCAGAAGCGCAGCAGCAGCACCCGATGCATAACCTCGGACAAAGCCTTACGCATTACAATGAAAAAGCCAACGACAATCGCCGACAGAATCGACCGGTTCAGAATAAACGCGGAAAGTTTCGGATAGCCGACCACAGCCAGCAGAAACACGCCGACGGCAAACAGCGAGACAAAAAACGTAATTTTGAACGCCGGGCTTAATCCTTCGTCATCTTCGGCATCCGCCGTTTCTTCTCCGGCAGTTTCCTCTTCTTCGGGCACCTCGTCGTCCCAGATAACGCGCTTGACAATCAGCACGATGCAGAACGCCTTTACCGCGCTTGAGAGCACCGTTACAAAATAGTTCAGTTCCAGACCGTAATTGGCGGTAATGGCGACATGCTCAAGAAAAGAGGCCAGACCGATGGAATAAGCACTGAAGTACAAAGCCTGCGTTATGCGTTTTGCCTTTTCGTTATTGACATTTACCAGGCGCCACTTTTCGTTATAAGGCGCAAAAGTCACGCGGGAGAAGGCCATAGCCATAATCACGTACAGCGAATAATACAGCAGGCTGCCCAAAACCAGACCGAAAAAACCGACGGTCATTACTTTGGTGCTGACCATCCAAATCAGAAAACCGATAATAATCGAAGACGGAATTACGCCATAGGCAACGGCAACGAAAACCGCAGCAAACACCTTCATTCCGTAACGCGGATGTTCGGTTTCCTTTTTATAGCCGAAACGGCGCATGATAAACAGCCGCAGCCAGATACCGAGCCAAAGCGAAAACAGCACCGTAAAACCGACCGGTATAATGTTTGACTTGACAAAATCCTTCTGTTCGTCATTAAGCTCTCCGTACCATTGCACCGGCGACTTGATGATGTCAAAAACAAATTCGACAAACTGGCGGGACGCGCCAAACAAAATATGCGGATAATAAAGGGGCGACTGTTTGGTTATCAGGCTTCCCAGCAGTTCACGATTGCGAATGTCCAGAATAAGGCTATTGAGTTCGTCTATCTTGGTAAGCAGAATATCAGCTTCGGCCAACTTGCCTTTCTGATAGGCATCCTCCTTGCTGAACTCCTCGCGTTTCTGCGCAATAATCGCCAGTTCCTGACTGCCGTCTTCCGGCGCCTCTCCCAGAGCATCAATTCTTTTCTGAACAAACTTAAGTTCCTGATCTATACTTTTGCGGGCAGACATAAGACGGCTGCGGGTATCTTCCAAGAACCTGACCTCATCCGACATTTTCTGAATAGGAACCTGTCCGCTTTTAAGCAAATCTTCAATTTTCTGAAGCTTTTTGCTGGTTTCCTGATAATTGATTTCCGGCGTAGAATATAAATCGACAACTTCGGTTACGGCATCGACGCCGGAAGTCTCGGCGCGAAGGCCGGGAACCCAGGCAAAAGCGGCAAACAGAAAGAAGATTAAAAACTTTTTCATGGACGGTTCCTCTGAAAGTTTACTGTTTTTCGGCCAACATCAGCTTCATTACTCCAAAAGCGTTTTTGGCGACACCGGCCCGCAGATTGTCGGCTACGGACCAAAAGCTGAAGCCGTTTTCAACAGAGGCGTCCTGACGCAGGCGGCTTACATAAACCGCATCCTCTCCCTGAACATCGGTCAGACTGACATAGCCGCCCTCAACATTCCTGTCAAAGACCACGATACCCGGTTCAGACTTCATACCCTCGCGCACCATGTCAACGTCAACTTCGTTTTCGCATTCGACGTTTACAAACTGGGCAGCGCCGATAAACGCGGGCACAACCGCACAGTTGGCATGAACCTTAACCTCTCCGCCCAAAACTTTTTTGGTTTCGGCATTCATCGCCCATTCGCACCGGGTTTCCTCGCCGATAAACTCGCCGACCTGCGGAATGACGTTAAAGGCAATCTGCTTGCGGAAAACCTGCTGGTCGTCGACCAAAGGCTCATTCATGAAAATTTTACGGGTCTGGTTGAAAAGCTCGTCCATGCCCTCCTTACCGTAAACGGAAGCAGAAATGTAAGCCGATGCGACAATGCGGCGGATTTTGTTGTTTCTGAAAACTTTTTCAAGCGGCAGCAGCATTTGGGTTACCATTGCCGAAGGCAGCGAAACGATATTCTTCTTTGCCTCGGAAATCCTTTCGTCGTTCAAACCGGCAATAACCATCGGTACGTCCGGCTCGGCAAAAAAAGCGTCCGTGCAATCAATCACTTTCGCATATTTGGCCGCCTTGGCCGCAAAACGTCTGGAGATTTCGGAAGTTCCGGCAAAAACGGCTACGTCGGCCGAAGAAAAGTCAAACTCGTCCAAATTCAAAACATCAAGCTCGTCGTCTTCACCGTAAGACACCTGATTACCGAGCGGGCACCTCGGTTCCAGAGCAAAAACGTCTTCGGCTTTGACGCCGTCTTCTTCCAAAAAGCTTAAAATTTCACGTCCGACGCTTTCCATAACGCCGACAACTGCGATTTTTGTCATCTGTCTTGTCCTTATAAAAACTCAGAAATTAAAATGAAAATAGCACAAATTCGTTTATAAAATGATAATATCCGATGTTTATGCAGGCTTTTTTGAATGCCTGCATCGCATCAGGCGCCGATGAGGACACGGGCGGCGGCACGGGCTTCGTCAGTTATCTTTTCACCGGCCAGCATCCGGGCAATTTCCTCATGGCGCTCAATATCGTCAAGTTCACGGACTGACGTGGTCGTCACATTGTCTACCGTGTTCTTCTCAACCTTGAAATGGTTGTCTCCTTTGGATGCGACCTGAGGCGAATGGGTAACGACCAACACCTGAACATCCTGCGCCAGGCGCGCCAGGCGTTCTCCGACGGCCTGTGCCGTCGCGCCGCCGACCCCGGCGTCGACCTCGTCAAAAATCATGGTCGAAACGGCCGAACTCTGTGCCAGATTAACTTTCAAAGCCAACATGAAACGAGCCAGTTCGCCGCCGGAGGCAATTTTGTTAATCGGCCCCTGCGGCGAATTCGGATTGGTGGCAACCGTAAAATAAACGCCGTCAAAACCGTGTTCATTCCATCCCGCTTCATCAAGCTTTTCAACCACGGTCACAAAACGGGCCTTTTCCATTTTGAGCGGCGGCAGTTCAGCCATAACCTTACCGTCCAGCTGCAGTGCGGCAGCCTTGCGGCGGGCGCTCAGTTCGTTGGCGCTTCTGACGTAATCCAGTCTGGCCTGCTCTTCGGCACGGCGAAGGCGGCCAATACCCTCTTCTCCCAGTTCAATGGTCGTCAAACGATGTTTGAAATCCGCAAGGATCTGCGGCAGTTCGTCTACGGTTACCTGATGTTTGCGCGCCAGTCCGCGCAATGCAAACAGGCGGCTTTCGACATTCTCAAGCTCGTTTTGATTCAGACTGACATTTCTCGAAGCTTCTTCCAGTTCATTGACCGCTTCGTTAACGTCAATCAACGCCTGGTCAAGCATGCCTATAATCTCGTCATATTTACCGTCGACCAACGCATTCGCCCGGCCCATTGCCGACTGCGCCTGCCGCAACGCCGACTGCACGTCCGCCCTCTGGGTAAGCGCGCTAAAGGCATAACTCAGGCTTTCGATAATCTTTTCGGCATTCATCATTTCCAGGCGTTTTTTGCCCAGCGTTTCTTCTTCGCCGGCTTCGGGCGCGATTTTTTCCAATTCGTCGACCCAATGACGCAGCGCCTCCTCGTCGCTTCTGGCTCTGGCAACGTCGTTTTCCGCTTCAATCCGCGCCGTTTTGGCCGTTTTGTAAGCTGCAAATTTTCCCGCGACTTCCGCCAGCAGATCCTTATAACCGGCATAAGCGTCCAAAACATCGCGATGATTGGCCGGATTAAGCAGCCCCTGATTGTCAAACTGCCCGTGAACTTCAACCAGATATTTGCCGATTTCTTTCAGGAGCTTCGCAGTTATCGGCTGGTCATTGAAAAAGATTTTGCCCTTGCCGTCGCGGTTGAGGCTGCGCTTAATCGTTATTTCAGAATCGGTTTCAAGTTCATATTCCGCGCACAGGGCATAAAGCGGATTATTTTTGTCCTTAACCTCAAACACTGCCGTCACACTTAGTTTGTCCTCGCCCTGCCGTATCAGTGACGTTTCGGCGCGATTGCCCAGCACCAGCCCCAAAGAATCGAGCAATATCGACTTGCCGGCGCCGGTTTCGCCGGTCAATACGCTTAAACCGGGCTTGAAATCCAAATCCAGCCGATCAATTAAAACCACATTGCGAATTGACAGTGACTGCAGCATTGCGCGGCGTTTCGTCCTTTACTTCAAGACCTTCCGGGCGTCTACGGTCCACTTGCTCTTGGGATAATTATATTCCAAGACGCGGAAAGCCTGTCCGGCCTCCTTGTTTAAGCCCAGAATGGTATAAATTTCGACCTGGCGGTAAAGCGCTTCCTCAATATGGGAGGTCATCTGATAGTCATTGACAACGACCGAAAAGCGGTTCAGCGCCGACAGATAATTTTCCTGATTCAGATAATAGCGGCCGACTTCCATTTCCTTGCCGGCAAGATGATCATAAGTCAGCTCCAGCTTAAGCGACGCGTCTTTGGCATATTCGGTGTTCGGGAAGCGGGTAATGACCTGACGCAGCGCCTGCAAAGCCAGCCGGGTGTTTTCCTGATCCTTCTCGACGCCGGTAATCTGCTCGTAATAACAGAGCGCTTTCAGATAATAGGCATAGGCAATGTCCTTGTTGCCGGGATGAAATTTGATAAAGCGGTCCAGACTGAGAATGGCGTCGTCGTATTTCTGGTCTTTGTAATAGGCATAAGCGCCCATGATTTTGGCCTTGGTCGCCCATTTGGAATAAGGATGCTCCAGCTCGACCTTTTCGAAGGTTTCGGCCGCCTTTTTATAAGCGGTCCGATCCAAATCGTTATGCGCCTGATTGTAAAGTTCTTCGGCAGTTTTGGGCTTTTCGGCCTCTTTGGTCGAGGAACAGGCCGCCGCCAGCCCCAGACAAAATATGCAGACCAGAAACAGTTTGAGCTTTGTCATTTTTCTTTCCTATACTAATTCATAATTGGATTTGTCGGCAAACAAAACCTTCAGAAGTTCGTTATTGTGAAAATGGCCGGTCTTAGAGGCGGACAATCTGCCGATAATATGGTATCCGGAAGTATACAAATCTCCGACGGCGTCCAATACCTTATGATTGACGCATTCGTTCCGAACCCGGAAACCGCCCGGATTCAAAATCGTTTCGCCGTCCAGAACAACGGCATTGTCCAGACTGCCGCCCTTGGCCAAACCGATGGACTGGAGATAGTCAACCTGGTATTTTTCGCAGAAAGTGCGACAGGGCGCGATTTCCTTTTCGAATATTTCCGGCGTAATCTCTCCGGAGAAAGACTGATGGCCGACAACCCTGGACGGAAATTCAATGTCAAAATCGACAATAAAGCTTTCGGCCGGACGCAGGAAAACGGCGTTACCGTTTTTGTCGGCAAATGACACTTCCTTTTTGACTTTGAGATACATGCGCGGCGCGCTTAAATCTTTCAGCTCCACCGCTTTCAGCGCATCATAAAACATTTTGCCGCTGCCGTCCATAATCGGAAGCTCCTGATTATCGACTTCGATAACCGCATTATCGACACCCCGAACCGACAAGGCAGCCATAACATGTTCAATCGTCGAAACCAGATTTCCGTCGGCATCGCCCAGACAGGTGCAGTTCTGCGTGTTGACAACATTGGCGTACAAAGCCCTGATTTCAGGTTTTCCCGGCAAATCGACACGGCGGAAAACAATTCCCGTATCCGCCGGCGCCGGAAGAACCGACATTTTGACGCGGCAGCCGGAATGAAGACCGATACCGCTTAACTGTACTGTTTTGGACACTGTCGTCTGCATGCGCAACTCCTTAGTCATAAAAAAATCTGTCAGGCAGCCTGTAAGCCGGGTTCTGTACGCCTTGCGGCGCGATAGCTATTCATCTGGGCCGGACATTGCTGTACGGCTCAACGCGACCTACCTCTGGAGCAGAGTGGAAACCCTCCGTATAACCGGAACCGAAGTTCCGGCCCTCCTAACTTGGTCTTGCTTCAGACAGGGTTTACCTTGCCGAAACCGTTGCCGGTTCCGCGGTGAGCTCTTACCTCGCCTTTTCAACCTTACCCCCTGAAAGAGAGCGGTATGTTTCTGCGGCACTTTCCCTCGGATTTCTCCGGCCGGACGTTATCCGGTGCCTTGTTTCCTTGAAGCCCGGACTTTCCTCTTCCGCGGATTTTCCTTTCCGGGAAGCAGCTATCCGGCTGCCTGCTGCCCAACAGATTAATCGCTGCTCGTAATTATTGCAAGTGCTTTATATATTTTATGACAACAAAAAGAGGCGCGGAATACCGCGCCTCTTTTTTGATAACGGCATTATACCAGATTCGGAAACAAATAACAACATATAAATTCGACCAAAATCGCAAAATTTTGTCTATACAGGGGTATGCAAATATGTTATTCTGAAACTGTATTATAAGTATTAAGGGTATTATTGTAGCGGTTGTTTTCAATTTAATTCGGATTTCCGACTGAATTTGATTATGGCAGACAATGATATCTTTGTTGTGAATTTTCAAATTTAATTAATATGGAGGCACTGGACTAAATAACCTCCCTAAAATCCAGAATTAATATGGAAACATTAAACAAAAACGAAATGAGAGAAATGGTTGCAGCTTTAATCGCTAAGGGTGCTGTTGTTAAGAACTTTGCCAAATTCGCACGTATTCAGGCTCAATGCGCTGAGGGCGGCGAAGTTATCGAAACGATATTGGCTGACGGCACCAAAGAGACAACAAATACCGCCAATGCCGGAGATTGGATTGTAACCAACCCCGGCGGCGAAAAATACGTTGTTCCCGCAGCCAAATTTCCCAAGAAATATGAACCCTGCCCCGAACTGGGCGACGGATGGTACAAACCGACCGGAGGCGTTCAGAAATTTCTTGAGCTGACGGAAGACACAACTTTCATCTGCTCTTGGGGCGAGGAACAGCATATCAAGGCAGGCGGTTTCGTTAACGTAACGGATTTAAGCGATATCTACGGTATCGCCCGGGACGAGTTCTTTGACACTTACAAAGAGTGTTCCGAAGACGGAATCTTCTGTTAATGCCCTCATTTCTTAAACTTACGGAGTGCTCCCTGCGGGGCACTCTTTTTTTTGACGTTTTATCCCCAGAAAATTATGTCCCGGCAACGCAAGCCGGCCGCCAGCTTGATGAGAATCGCAACAATTTTATTCAGAACAAACTGTGAACAGTTAACAAAATCCTAAAATTTCCCATTGAAACCCATAAAAACCCATGTTATACCATAAAGCATAGGATTAATGCGGTTGAAGGATTCTGAAATTGAGAAAAACCTTTCTCTTTATGGATACAATCATCAACAAGGTGGACGCCAAAGGGCGCGTTTCCCTGCCTTCAGACTACCGCGCAATCGTTAAGGAACTGTCGACGGGAATCGTCTGCTACCGCAGCCTTACCGCTCCCTGCATTGAAGGCTGCACCGAAGAGCTGCTTGACAAGCTGGCCACCGACATTGAGAACGCCACCGACTTCTTTTCGGAAACACAGGACAACCTTACCAATCTGATTTTCGGCGACGCCAGAAGATTCACTTTTGATTCCACCGGCCGCATCATGCTGACGGAAAAGCTCCTTAAACATGCCGGCATCGGCGACACGGCCGTTTTTGTCGGCAAAGGCCGCAAATTTCAAATCTGGAACCCGGAAAACTGGGAAAAAGAAGAGGCGCGCATTCGCGCAGAAGTTTTGAAGAACCGGCCGACGCTGACACGCAAACCGGAGGCCGAACAATGACCGCCGCACAGAAACATATTCCGGTTATGCTCAAAGAGGTTTTGGAACATTTGTCACCGCAGGACGGCGAAACATATGTCGACGCCACTTTCGGCAACGGCGGTTACAGCGAAGCCATTCTGAAAGCGGCAAACTGCCGGCTCATCGCCATTGACCGCGATCCGACGGTTTTGCCCCGCGTCGAAGAACTGAAAGAAAAATACGGTTCCCGTTTTGAATTCAGACAAGGGACCTTCGGCAACTTCAAAGATCTTATTGCTCAACCCGTCAACGGGGCGGTTTTTGACATCGGCGTGTCCTCCATGCAGCTGGACGAGGCTGAAAGAGGATTTTCCTTTGCCAAAGACGCCCCTTTGGACATGAGGATGTCCTGTACCGGGCGCACTGCCGCCGACCTTGTCAACGAAATGACGGAAAAAGAACTGGCCAATTTGATTTACAAATACGGCGAGGAGCGCAAATCGCGGCAGATTGCGGCCCGCATTGCAGAACGCCGCCGAATTAAGCCGATTGAAACGACCAAAGAACTGGCAGAAATCATCTATACCGTCATTCATAAGACACCTAACGCCATTGACCCGGCAACCCGCACTTTTCAAGCGCTGCGGATTGCCGTCAACAACGAGCTGGAGGAGCTCGAAAACGGCCTGAAAGGCGCCGTTGACCTTCTGACCTCGCACGGCCGTCTGGTCGTGGTTACGTTCCATTCTCTGGAAGACCGGATTGTCAAAAGCTTTTTCAAAGAACAAAGCGGCAAAAACGCCGGCGTATCGCGCTATATGCCGGAAATGCCGCAGAACAGCGACTGCGTCAGCCTGGCCGAATGTTCAAAAGCCGTTCTGCCCGGCCCAGAAGAGACCGAAACCAACAAACGAGCCCGCTCGGCAAAACTGCGCTGCGCCGTCAAAAAGTGAAACCCTAACCCGCTTACCTAGAAAGGAATGCGACAATGAACAGTACAAGAACCGCCACGTTAAGCCTCTGGGTTACCCTTACCTGTCTGGTCGGTTTCGGCATGTTCGTCATGAAGAATCAGGTTCAGAATCTCGAAAACGAGCTGGCCAGCATTAACCGCAACATTGAAGAAGACGTCAAAACCATTCACATTCTCAAAGCCGAATGGAGCCACCTGAACAATCCGTCCCGGCTTCGTGCCCTGGCAACGAAACATATTTCGCTGAATCAGGTCAAGGCTGAACAAATTATTAACTATTCTGCGTTACCATTTGACTATGAACAGGGCGAATCAGGCAGAAGACTGTTGGCCCGCAAAAACATAAGCAATCAGGCTGAGCGCAACAAAGAGCTCAAACGGCTCGTCAAAGCCCAGCGATAAAGAAAAGAAGCAAGGCAGAAGCAGTCAATGTGGGGAAAGTATTTTTCCGGCCGCGAAGAAAAGAACTTTTATCTTCCGGGACAGGAAATTAAAATAGACAAGAGCTTTTCTTTTAAAAATTACACTTGTGAGAAAGACCCGCTTTCCACCTGCAAAAACCGCGTCGCCTTTGCAACGCTGATGTTTCTGTTGGTTTACGCCGTTATCGGCGTCCGGCTCTTCAGCGTCTGCATCACGCCAAACGCCGGCGAAACCAAAACCGTCGACGAAAGCGACACTATCCGTGCCTATGCCGCAAACCCGATAAAACGCGCCGACATTCTCGACCGCAACGGCACAATTATCGCCACGTCACTTCCCACCGTTAACCTATACGCCAATCCCAAAAAAATTCTGAACGCACAGAAAGCCGCCGCCGAACTCAGCCGCATTCTGCCGGACATCCGCTATGAAGACATTCTGGCCAAACTGCAGCGGCGCGGGAGTTTCGTTTATATCAAACGTAACCTTTCTCCCGCCCAGCAGTATCAAATCAACTATCTGGGCATTCCCGGTCTGGAGTTTGAAGACGGCGAAAAACGCATTTATCCGCACAAAAACCTGTTTGCCCATCTCCTCGGCAACACCAATATAGACAACAAAGGCATTTCCGGTATCGAAAAGAAGCTTGACGAGCGTCTGACCCAATCCGACATTCCGCTGCAGCTTACCATTGACGCCGGCATTCAGGACACCATTCGCAGCGAACTGGCCGCCGCTGTTGAAAAATACAGTGCGGAAGGCGCAGCGGCAATTTTGATGGACGTTAAAAGCGGCGAAATAATTTCAATGATTTCCCTGCCGGATTATGACCCCAACCTAAACGATTACAAAACGCCGCGCGCGCAGTTCAATTTTGCCACCAAAGGCGTTTATGAACCGGGTTCGGTTCTGAAAATTTTCAACGCAGCGCTCGGGCTGGAAAGCGGCAAGGTCAAGCTTGCCGACCGGTTTGACGCGACCAAGCCGCTGAAACTGCGTTATAACACAATCAAGGATTACCGCGGCGAAAACCGCTGGCTGACCCTGCAAGAGGTTCTGATTTATTCGTCGAACATCGGTTCGGCGCAAATTGCCCTTAAAGTCGGCAAAAAAGAACAGCAGAATTTTCTGAAAAACCTCGGCTTCTTTGAGCCAATTCAGGGAATTGAAGTTGCAGAAAAAGGATATCCTCTGGTGCCCAGACGCTGGGGAGAAGAAACAACGGCCACCGTCGGTTACGGTTACGGCATTTCAATTACCCCGCTGCATTTGGTCAGCGCTTTTGCAGGTGTCATCAACGGCGGCATTTATCATGAACCGACGCTTTTAAAAGACAACAAAAACCGCGAAAGCCACAGGGTCGTTTCGTTCAACACGTCTAAAGAAATGCGCAAACTGCTGCGCGGCGTCGTAGTCGAAGGCTCCGGCAAACGCGCCAATGTTTTGGGCTATGAGGTTGCCGGCAAAACCGGAACGGCCAACAAGCTGGTCAACGGCAAATATGTCGACAAAAAGGTCATGACTTCATTTCTGGCCACATTTCCGGCATCCAACCCGCAATATGCCCTGTTTCTGATGATGGACGAACCTAAAGCCACCAAAGAAACCTGGGGCTTTGTCACTTCTGGCTGGAATACGGTGCCGACAGCCGGAAAAATTATTTCGACCATTGCGCCGCAGCTGAATATCAAAGCCAATTACGATTTGGAAGAACAACGCCGCAACCGGATTATCGAGGCTGCCTACGGACGTTAACGACGCCTGCTTCACATAGGAATATTATCCTTGACAAATATAAAAAATTCTGATATGCGTTTTATGTCACTTGCTACAAGTCTGCCTAAAAAAACCGCCGACAATAAATCGGCGGTTTTTTAACTGAATTTTATTATTAAACCGGTTAAGCTTAATTGTCTTATTACAAGGGGTTTATTGATGAAAAAGTTTTTTAAATATCTGGGAATTGCCATCGCTGCCCTGCTGCTGATTGTGATTGTATCGGTCTGGATCTTCTTTTGCCTTTATAAAGACTGGTTCGACTTTAATGACGCTATTATGAAAAATGATATTGAAAAAATGTCTTCTATGATAAAAAAAGGTTACAATATTAATAATCGTCTATACATTTACAAAGATACGGATCATCTTTTTTTTGCCGTAGGAAATACCGGAACTTCTTTACGTACTTTAGAGTTTTTACTGAAACACGGAGCTGACACTAACTATTTGGGCCAAAAGAAAGTACCTCTTGTCATTTTAGCTACCGCTTTGAAAAAACCGGAACAAGTAAAGCTTTTAATTAAATATGGTGCGGACCTAAGTGCAAAATCGGCCGACACAACACTAACAGACTGGGCTGTTGCAACATCCCAACCTCAAATTATTATGATGATTCCTGAGGAAAAGATATCTTTGGGAAGAGCATCATTGGAAAACCCTGCGGCATTAAAGAGAATCTACGATTTTTATCATCTGAAACAGACAGATAAACGCGTCATCAATTATTTAGAAAATCAATAAATTTAACTATTTACTCCTAAGGCTGACCTTGTCAGCCTTTTTTTATGAAAGGAAAGGAAATGAGCATTTTTAGCAAAATATATGAAATCGGAAAAACAATTCATGATACCATAAAAGAAATTAACATTTTAGATGAGATATACAAACAAGATGAACGTATCTACAAAGGAAGTTTGTTGAATCAGATTGATGAAATGGAAAACAGTGCAAACGAGGCTGAAAACATAATCCATAAAGAAATTAATTTGGAAAAGAACTCTCAAAAATTAAAACAAAAGCAGGGCTTATTCAGAGCAAAAAAATACGCGGCATTGTTTTCCAAACACCACAAGCCGGAAACCGACATTCTGTTAAAACCGGCGGAGAATATCGGTGCAACAGAAATCGAAAAAGCACGCCGCTTTTCGATGTTTGAAAACAACAATCCGCAGCTTGGTAAAGAAATCGACGCTAAAATTGAAGACTGGTACAATACCATTTACGGAACCGCCCCTCTGCGCCGCGACGGCACCGGGCGACAGATTGAACCGGCAATTAAAATCCGCTCGCAAAGCAACGGAAAACTGGCAACCAAAGACGGTTTGGATTTGGAACAGAGTTTATGGAAGCTGGCCGAACGCATGTCTGAAATTGATAACGACGACACTTCCGAAACCGGCGTTGCCGCTTTACAGAAAAGCCTAAATAATCTGGGAGCAAAACCGCCGTTGAAGACCGACGGACAGCTCGGACCGAAGACGACGCTGCAAACCAGACGGCAACTGGCCGACAATGGTTATCTTCCTTTGATGGATACATTGAAAAGGATTTAAAATAAAAAAATCCCGCCGCAGAATTAATTTTTGCGGCGGTTTGTTGCTTATTCTTCCGGATGCTGTTTTTCCAGCTCTTTTTCCAGTTCTTCGTAATCTTCTTCGTCCATTTCCTGCACCGGAATACGATAACTCTCGTTGAACCAATTGCCCAAATCAATATCGGCACAACGCTTGGAACAAAACGGTTTATATTTTCCTGCGGGGGCAATTTTCTTGCAAATGGGACAGCGATAAGTTTTGACGACTTCGCTCATCTTGCCACTCTCCCGGTTCCCAGACAGGTTTCACACTCAACAGTCAGAATATCCGAAAGGGTCGGCCGACGGCGCACACGCTGGATTTCGACATTTCCGCCACGGCTTAAACCCAGGACGTGCGCATGATAAGGATCATCGGCCAGCGCGTTTTCCAATTCCTCAATAACCGGTTTCAAAAACTTGTATTCCGATGAACCGGCAAAATCGATAACAATTTTTCCGGACAAATTGCGCAACCGAATCTGCCGGGCAATTTCGGCGGCCGCTTCCGAATTAAGCCGGGTAATCGAACCGTTGGATTTGTCATCGCCGCTGTCCACATCAATGGCGACACAGGCTTTGGTTTCTTCAATATGAATCCGGCCGCCGCTTCTGAGGGAGACCGTTTTTTGCAAAGCGTCGGAAAGGGCGTCTTCCAAACCATATTCGGCAAAGGGTTCTGCCATATATTCAACGGCAAACTCGCCATTGAACTTTTCTTTCAGCGCATTTTCGACATTGTGCGAATTGACGACAACTTTTGTCAGCGCCGGCCGGGAACGCGTGATATGCTCAATCAGAGGATCGGCTTTGGCATAGAGGAGCGCGGGCGCTTTGGCATTGCGCGCCTTAATCCGCACATTTTCGTAAATTCCGCGCAGTTCAAGCATTTCGGCGGCAATAACATCAAAGGGAACATCAACGGACGAAGTGCGTAAAATCCAGCCTTCCTGGCCGGTCGTATTCTCAAGAACCTTTTCCTTATATTCGGCAAGTTTTTCCTTATCTTCAATACGCGGCGAAGCTTCCACATGCAGCCGGTAAGGACAATAAACCAGATGCGATCCGACAATTTGAATCGAACGTACGACTTTGGCGCCTTTTTCGGCTCGCTGCTCCTGCGCAACCTGAACAACCAGGCTCTGGCCTTCGCTCAGCGAAATTTCGTTAAGGCCGGTTTCTTCCGCGTTCAGAAAAGCTTCGCGGCCGTCGTCAATGTCAACGAAAAAACCGATTTTGTCGTGAGCCAAATCAAGCTTGCGCGTAATTCTGCCCAGATAAATATTGCCTTCGGCGGCCTGATTTTCCTTAATAAACTCAAACTCCTGCGGTTCTCCGGCACCAAGCAGGGCAATCCGGGTCAAAGCATTTTTCTTTTCATAAACGATTACGTCTGTTTTCATTTCACACCTATCCCATTCAGCAAATTTCTGGTTTCGTAAAGGGGCAAGCCGATGACGCCGGAATAAGAACCGACTATTTTTCTGACATAGGCTTCCATGTCTTCGATTTTATAGCCGCAGGCGCCTTCCCAATTATGCGTGGCAACGTACGCGCGGATTTCCTCCGGGGTCAGTTTTTTCATCAGGATACGGGTGGAAACCGTTCGCTGCGCGGTTCGTCCGTCACGGGCAATGACGCAGACGGAACTGACAACCCGGTGCGCTTTTCCGGAAAGCCGCTCCATGACGGCTGTCTGTTCCGTTTCGTTTTGCGCCTTATGCAAAACAGAAGCACCGACGACAACCACCGTATCGCAGGCCAGAATATTTTCATTCGGAAAAAGCCCGGCGATACGACGGGCTTTTTCAAGAGCCATACGCTTGACGTAAGCGGTTGCGGTTTCGTATTTCTTCTCGCTTTCGTCAATGTCGGCAGGACTAATCCGTTTGGGCAGGAAACCCATCTGAGCCAAAAGCGCGCGACGCTGCGGCGAGCCTGAGGCCAGAATAAAATCTTTAACTTGCGGTTCCGATGTCATGACCTACGCTTCGTCGTCGTAAGTTTTTTCCATTCTTTCGTGGCGTTCCTGAGCCTCAATCGACAGGGTTGCGACCGGGCGCGCTTCAAGACGCTCAATGCCAATCGGTTCACCGGTTTCTTCGCAATAGCCGTAAACGCCGTCTTCAATGCGCTTCAGGGCTTCGTTGATCTTGGAAATAAGCTTGCGGGCGCGGTCTTTGGTACGCAAATCCAGCGCCTTGTCGGCTTCCAGCGAAGCGCGGTCAAGCTGGTCCGGCTGATTCAGGCCGCCCTGGCGCAGATCTTCCAGCGTATCCTTGGACTGTTCCAAAAGAGATTTTTTCCAGCTGAGAAGCTTCTGACGAAAATATTCAACCTGATATTCGTTCATATACTCTTCGTCAGCCGAGGGTTTGTAGTCGGGAGGAAGAATGATTTCGCTATCCATGTTCGGTCTCCTTTGGATTATTAGTGTTCGTTTTTCAGCGAGGTTCTTATATAGCAAGCAAAATACAGACTTCAATCGCTAACTGCAAGCAAAAAAACAAGAAAATCACAGTTATTTCATCAGTTTTGCCAGCTCGACCTCCACCCGCAGTTCAATCTCGCCGATAAGCTCGGCCAGTTTTTCGTCCGCAGTGTTGATTTTCGTTTCCCTGACGTAACGCGATATCTCAATCAGCTTGTCTTTGGAAATGTATCCCAGCAGCAGCCCGTCGCGGATTTCTTCCAGCTTTTCAAGCAGAGTATCGCCGCGGCGAAGCATTTGCCTGCGTTTTTCGCGCTCTTCTTCGCCGTTGACCATTTGCGCGGCAAAAATAGCGTCGGAAACGGATATGCCGGCAGAGCCGCCTACCGGGGAAGAAGACGGTTTCATCGTTTCTTTCAGGTAAAGGGAAAAGCTGTCGCCGCCCGAAGCCTTTTTGGCCTTGGACGAAGCGCCCAAATCTCCGGCTTTGTTAATGTCGTTGACTTTAATCACTGTTGTTCTCCATTACTGAAAGTTCCATTTAACCACGTTCTCGTCACCGTCCTTGCAGGCGGCTGCCACATCGGACATCTGCGCCGGCAGCTTATTGCCGCTTCCGGCCACCCAGGGCCATTTGAAACTTTTGCCGTTAATATTCATGCTGACCAAATCAGACGAATTGTCCACCGTCCAGTTCAAAATTCCCAGTTCGACGCAAACCTTCTGCGGCAAATCGGCAAAAGTTATCTCATAACTGTCGGCAGCACCTTTCACGGTCACTTCGCCGTTATAGGAATGATACAGCTTTTTGCCGCTGACCATGTCCTTGGGCGCAATCCCCTCCTCAATGACGGTTGCAACGGAAACATTGCTGTAACGCCCGTCGGCGATATAGCGGTTGTTAATGAGTTTTTTGAACTCTTCAATCTGACCGCAGACGCGGCTGACGCGATAACGGTCATACATTGAGTTGACCAGCGTGGCTATACTGACGGACAATGCGCCGAGGATGCCGAGAATCATGATAATCTCAACCATGGTCGCGCCTTTTTCGCCGTCAGAACGTTTCATGTCCGCCTCCTTGTCATCTTTTCAGTTATACCACCAAACAGGTTTCGCCTCAACAGAATTATCGCAGATACACGCATTTAATACTTTATTTTTATTAAAACTTCATTATATTAGAGAAAAGTTTAACACTTTTTTAAGAAACTGACGAGGATTTTGAAATGAAAAAGATTATTGCCGCAGCTCTGGTTTCAGGCTCAGTTCTGGCTTCTTCGGCTCAAGCCGCGCAAGACGGCGCCTATCTGCCCTATGTCGGCATGGATTACACCTATTCCGACGCCAATGCCAGATTTGAACGTCCGCATTACAACTCCGGTTCGGTTAACGTCGGCACGATGTACAACCGTTTCTTCGGCACGGAAGTGTTTTATCAGCTGTCCGACAGCCACAAAATCAGACATGAAACGGACAAGAGCAAAACCTCCTTTCAGGCATACGGTCTTGATTTGTACGGTTATCTGCCGTTTGGCTGCTATGGCACTTTTACGCTCCTCGGCACGGTCGGCGTCGGCGAATATACTTTCCGCAAAGACTTTTCCTTCGCCAAGAAACAGCGTGACCACGGCATCGGCTGGAGAGCCGGTCTCGGCGCCATGTTCAACATCGACCAGCACTGGGGGCTGCGTCTGTTGGCACGTTATGTCAACCTTAACCAGGTTGAAGACTTTGACCACATGATGGAATATTCGGCCGGTATCCGCTATACTTTCTAACATCCGAGGAGAAAAGAAATGAAAAAACTCTGGCTGGCATTTGGACTGCTGGTTTTCGCAGGCGCCTGTTCGGACAAACAGGAAGAGCAGAATCCCGAAAACCTCCCGTTGGAAGAAGTTTTGGAAGAAGGCGAACAGGTTGTCGTACGTCCAAACTTTGACATTAAATTTGGAGAAGAAACCTACTCTTACAAATTCGGCGAAAGCCAGGCCGGCTGTGACAAAGGCAGCGACGTGGTCTGTGCCATAGACCTTTACGCCAAATGCACGCTGGATCCGAAAGGAAGCGAATGCGACAAGAAAAAAATGCCGAAGTTCGTTTTTATGGACGATGAAAGCCTGCAGCGCCCGACCGAGATGCGTTTTAAAATCGTCAAAATCAAGCCGGTTGACGCCAACATGATTGAAGTTTATACGCAAGGCAGCTGCAACGGCATGTGGTTTGGCCTTTGCGAAGGCAATATTATTTATGTCCTAAGCAACAAAAACGGCTTCTGGGCGGTCAAAGACGTCTATGCCCGGGAAAACTTTTAGTCGGCGCTTATGTTATGTAAGGCCCTCTCTTTTGAGAGGGCTTTGTTTTGCGGAAAATAAAACCGGTTTCAACTGTTGTTGACTTTTGCCGAAATCTGCGCTATATTAATTTCAGGTGTGGATGTTTTACCGCGGCGGAATGCCGCCGGCGGGTATGTGTTAGGTAATCGGTCATGGGAAGAGTCTCCTTCGTCTTCCTGTCGTTTCGGCTTATCTCAATATATCCTCACCTGTTTAACGGGCTTTGGTTACAACTGTCGTGAGGTGATATTATGAAGAAATCTGTTTTAATGTTCTCTTTATTGTCAGGAACTGCGCTTATGTTGCCTGACCTGGCTGTCGCCTCCGGCATTTTTTCGACACACAAAAGCACACCCCAACCAGAGCCCGCCTCTTCCCTTATAGACATGTCCCGCTCCTATAAGACTGCCGGCATCTGTTTCCTCGGCGTCGGCGACTGCGATCCCAACGTCGGCTTCGGCAAAGCCGACGATTATAAAATTGATACCGAAGCCCAGTGTAAGAACGAAGGCTTTTCCAAACAGAACTGCAACTCCGTACAGGCCATTGACGGCGTTTGTCCCTATAACTCTGCTTACGGACTGGGATGCAAATGCGCGTCCAATCTGGTATCCTGTCCCGCCGGACAGGTCGGCGTCGGCGACAGCTGCGGCGGCAAATACGCTTCCTGCAAATGCGACCCGGCTCTGGTCAGCTGCGCGTCAAATCAGGTCGGACAAGGAGCCAGCTGCGGCGGAAAATATCAGTCCTGCGTCTGCAAGAGCGAATATATATACAACTCTTCCAACTGTACTTCGCCGCGCTCGGTATCGGGCGCTTCTTGCGGGGGCAAATATACCGGCTGCTCCTGCCCGTCGGGCGTAAGTTCGGGAAGTTACGGCTGTGAAGAATATTACGCTTCCCCCTGCTCTTCGGTCTGCAAGAAAGCCTATGCCGACAACTGCCGCAACCGCACGGCCGTATCGACGCCTTACGGCTGTGCCGAATACTGGTCCGATTGTTCAAGCAAGTGCAAAACCAAATACAACGACAACTGCCGGAACCGGTCTGCGGTCATTTCCTCCTGTCCGGCAAACGCGACCTGTTCTTACTTCTCCGACTGCTCCTCAAAAATTCAGAGCTGGTCCTGCAAATCAGGGTATACTCAGGAAGGCAGCAGCTGCATTGCCGACAATCCCTGCCCCGGATACGAACAGAAAAGCAGTTGCCCAAACAAATATTACAACAAGGAAGTCTGCTCCAAAGACAGCAGCTATATCAAATGCACTCCGACCTGCGGCTCGCGCATTGTCGATGACAATCCGTCCTATAAGATTGACGAAGGAAACTCCGGCGGCGTGGTTGTAGTTACCAAGAGCGGCTCTTATCTCCCATACGGCAATACAATTTATTCAAACGTCAATTTTCCGCAGTATTCCGAATGCGCAGCCCTGTCAAAGCCGATCATAACCCTGACGGCAAGCAACGGCTATGCTGCTTCCATCAGTACCAACCGGATTGAGAACATTGACTTTATCGTCAACTTCAAAGCATGGACGCAGCCCGATTACTGTTCGGCAGCCTCACAATACAGATATTCTTCATTCTGTACCAGCAGCTGTTCCTCTTACGACTGTTATTGCCGCAGCAGCTGTATGTCCAATTCCAGCTGCCGGGACTACAGCATTGAGTGCATGAATTACTACGACGCCATGGTCAACGGCAGCAGCCATATGGACCTGTGCGAAGTCGCCAACAACTACGACAGCTACTGCACCAATACAAATTCGCCGTCAGTGGGCGTAAAATTGGATCCGAACAAACAGATACGCACCGAAACCTATACCAACAACGGTAAGAGCAGCACCAGATACTACTATGAAGGCACGCTCAAAAACGTCAACATTACCGTTAACGGCAGCCCGCAGATTGCCGCCCAAATCGGCGGCGGCGCCCATTATGACAAAACCATCAAGTTTGAGGGCACCAACAGCATCAGCGGCGGCAGCAAACACAGCGTTTGGGCCCGCGGACACAACACTTACGCCTACGGTATCGTCCGCGGCGTGCTGCAGGTTAACTCCGGCGCCAAGCTGACCTTGAACAAACCGGCCTGCATATATACACAATGGAACGGTTCGATTGTCAAATCAGGTACGGTTTCGGGGACGGTAACCACCAACTGCAGCACCTATCCGCTGAAGTGGTAGCATCGAAAAACGACAAAAAAATCCCCGGCAGACAACCGGGGATTTTTTCAAAATTAATTGACCGTCTGGTCGACCTCATAAACGACACCGTCCGGCGAAACGGCTTCGGTCACGGTTTCGTTGACAACCGTGCCGTTTCCCTGTGCCGGAGTTGCCTGGCTGCCGCCGGACATATTATCCGGCGTGCTGACCGCGGCGTTGCCGTTCATATTGCCGCCGGCCGGCGCCGCATTTGCCGGAACCGCATTGCCGGAGGCGGCGGGCGTTACGACTTCATAGCCTTCTTCGACAATCAGCATATTGGACGAATCGGCATTGCCGACATCGGCCGAAACCTGCGACTGGGCATTGGCGTCGCGGGAATCGCAGCCCATCAGAGCCAGAGCCGAAACACCTAACATAGCTAAAGTTTTTTTCATCTGATTTCCCCTTATTGTTTGAATTTACGACGTTCCTCACTTTTTATATAAGCACTGATGCTTTTTATTCAATACGCCGCGGATTTTGCAAAACGATTTAATTCCAAAGCTTTAATTTCCGCAGGGAAAGCACTATATCGAAAGCCTTATTTTTGGTGTTGACGAAAGGATTGGATATGTTAAAATTGTTGGGTTTGATAAAGAAAAATTTTGGAGAAGACGAAGTGACCCTGGCTGATAAAACAATCATTTGGGATTTGGACAATACATTATACCGGATTACCCCGGAATTTGCCGACATGCTGGACGAGGCAACCGCCATTGCCGCCATTGAGGATTTGGGCGTACCTCTCAACTTTGAGGAAGCCAAAGCCAAGGTCAAGGAATCTTACATGACATACCGCGATGGCGGCGAAATTTTCGTACAGCAGTACGGCATTGATCCTGAAGCAATGTTTCAGGCCTATCATAAGCGCAAGCCGATTGCGCCGATTGTTCCATACGAAAACCTGCTCGAAAAGCTGGAAAGCCTGCCTAACGAACAATACATTTTCTCAACCAGCACGCATGAAGTCTGCGAAAAAATTTTGAAACATATCGGACTCTATGATTTTTTCAAAGGCCGTTTTTATTCGGTAGAAGACTTCGGCACCGTCAAAAAGAACGAAAGTTCGGACGTTTATGCCAAGCTTTGCCGCCGCATTAACGCCGATCCGAAAAACTGCATTTTTGTTGACGACAGTTATTCCAATCTGGAATTTGCCAAAGAACTGGGCATGACCACGGTCAGAATCTTCTATAATGAAAATTCGGCCAAGGATAAGACTTATATCGATGCCGCTTACAAAGGCATCAACAGTTTTCTGGACGAATATCTGCGGCAGGTTCCGGTCAACAGCAATTCCGCGCTTAAGGCTGCCGGTTCTGCGGCCGGCGCCCGTTAAACCGGCGACAGAGGTCGCTTTCCATCTGATAATTGGTCTGATTGTCGAGCTTGCTTTGCTCTTGCATGAGTTCGCTCTTGAAGTGGCGTATCAGCGGTTCGATTTCAGCAATATACATTTCGGTCAGCGTATTGGTCGCTTCGTCAATTTTTGACGGCGAATCTATCCGATAAGGTTTAATATCGCGGGCAATTTTCTGCACGGAACGGCGCAAAGAAGGAATAAAATATTCAAGCGCGGCAGTGTTTATCTGATGATGCGTCTGTTCATGACGGACAACGACATTGTATTCACAGGAACCGGGCTGCAGCTGATTGGAAATAAAAATGGTCGGATCCTGATAGCCGATAAAAACGTTTAAGCTGGTCGGCACAACACAAATGTCCGTATCGTTGACAACCCGGCTGATGGTATTCAGCGAAACCTCCCAATTGACGCCGACAACCGCCAGACCGGAAGCAAAAAGCCCCTGCTCGACAATGCCGTATTGCTGACCAAGCCGCGTCAGTCCCTGCTGATTGTACCCGAAATCATATTTCAGTTTTCCGTAAGAAGTGGTAAATTCGATTTCCGGTTCAGCCTTCAGCGTTGCACAGACATCGGTTTCCGCGGCAACAGAAACAAAATTGCCGAGCCCCAGAAAAATGCAAAAAGTTAATATAAAAAAAAGTTTTTTCATGTAATATAGCATACATAAGATTTCTTAACATAGAGTTGAGATTATGCAAAAATCGTTTTTGTTTTCGTTTCTGAGCGCCGCAATCCTCTTCAGCACCCTTGCAGGCGCCGAATCTCCGGGGCGTTATGTACGCAAACAGCTGAAGCCGAATTTTTTTATTCCGCCCCAAGAGCTTGACCATACGGAAAAGCTGCCGGAGTTCAACTATTATCCCGGCGAAGAAGAGAAGAAGGCCAGGCAGCCCCAACAGAACGCCTCCGAGCAGGTTATCAAAATAATTAAAGCGCCGCAGGAAATTCCTGCCGCGACAGAGGTTCGGCAGACAGCTGACGCACCGGCAGTCTTACCGCTGCCGGAAAACGTGCCTGACATATCCTCAGATACGGCGGAAATCAAAAGCCAATATATCGAATACAATAAGGACGAACTGGCGCAAATTCCCGAGTACAAGCAGAAATACGCCGATTATATCAACGACCTGAAGGTCATTGCCGAAACGGGGCAAGTGCCGGAAAATCCCCGCGTCGTTTTTGACCTGACCAAAATGAGCACTAACGAACGTCTGGTCGTTACTGATAAATTCGGTCTGAAACCGGTTGAACAGACAACTGCGCAATAAGGAAAAAATATGGAGAAACCGCTTAAAATCATTTCGGAAATCAAAACGCCGCGACTGACGGCACGCCCGGCCGCAACCGCAATGGCTGACGGGCTTTTCCACGCCATTGACATATCACGCGAGAGACTGCGCGAGTTTCTCTTTTGGGTTGACAATGTACAAAAAGTTGAAGACGAACGCAAAACACTGACTGATTTTGCCGAAGGATGGGAAAAAGGCGAAATCTTCGCATATGTTCTGTATAATACAGATGAAAAAATCGTCGGTACCATTGACGTTCACAACATTTCATACGGCAATCATTTTGCCGAGCTTGGCTATTGGCTGAAAGACGGCGAAACCGGCAAAGGCTACATTTCGGAAATTCTTCCGCATATCGAAAAAACATTTTTCTCGGCCGGGTTACATCGTTTGGTCATTGAATGCGAGACCGACAATATTGCATCGGCAGCGGTTGCCGAACGCAACGGCTATGTTTTTGAAGGCATTGCCGCAGGAAAGGTTTTCGGTTACGGCAAATATCGCGACTGTAAGGTTTATGCAAAAGTCTTACCGGACTAAAATTCTACAAAAAAAATCATACACCCATTAATGGTTGACATATAAAAATACAGAACACCTAAGGTTGACATTTTTTATAAATAAGTTTAAGCTTATTTTCAAGGCGTTTGTTTGAACCTTTTCGGTGTAATCCCCCCGAAAGTCAAGGTTCGGCAACAAACGCCCGCAGGCTCCGTTTAACGTCTGAATTGTTTAATACAGTTTACGGCAAGGTCATACATACACACTAACAACCTTTCGGAGCCTGTCCTTTTTATTTCAGAAAATGCAACAAAGCCTCCCATTCGGGAGGCTTTGTTATTTATCCATAAACGCTCAACAAAAAACCCCTCGGTTGAGGGGCTTTTTGCTGATAATCAGGCCGCTTTGGTCTTCTTGGCGGTTTTGGCCTTTTTGGCAGGCGCCTTTTTTTCTTTTACGGCCTTTTCCTTTTTGGGAGCCGCTTTCTTTTCTTTCTTGGAAGAAGACTTCTTTTCAGCCTTGGCTTTTTCTTCTTTAGCCTTGGGTTCTTTTACCTTTTTTTCCTTGACCTTGACCGTTTTTTCCTTTTTAGCGGCACGAGCCTTGGAAATACTGATGGCATTGTCCAAATCCTTTTCCGTGCAAAGGCCGACGGCTACCGGATTTTTAGCGCGGATATTGGCCATATCCTTATGCGTGCCGGTGCGGATCGCTTCAATCGTCGGCTTGGTGGTTCCGACCAGTTTGCAAATCTGCGAATCGATGATTTCCGGACAGTTTTTCAAAATCCACAGAACGGCGCTGGGTTTATCGCTGCGCTGTGAAGGCGAAAGCATCTTCTTGGCTTTGGCGTTTTTGGCCTTGACGTTGCGCTCCAATTCGTTCGCCTGAAGGGAGGCTCTGCGGTCAGCTTCGCACCTGCTGATTTCTTCGGCGGTCAACTGGCCGTTTTCAACCGGACTTACGCCCAAAATATTGAAAGCCACGTCGCCGTCGGCAATAGCCTGAATTTCAAGTTCGTGTAGTTCACAGAATTCGGCAATCTGACGAAACGTCAGGGTCGTATTCTCAACCAGCCATACAGCAGTAGCTCTGGGCATTAAAGGGGCTGTCATTTCAATATCCTTTCTTAAATTCTATTCTTATCTAAAAAAACATTCTCTATTCCAGAGAATAGAGAATGTTTGCCGATTATACAAGATTTTTTTTGCTAAATTAAATTTATTTTCTGCTGTTCAGGATGTTGGCCATATTCAGATAGCCGACCTGAAGCATTTGGGCCGTCGCTTCGTATTTCGAGGCCTGAATCTGCAGCGCATTGACGCTGGAGAGACTGCCGCTGGCGCTGGTCTGAGTCAGCGGGATCTTAGTTTCGGTCTTGTTTTTCGAATCGTCAGACAGACCTTCTTTCGAAACATAGTCATGCTTATATTTTTCACCTTGCTGAATTTGCAGGACATAGGCCAGCTCTTCATTTTTGCTGACCGTGTCATCACGGGTAATTTTGATATAAAGCATGGTGTCTTTTTTGGCTTTATATTCGCCGCTGAACATGGCATCGATGTTATCGCGGGTTTCGGTGCCCTTCTCGGCCGAACTGTCGCCGATGAGCGTTTCCTTGCCGTTTTTGTTGATGGTATAAACCTCGACCTTGAGACCGGGAGCCAACTCGGCCATCCAATCCTTGTTCTGCTCGGCAAGCGCCTTTTCCTCCTGCTCCTTGGCCCAGCCTTCCGGATCGGTAATTTTTTTCAGTTCGTCAAGTTTCTGCTCATAGGCGGACAGGTCCAGAACTTTCTCGTTGCTGCTGTCGCCGCCCTTTATCGACAAGGAAACAGTGCCGTTTGACTGCAACTGAATCTTATACATGTCGGAACTGTCATAATACTCGGAAAGTTTGCCGACAACGCTGACACGGGCATAATTCAGGCGCGTGTAACCGAGGTCACGGGCATTGGCAAAGCTCTCGTCAACGTTGTTTACGTCCGTTACGGTCTTTTCCCAATAGCCAAGACTGCTGTTGTCTGCCGGTATCGTCGTGCTTACTGTCGTCGCCATCGCATACTCCTTTAAACCTACATTATATATTTTATCATAAAAAATTTTTTATCACAATATATTTAATCAGTCGGTTTACAGTTCCGTCATCTTATACAGGGCCGTCGACCAGCCGGTTTTGCTCAGGGTCTTTTCGCCCAGAAACTCAAATCCGTATTTCTCGCCCTCAAGGCGTTCCTTTATCGGTTCGTTGACAATAATCTCATTATCGTATGTCTGTTCAAAAACGTCCTGAATAAACGGCGACAAATTCGGCTCCTGTTCGGAAGAAAGCGACAAAATGCTGCATTTGTCGGCAATAATCAGATTGGTATTGTTAAGCTGTTCTTCATAAATGGACACATCTTTGAAAAATTCAACGGCAAAACGCGCGGCATGGTTCAGCTTGGGAAACTCTATCGAAGTAACATAATTGTCTTCGATAACGTTTTCACCGTTGAACTTGGCCGACAGGTTGGCGATGATGTTTCGCACTTCGCTTTTGACACGGGTAAAATCATCCCGGTCGCCGGGCTGGTCATTTTCATAAAAACGTACCCGGTTTTCGATACTGACAATACATTTGAGCATAATATCCGGCTCGTGCGCCTCTTCTTTCGCTTCCAGTTTCCGGTTGTCGGCCGCCGCATATTTGTTCAACGCCTCCCACTTACTGAACGTTTTTTTCAGAATGTGCGTATCCAACGGACGTTCCGCCAGCAGCTGCGCCATCAGATAAGCGCCGACGCCGGTCAGAAAAACCGCGACCTTGTTATCCTTATACGTCTTTTTGGCTTCATAGAAGGCTTCGACGTCGCCGATGTCGCCGTCAAGAATGCTGAATGCTTCGTGCAGCATCGAATTGGCGTGGGTTATGCTCAGACCGTTGTAACGCGAAAGTTCCAGCACGCCGCCGTAAATTATCAGTTTGACGCCCAGACGGTTGAAGTTGTCGGCAATGTTGATTTCGCCGTCGAGATTTGAAATTATCTGGCTCATATAATCTACAATACTGCGCTTGAATTCGGCAGGCGCCTCGGGAAAAGCGGGCGCCAACGTCGGCTCATAACCGTCATTAAGGTTGTAGTTCTGGATAATGGCGTCAGCCTTGTCAAAAAACTTCTTCTCATGGATGATTTTTTTGCGGCGAACCTTGCGGGACGAAAAGACGTACCAAGGCACCTTACGCAAGACCAGCGGCACAGCCAGCAGCAGGAACAATGCAAAAAACGTGACAAACATAACGGTATGCGTCAGTTCTTCGGGAACGGTTATTTCAATAACCGGAATCAGCAACGTTACCAGAATATTGGCCGAAATCAGACAGAAAACAATAATGGCAACCAGTTTGAAAACGGCGGTAATCACATTCTGGCCGTTAGAAGCGCCGGCCGGTTCCTGGGTTTCGATGTTATATTCGCCGCGCGTCGGCGCCAAACCGCCTTTCAGCGAATAGTCGGAACCGCTCTTGTCCTTCTTGCCCGCCAAACTGACATATTCCACCGTTTCAACGTAGGAATTGTCCTGCACGTCAAAGTCTTCCTTAAGAATTTTGACGGCAATTTTTTCGGCTTCGCGTTCTTTGGCTATACGCATGGCGTCATAACGCTGGTCGCTGGAAAAACGATCTTCAAGTTTCCAGCCGTCACCCCGGTCCGTATAAACTTCGTAATGCGATATTTTGACCATTAAACCATCTCATCAAGACATAAAAAAAACCTGCATTCAGTATAGAAAATGCAGGTTAACAAAGATTAAACCTTTGCGAAATTATTTTACAGAAGTATCGGGTTTCAGACCAAAAGCACCAAACTTGCTGTTGAACTTGGAAACCTGTCCGCCGCTGTCTACCATGCGGTGAACACCGGTCCAAGCCGGATGAGATTTCGGGTCAAGTTCCAGAGTCATCTTGTCACCGGCCTTGCCCCAGGTCGATCTGGTTTTGAATTCTGTGCCATCTGTCATCACATATGTAATCTCGTGATAATCAGGATGAATACCTTTTTTCATCTTATTTTCTCCAAAAACTTAATTTATGACATGTAAATTTAGTGCTCTTATACATTAGAGTTACGAATTAGGCAAGCATTAATTTACATAATTTTAATTTTTTTATTTGATTTCGTCAATTTCAACAACATTGCCGCGGGCGGCGTCATCGGTAATGTTAATGACCTTGATGCTGAAATTCTTATATCCTTTGGCCAAAAGATACGAGCGAATTTCAATCGCACGGTTCAGGCTCTGTCTTTTTTTGCGGAAAACATCCTGACCGTTGTCATAATTATAGGCCATGATGGCGATTTTGTTGGCGCCGGCATTGTCAAAAGAAGCGATAATCGCGTCGATTTTTTTCTTGCTGAGTTCGTCCAATTCGGAAGAACCTTCGGCAAAAACAATCTCTCTTTTGACTTTTTCGGCATCGGCCACAGGCTTGGCTGCAAACGCACCGCTTACCGGCACCAGAGGTTCAGCCTTTTTTTCGGCAGCAGCCGGCACTTCGCCGACGGGCTGATTTTCATCAGATTCGGCCTTTACGGGAACAACCGGCGCGGGAGAAACCTTTTCGTCCGGCGCAGGCTCTTCGGTTTTGAAAGGCGCTTTGCCGGCAGAGGGAACGTCGGCGACAAACTCACGCCTGGCCGGCGCGGACGTCAGTTCTACGGCAGGAGCCGCAGCCTTTTCCTTAGCTTCGTTCTTTACGGTTTTGTTTCCGACCGGCGTATCTTTGGCCGGTTCGGCGACGGCCGGTTTGTTTTCAACGGCGGGATTTGCCTTTTCCCGAACGGGCTGAATGTCGGCCGGTTTGGCGGGAATGGCTATCTTTTCCTCTTTTTCAACAACCTTAACCTGCTTAATCTTCAGTTTCTGTTTGTTTTTTCGAGCCGGCGTCTCGGCTTTGGGCGCTTTGGGCGCACTTTTCTTAACCACGGGGAATTGCGGCGTGTTTCTGATTACGGGAAAGAGAGGTTCAGGACGGCCGTAAGCCGAAGGGACGCTGCCGCCTCCGATTTCGTTTAATACCGAAAGGTCGACATAAACATCATCGGCTGCGCAGGCTTTTTCCGCGGACCAGCCGCAGAACAAGCCGCATAAAGCCAGAACCATAATCTTACGCATTGCTCTTCCCCATATCAAAATTATTTGTGTACCAACTCATAGACCTTTTTGGACAGTTCGGCATTGGTGGCAATCAGATTGCCGCTTTCGAGCACCAGACTGAGGTTCTCGGTGCGGATATCCTTCTGATTCATATCCAACACGTATCCGCCGGCTTCCTTAACCAGAAGCAGACCGGCGGCAATTTCCGAAAACTTGTTGCCAAGGCTGACGGTTGCATCAAGCCTGCCGGCGGCAACACAAGCCAAATCCAAAGACACGGCGCCCAGAACCCGGACATTGTCAACGGCTCTGACAACGGAGTCATGGAGCTTAATATATTCCGCAACGTCGGATTTGTAACTGACCAAAGTCGAAATAAGCGCTTCCGAAAGTTCCCGGCGGGCAGAAACGCGCAGCCTTTCGTGATTGCGGAAACCTTCCTTATAGGCGCCTTTGCCTTTCTCGGCAAAAAACAGTTCATCCGAAGCCGGGTTGTAAACGATTGCGGCGGTAACGGCGCCGTTTTCGAAAACGGCGACCGAAATGGCAAACTGCGGAATGCCGTGGGCAAAATTGTTCAAGCCGTCAATCGGCGCAACAACAAAACATGAGCCTTTCGGCTTGGGCTGTCCGTCAACGGCAATCGGAAAATCGGGCTTAATGCGTCCCAGTTCGGTACGCAGGGCACGGTCTACTTTTCCGTAAGCCGAAACGACAAAATCCTTGTAGCTTTTGACCGAAGACTGAAGCCGTTCAATCTCGCTGAAATCCCGATTGAGCGGGCTGGCCGCCTTTTTGACGGCATTAATCAGCAGGGTCATGAAAGGGGAAAGGTAAGACATGCTATTTTGCTCTCTCTACATAGGTGGCTTCGGCAGTGCCGACAACGATTTTGTCACCGGTGTTGATAAACGGCGGAACCATGCAGCGGACACCGTTGTCCAAAATGGCAGGCTTGTAGGAAGAAGCCGCCGTCTGGCCTTTGACGACCGGTTCGGTTTCCACAACTTCACAGGTTACCTGCAACGGCAACTCGACCGAAATCGGCTTGCCTTCAATGAAATCGACATGAACAGCCATGCCGTCGGTCATAAACGGGCGGGAATCGCCCAGAATGTCGGCAGGCATGGTAAACTGATCAAAAGTTTCGCTTTCCATGAAAGTCAGACCGTTGTGGTCTTCAAACAGAAACTGGCAGTCTCTTTCCTCAACCATCAGCTTTTCGACGCTGTCTTCGGTTCTGAAACGTTCGTTGGTTTTGGTTCCCTCTTCAACCGACTTCAGCTCGACCTGCATAAAGGCGCCGCCCTTGCCCGGTTTGATGTGCATGGCTTTGACGACGGTCCAGGGTTTGCCCTTGTACTCGATTACCCAGCCAATTCTGATTGCTCCTGCTAACTGTTTCATATTTTTTCTCCGTATTTACAATTTTCAAAATGATTAAGGGCAAGTTAATCTAAACTTTGCTTTTTAGCAACAAGAATCTTATAGAATCTGTCATTTAAAATGACAATGTCGGCGGCAATAGAGCGAAAATCCACCCCTTCCTCCCGGCAGAAAACCGCCGACTGAATCAGAAAAAGCTCGGAATACCACTGCACCAATTCGCGAATTTTTTCCAAACCGTCCCGCCAGGCCTGAAAGATGATGAAGTCCGGCTCGCATTCGCCGGCCAGCATCGCCTCATGACGACGGCCCCTGACAATCAGTCCGGAAACCTTGTCTTTGCCGGCCGTTTTGACGGCACGGTCAAAATCGGCTTTGATTTTTTCCGATGCGGAAACGTCCAGCACAAAACCGTCCAGACCCAAATCACGGCACAGCGCCGGCGCATCTCCGCCACCGGCCAGAACCAGCTTGCCGGCCGCAGCCGCCCGACGGGCGAAACCGGCCGCAAAACCACGGTCCAGACTTGAGGTTATGAGATAACATTCGAGCGCAGGATCTTGAATCAGCGCTTCATTTTCTTCGGTAATCTCGACAATAAACTTTTGCATAATTCGGTTTGCCGCTTGTAATTATTTTTTAAGACTATAATATGCAGTCACTATACTTAAAGAATCTTTGAAAAGAAAGAGAAATTTTGAACATGGACGCCAAGAATTCCGAAATGACAAAGACTGCCGACGCGATCGCCGCCCTGACCGAAGCGCTTGCCGCGCTCGGCGCCGCCGTTGCGGCAAAAAAGGAAGAGCTCGCCGCGACAGCGAAACAGCAGGCAGAAGAAATCGCAAAAAAAGAAACAAAACTTGCCCTGCTTAAAGACAGTTCGACCAAAGTCATCGGACAGATTGACGGCATCATCGGCAAACTAGACAACATACTGGAAAACAATGGCTCAGGTAACGATAACAATTAATTCCCGCGAATATGCCGTCGCCTGCGAAGACGGACAGGAAGTACGCATACTGCAGCTGGCCCGCATGCTGGACGAAAAGGCAAAAATGCTGACCCAAGCCAGCGGTCAGGTTAATGAAAATATGCTGCTGGCCATGGTCGGCCTGCTGCTGGCCGACGAACTGACCGAACTGCGCAAAGGAAATCCCGCCGCTGCGACGCCAAATGCGGACAACAGACAGCGAATCCTTGAAATCGACAGGGTTACAGCCGAGGCTCTGGATAAGATTGCCGCCGAAATAAATTCTGTTGCAAAACAAATCGAATCATTGTAAGCTATTCGCATAGGAGGAGAGCTGTCCGGTACGTAGTTTCCGCAGATCTTCCGAGCCAACATTTTTATTAAGGGAACTGTCACTGACTAAACCGTGGTTTAATTATATGGTGCCCACTTTGTGAGAAGCGGTTCGATAAGAATGTCCCATACGGCTGAGACGGCCCCTCCATTTTTTGAAATCCCCGACCGGGGTTTTTGTGTTTTAAATATTTGAGGAAGCCGGGTCAGTGAAAATCATTTATTGCGGCGACGTGGTCGGCAGATCCGGCCGCGAAGCGGTCTTGAACAATCTGGAAAAATTGCGGGAAAACTACAAACCGGACGTTATCGTCGTCAATGTCGAAAACGCGGCGCACGGTTTCGGCGTTACTCCGGGAATCTGCCGCGATTTTTTAAATAATGGCGTCAACATGCTGGTTACCGGCAATCACGTCTGGCAGCAACGCGAGCTTATTCCCTTTCTGAACGAAAGCAAACAAATCGTCCGGCCGCTTAACTATCCGGAAGCTCTGCCCGGCCGCGGCGCAGCGGAAATCGAGCTTCCGAACGGCAAAAAGCTTCTGGTGGTTCAGCTGCTGGGGCGGCTGTTTATGGAAGCCGTCGACTGTCCGGCACAGGTGATTGAAAAACTTTTGAAAAACTACACGCTGGGCAGGAACGTTTCTGCCATTCTGGTCGACATGCATGCCGAAGCGACTTCCGAAAAACTGGCGATGGGCTATTTTCTGGACGGCAGGGTTTCCGCCGTTGCCGGAACGCATACACATGTGCCGACCGCCGATGCCAGAATTCTGCCCAAAGGCACCGCCTATATTACCGATGTCGGCATGTGCGGCGATTATGAATCGGTATTGGGGTTTGAGGTTGAGGAACCGGTCAACCGGCTAAACCGCCGTTATACGGGCGGCAGACTGGTACCGTCCAAAGGCCCGGGCACACTGTTCGGCATTGCCGTTGAAACCGACGACGCTACGGGTTTGGCAAAAACAATCGAACAAATCAGGATTTAGGGCCGGCAATGTAATCGCAGATGCCGTCAAAACATTTTTCCCAGGTAAACTCCCGAACGGTCGCCAATCCGGCTTTGCTGATTTTCTCAAGCTTATCGGGATTGTTTATCAATTCGACAATCTTTGCCGCGGCAAGCGACGGAAACGCCGGACAAAGAACCGCGTTTTCTCCGTCTTTGAGGAAATCGGACACGCCGGGCTGATTGTTTGCGACCAGACCAAGGCCGGAAGCCATGTATTCAAGATGCTGGTAGGTATAAGTCGGCGTACTGATGAAAGCGACGCCGATATCCGCGTCACGATAGATTTCGGCCAAGCGGTTCATATCGCTGAAGACTCCCAAATTGACAACGACGCCGTCCAAAGCATACCGTGACGGTTCATAATCTTCGCCGACGGAATAAATTTCCACACGCTTCCCAAGTTCCGCCTTTACCTTCTTAAATATTTCCGCCAGAAGTTCAAAATCGTTGCGGGGCGTTGACGGCCGCCCGTAAAAAACAATTTTGTAAACGTCTTTCCGATATGTTTTGTCCGGCCGCGGGTAATAAAGCCGATGATTGACGCCGGCCTGGTAGCAGTAAACGGCCCGGTTCCCGTAAGAACGATACAGGCCGGCCAAAGCCGAGGAATTGGCCAGACCGATAAAACCGAATCTGTAGCTTTCTTCCGTAACGGCATAAGTTGATCCGGCCTGACTGAAACAGGGTTCAAAATCCTGAAGAAGATAGTATTTCTGCCGACATTTTCTGAACTTGGCCAGAGGAAAAGCGGTCAACCACCAGTTGCACAACGCGATATCAACTTCGGGATAATCATCAAAATTATCCGAATAGGGAATAATTTCAAAGTTCAGCAAAGGAAACTCCCGGCGCATGTTTTCTTTCAGCGTTTCCTGGAGCTTTAAGTTTTTAGGCGACTGCTTGTAGCGGGGATAAAAGCAAATATAATTTTTCAATCCCCAGCGGGCGGACATGGATTCCATCTGCGTGATAATCGTCCGCAGGCCACCGCCATTCAATCCGTAAGGAAAAGCCATAAAGACTAAAGCGCTTTGCGGCGGATTCTGCCATGTCAGCGAGTAAGAGGCTGCCGTCAGCTTCCGGTTGGCCAACAAATCATCTTCGCCAAGAATATCCGTCAGACGAAATTCGTTAGGAACAGCATAAGCATTCGAGGATTTTTTTAACGCGGAAAAAATCTTTTTCAAATTCATGTTCAGATGCCTTTTATTTTGCGGATACAATCGCTCAGGCCTTCGCTGTAATGACGAATCGCAAGTCCGAAGTCTCTTTTGATTTTGCTTTTGTCGAGGACCGAATATTTAGGGCGGAGCGCCTTCTGCGGAAACTCGTCCGTGTGAATCGGCGTAACGCGGCAGTCAAGGCCAAAGCCTTTGACCGCGGCATAGGCCAAATCATACCAGGAACAGACGCCTTCATTGGTCAGATGATAGATTTCCCGAGTGCCTGGTTTTATCCGCGGCAGAAGCTCAAGAACACATTCGGCAAAATCTCCGGCGTAGCAGGGGCTGCCGACCTGATCGAAAATGACTTTCAGCTCCGGCCGTTTGAGCGCCAAATCCCGAATTTTCTTAACAAAGTCTTCGCCAAAGGAAGAAAACAGCCATGCCGTCCGCAATACCAGACAAGTTTCGGCGTTTTCAAGCACGGCTCGTTCGCCCTGTTCTTTGGCAACGCCGTAAACATTCAACGGATTGACCGCATCGGTTTCCAGATAAGGCGACGATTTTCGGCCGTCAAAAACATAGTCGGTCGACACATGAATCAGAACCGCGCCGTTTTCTTTGGCAGCAACGGCTAAATTCCGCGGACCGTCTACGCTGACCGGGACGGCCTGTTCGGGATGATCCTCGAGATATTCGGCGTCACGGCAGGCCGCGCAGTTAATGATGTAACGAATTTTCCGGCCTTTCAAGAAACGGCGCACGGCTTCAAAATCGGTAATATCCAAATCCGCATGTCCGCAGAACCAGGCTTCCTCATCGGTCAGCCTGGCTTTGAACTCCGATCCCAGCAGTCCGTTTGCTCCGGTTATCAATATATTTTTCATGTTTTATCCGACAACTTGTTAGACAATTATTTGTAAGCTATCATAGATAAAATCTTTGTCAATTTTTATTGAGAGTCATGTCAACACGCACAAAAAAAGCTCCCGGCCATGTGACAAAACACAGGCAAAGAGCTTTTTCTACATTCCTATTTCAGGGAGGCAAAATCAATTTCCTCTAAAACGCGGAATTTGATTTTAATCAACTTCCGGCAAAACCCGAGTTCAATTTTTATCAGGCGGAAAGTATAATATTTTCCGTCTTCAAGATCAAAATCGCCTCTGCTGACAATTTTAATCTTTTCCATCTCCTCAGCAGAAAATCCGCTGAAGACAGGCTTTCCCTCAGAAACCGGAGCAACATAGCTGCGTCCCAGTTCATACCTTCCGTAAACATCAGCCGAGCCGTGACGGGCCGCTGCGTAACATACGTTTCTGTCAATATCAACAGACGCGATCAGATTACCGCTACGATAAAATTTCGTCTTCATGGCTTTATTATTTTAGTTAAACAATCTTTTTATCAGCCGACAGGTATCCGAAATAAGACTTTTGAGTCCAAAATTCATCTCCAATAATAGCTTATTTCCTGTAAATATAATCCCGTGCCGACATGAGTCAACACAAAATAGACAAAATATCGCTTTGACTGTGAATAAGATATTATTCTTGTCCGGGCTATTTGATTTCCGGGCCGGTATAGACTTTGCTCCCGTCGGGGATTTTACGGCCAATTCCTTTTTTCAGAAATTCGGAACGGACAAAGCCCATTTCTCCGTTGTCCGTCTGGACGCGATACCAGACCTGATCCGGCGTGTATCCGGTCAGACGAACCGTCTGCCGCGGTTTCAGCACGGCCAAGACGTCGAAATCGTCCGAAGGCCCGTGCATGGCTCTGACCTCCCCGGTGGTATGGTAAAGCATATTGACGTCCTCGGGATCGGCGGGAAGATCAATAATCCGGCCGACAACCATATCATCAACCGTTTCGCCGCCGGTACGAAACTGTACCTGTTGAAAATACTTGATTTCGTTGTTGCGAGAGAAATATTTGCTCAGTTCCGAATCGGTCATGACCTTAGTGCTCAGCGATAAAAGAACCGCCAAAACCGCAAGGCCGGGAATAATCAGCTGCAATCCTTTGAGCATTCCGAAATTCCAGGCCGGAATCCGCACACTGCTGCGAACCCCGAGCATGGCGATAAACCGGTTAAGCAGATTCTTCCGGACAGCGTCGGCATAGGCTCCCGCCTGCAAAGCGGACAGCAGCGCCTGTTCTTTTTTTCCGTCTTCCCAATAAGCGACGGCATTGTGAGCCAGCAGCGTAAAATTTTCGCGGCGATTGGCATTGATGCCGCGAATATTGCCGACCAGCGCGCGAATATTGCGGACAAAAGCCTGCGGATGCCACCAGCCTAAAGCCCAATTGGAAACCGAGGCCAGCAAAACCGCCGCTTTTGCTTCCCCGAAATTGCAGATTTCCTGATTTTCAACATCGGTAAAACGGATAATTTTTCCGGTTACCAGACGCAAATTCAGCGTCCGGACAAAAACGTCCTCTTCGCCGGCACGGTTTTTATACGGTTTAAGGGCATTGATATCCGGAAAGCTTTCCCGGGGGTGCGTCTGTGCCATCAGGTCGTAAATCAGACGTGAAGTTTCGTCTTTCAGCACATCATAGGCCACGGACAGCTTCTGAAAATTTTCCAGAGCGTTTTCGCCCGGATTCCGGTCCGGATGCAAAAGCTTGGCGCGTTCGCGATAATTCTGCTTGATTTCAGTTTCGGAAGCGTCATACGCCACGCCGAGAATGGCGTAATATCCCAGCGGGTCGAAAGAAAAGGTCCTGTTTTCCGTCTTGCTCATATATAAATTCCGTCTGCTAAAGTTTGGCTTTCGGCACTATCATCGCATATTTTGATAAACTTTTCTTTAACGTTAATCTTTACGGTACCGGCATAACCTTCCTCATGCAGCGTGGCCTTAAACAACCGCATGACATTGGCACAGAAGTCGGAACCGATGTCGCGTTCGGTACGGATTATCAGATCAAACCTTTTGTCTTTGGCCAAAGCATAACCGTCAAACTGCAACGAACCGAGTCTGCTGAAACTGGTGTCGACGACAAAGCGGGTACCGAAACGGCGGTTTTCGCGGCTTTTTTTCTTTTCTTCTTCGTCAAGAATTTTTTTGACAGCGATACGGATTTTACTCAGGCTCTGTCCGTTAAGCACCGGAACTTCCATAATCCGCCAGTTGATGCCGTCCTGATTGGAAGACACGAACATTGAACCGAGTTTGGAAACGACCTCCCGCCCTTCGGTCGTGGCGCTCAACCTGTCGACGATGTCCGAACCGAGCCAGCGGCTGAGATTGTGCTCGCCGGAAGCCTTAATATAGGCAACCATGTTGGCCAGCATACGCGGCGAAGAAGGTTCGGGAATCCGGTTCAGCACTGCGGCTGCAAGTTCCTTCTGTCCGCGGTTCATCAGCGGCTGCAGAATTTTGAGAATATTATCGGCCGCCGGCAGCCTGCCCGTATGCCGCGCGACAGCTGCTCCGGTTTCGGCAATGTCGTCCGGAACCGTCAAATTACGTTCAAAGCCTTCCAGTTCCAAAAGCACCGGCAACCCGCCGCCGAGTTTTACCGGGTTTTCAATAAGAACTTCGGCAAAAGGCGCACGAATCGAAACCGGACCGTTGTCCGGCCGCACGGCGATCTCGGCAGGAAAAGTCCGACCGCCCAGCGCCGCCAGTTCTTTTCCTATCTGCCGCACCGCTTCCGGCAGCGGAAGCTTTCCGGCGGCAAAATCTCTAATGACGTTTTGAATATCCTGCAGCGGCCGCGAAACTGCCGCCGTTTCTTTCCGAACGTTTTCGCCGGCAGTCGGAAAAACCTCCGCCGGCTGCGAATTTTGCGGCAGAACGGCAGGTTGATTTACGGCAACGGATATACGGCTGGAAAATGCGGCGAATTCTTTTAGCAGAGGCTGCAGTTTTTCCGTCGGAACGTTAAGTTCCGCCGCCAGATTTTCCAATACCGTTCCGGCTCTGAGCGGCGCCGTTTCGAGCGGCGGAAGCGCGGCGGCGGTATCCTTTATGAGAGGAGCAGCCGGCTGCGGACGAACCTGACTTTCGTTGGCGCGAACCATATATTTTTCGGGATTTTCGCCGTTGACGGACAAAACTTTGACCGTAACGGCACCGTCTTTCTGCGGCTGCAACTTCAATTCCAAGTCTGCGGCCGCCGTATTGTCGGGAAGTTTCAGCGGCGTATCCAGCTTCAGTTCGACGGGAAGCTTAAACAACTGTCCGTTAAGCGTCAGGCTTATCGTTCCGGTCAGAGTTCCGAGCGCCGTATTGCGGGCATCGGCCAGAACTTCCAGCACGGCGCTCTGGCCGGGCACAATCGTTTCGCCGACGGTTTGTCCCGTCAGGCCGCCGATGGTTCCGGTCAGATTTTTGTCGGCTGAAGGCGTGCTGACCTGCGGCGTATTCAGCGGCGGAATAACATTATCCATTAATCAGTTTCCCGGCTATGGCGATAACGTCTTCGGCCGCCTCCGAGGTCGGATAGCGGCTGATAAGCGGCGCCTGGTTGCGGATGGAATCGCGGACGCGGGTGTCACGCCTGATTATACCTAACAACTCGGGCGAAATTTTCAAGAAATTACGACAGGCTTTCAGCAAGGTATCATATGTCCGTTGACCTTCCCGAATGGAATTGGCCTGGTTGATAACCACGTTCAGATTGCATTTGGGATACTGCATGGCCATGATTTTGATAAATGCGTAAGCGTCGGTCAACGAGGTCGGTTCATCGGTACACAGCACAATTATTTTTTCAGCCATGCCGGAAAGAATTCGTACCGGCTTTTCAACGCCGGCGCCCATGTCCAGAATGACCTTGTTGTAATTGGAAGCAAGCAGGGACAAGTCTTCGCCCAAAATCTGCAAACGGCCGACAGGCATTGATGCCAGTCCGGCGGAACCGGAACGGCCGGCAATGATGTCAAAGTGAGTTTTGTCGCAATGGTGAATGACCTGATTCAGGGTTTTGGCGCCGGCAATAACACTTCCCAAATCATCTTTAACCATCAGGCCGAGCTGAATATCGATGTTTGCCAGCCCCAGGTCGCCGTCAAAAAGCAGGGTTTTCTGCCGGAGGCCGCTTAACGCGTGCGCCAGCGTCACGGAAAACCAGGTCTTGCCGACCCCGCCTTTGCCGGAAGCCACGGCAATCATGTTGCGGCCTTTGCGAAGGCTGCGCGGTGCAGTGCCGCGCGGCATAATCTTCAATTCTTCGCTCTGATTTTCTTCCATCTACTTTTCTCCTTAAACTCAGGCCAACACCAATTTGGCCAGCGCTTCGCCGTCTACGGGCGACAAGCCTTTGGCAATGCTTGAACTGACGCTTGCCGAACAGAAACCAAATTCGCAGCAGGCGGCAACCGACAAAAGCGCGCCAATCCGCCGGGTCAGGTCCAAACGGGTCGGCAACAGAAACCGGGCGCCGATTTCGGCAAAAATATCGGCGATTTCAACCGCCTCAAAAGTGTTTTTTCCGGCATCCATGGTTAGAATCATATCGGCGCGCACCGCTTCGGTCAACAGGCTGACCTTTTCGACCTCTTCCGGCAGAAAAGGATTGATGCCGGGCGTATCTATCAGTACCAGCGCATATTTCTGCCGCGCCTCTTCAACCGTATCATAGAGGCCGCGCGGGGTTTTGACAAAGCGAAAATCGGTTCCGAGAATATCGGCAAAAGCCTGCAACTGGCTGTTGGCGCCGGCCCGGACATTGTCGGTCGACACGATGCAGGCGCTCAGCTTTTGAAGTTTGGCCTGCGTAGCGGCTTTGGCGATAGCCGTTGATTTTCCGGACCCCGGAACGCCCATAAACATCTTAACCGGCTGCCGGCAGTCCAAAATATCCTGAAAACGAAACATTTCTTCAAAACAACGGGTTAACAGCTTCTTTTCGTCCGTCAGGTTTTCCTCGGCGGAAATTTTGCGGCAACGAGCCAGAACTCGTTCTTTGACAATATCCAAAACGCCATGGTAATCCAGACTTTCCCGCAGTTTTTCGTCATCATATTTCCAGCGCGTCGGCCTGACCTCCACCTGCTCCTCGCGATTAAAGGAAATTTCGTCGGCGTCTTCGACAGCTGCCGTCAGCTCAATTTCTCCGGCGGCGTTTTTCTCCTGTGAAATAATGACGGCGTCGGCTCCCAGCATCTCGCGAACCTGCGCCAGAGCAGTCGGCATGTCGGGAGCGGTAAAATTTTTTATACGCAAGGGCGTTCTCCCTAAATCTGGCCGACGGTTTTAATTTTGGCCTTGGGATGTATCTCGTTTTGAGACATGACCACGGTCAGAGGCCTGAAGCGCTCGATAATTGAACGGACAAAAGGCCTGATGGACGGGCTGGTCAGCAGAACCGCCGTTTCGCCCTTAACGGCCAAATCCTCAAGGACATTGCGAACTTTGGTAATGAACCCCTGCAAAGCAGTCGGTGCCATGGCCAGCTGACGCTCGTCGCCTTCGCCGATGATCGACTCGGCAAAAGCATGTTCCCATTCCGGCGACAGCGTTACCAGCGGAATAACGCCGAACTCATTGGCGTTGGCATTAGACAACTGGCGCGCCAGACGGGTACGCACATGCTCGGTAATCATCATCAGCGAACGGGTGGTGGATATGGCTTCGGAAATTCCTTCGAGAATGGTCGGCAAATCACGGATGGAAACCCGCTCCTGAAGCAAATTCTGTAAAATGCGCTGAACCGCGCCCAGGCTGACTTTGCCCGGTATAAGCTCCTTGACGAGTTTCTGCTGTTCCTTGTCCATCTCGTCAAGCAGCTTCTGGGTTTCGGCATAGGACAGCAGTTCGGGCATATTATCCTTAACCAGTTCGGTAATATGGGTGGTAACCACGGTGGCCGGATCTACGACCGTATAACCGCGGAACATGGCCTCCTCCCGATAAGACTGGTCTACCCACATGGCTTTGAGACCGAAGGTCGGTTCGGTGGTGGCTTCGCCGGGCAACGTAATCGGTTCGCCGCGGGGATCCATAACCAGCAGCTGGGTCGGGCGGAGTTCGCCTTTGCCGGCTTTGACTTCCTTAATGTAAATGTTATATTCGTTGGCTTCCAACTGCATATTGTCCTGAATGCGGATGGAAGGCATGACAAAACCAAGCTCCGAAGCCAGTGCGCGGCGCAACGCCTTAATCTGGTCGGTCAGTTTGCGATTGGTTTCCTCATTAATCAACGGCAGCAGACCATAACCTATTTCGAGCCGGATAAGGTCAATACGCAACGCATTGGCAATAGGCTCATCGGCAGCTTTGGCCGCCGCACCCTGTTTTTTCTCCTGTTCCATAACCGCCTGCGCCTGTTCGGCCGCCGCCTGCTGCTGTTTATTCAGATAATAGGCGGTACCGCCGGTCAAAGCTGCCAGCAGCACGAACGGAAAAGCCGGCGTCCCCGGCAGCATGCCCAGCGCCAAAGCCAAAAACGACGACATGCCGAGCGCTTTCGGATAATTGGCCAGCTGGTCGAACAGAACCTTGTCGGTGGCATCGGTCATGCCGGCCTTGGAAACCAGAATACCGGCGGCTACCGAAATAATCAGCGCCGGCACCTGTGCAACCAGTCCGTCACCGACGGTCAGGCGGGTGTAAGTTTCGGCCGCCTGTGAAAAAGTCAGATCGTTCTGCACCATACCGATGATAATACCGGCAATGATATTGATAAAAGTGATAATCAGGCCGGCAATCGCATCGCCGCGGACAAATTTCGAAGCACCGTCCATAGCGCCGTAAAAAGAGCTTTCTCTGGCCAAATCTTCACGACGGGCACGGGCTTCTTCTTCGGTAATCAATCCGGAAGACAGGTCGGCATCGATGGCCATCTGCTTGCCGGGCATGGCATCCAAGGCAAAACGCGCGGCAACTTCGGCAATACGGCCGGAACCTTTGGTAATGACCACGAAGTTGACGATGACCAGAATGGCAAAGACGATAACGCCGATGACAAAGCTGTTGCCCATGATAAAACCGCCAAAAGCCTCGATAACTTCACCGGCGGCGTCCGGCCCCAGGTAACCCCGGGACAAAATCAGCCTGGTTGACGCCAGGTTCAGCGACAGCCTGTACATGGTGGTAATCAGCAAAACCAGCGGGAACGCGCTGAACTCGGTCGGTTTCTCAATAAAAATGGCGGTCATCAGCACAATGCAGGCCATGGTAATCGAAAGCGCCAGCGCAATATCCAACAGCCAGGCCGGCATCGGCAGAATCAAAATGACCAGCATCAGGATAATGCCAAGGGCAAAAAGGATATCGCCCCGCTTGGTCGAAGCGACAAGCAGTTCCTTAAAAGACCTGGCACCGAACATTGCGGCGTTATTTTGCGGTTTTTTAGCCATTATCCGAGTTACTTAACCTGCCTATATTTCCGGAATATCAAAACCTTCGTTCTGATACTGTTTGAGTTTATTGCGCAGCGTGCGGATAGAAATGCCGAGAATATTGGCGGCAGTCGTCCGGTTGCCCATGGTATGTTTCAGCGTGTCGATAATCAGGTTGCGCTCGACACTGGCTACCGTATTGCCGACAAATTCGGCACCGGTCATAACCCCGTTTTCGTTTCTATTGATAACGGCGTCCTGAGAATCAAGAATAACCGCATCTTCGCCGATTTCGTTTCCGGTACTCAGCAGCACGGCGCGATGCAACGTATTTTCCAGTTCGCGGACATTGCCCGGCCAGAGGTAATTCAACAGCTTTTGTTCGGCGCCGGCGGAAAGCGGCTTTAAATCGATTTCATTCAGTTCGGAATATTTTTTGGCAAAATGCTTGGCCAGCACGATAATATCGTCCGGACGCTCACGCAGCGGCGGAATGTTGACATTGACAACATTCAGACGATAATACAAATCCTGACGGAAAGAGCCGTTTTTGACCGCTTCGTCCAGATTCCTGTTGGAGGTGGCGATAATGCGCGTATCCACTTTTATCGGCGCTTTGCCGCCGATACGGTCGATTTCCTTCTCCTGAATGGCGCGCAGCAGCTTGGCTTGAATGCGAATGTCCATTTCGGAAATTTCATCAAGCAGCAGCGTGCCGCCGGAAGCTTCTTCAAACTTGCCGATACGACGGGCAACCGCACCGGTAAACGCGCCTTTTTCATAGCCGAAAAGTTCGGATTCCAGCAGCGTTTCCGGTATGGCGGCGCAGTTGACCGCGACAAATTTTTTGTTGGCGCGCTTGGAATTGTCATGAATGAAACGCGAAAAGATTTCCTTACCGGTTCCGGACTCTCCGGTTAAAAGGACATTGGCTTCGGAAGGCGCAATCTGCTTAGCCAGTTTCAGCACCTGTTCGGTTTTCTTGTCGCCGTAAATCAGTGCGTGGTTCTCGCGGGTAGCCGCGGCCAGAACCGCGCCAATCAATTCCGGATCGGGGGGCAGCGGAATATATTCCCTGGCACCGGCCTTGATGGCATTGACGGCCAGCGCCGGGTCGTTCGAAACGCCGGCAGCAACGACCAGAACGTTTATACGTTCGGCTTCAAGGCTGGAGATAAACTTATGGACATCCAGCCTGACGTCTATCATTACCAGTTCGACGGTTTTGCCGGAGCGCAATATTTCGAGCGCGCTTTCAATCTTGTCAGCCAGAGAAACGTGACCGCCCTGAGCAATGGCAATTTTGCTCGCCGCTCCGATTTGTCCGTCTAATGTTCCGACAATAAGCAATTCCATTTTCGTTCAACCTTATTTCGCCACCGATTTGACAATTTCAGTCATGGTAATACCCAATTTGTCGTCAACGACGACGACTTCGCCACGGGCCACCAGATTATTGTTGACATAGATGTCAATCGCCTCGCCGACCTTGCGGTCAAGCTCGATGATGGCGCCCTTGTTCAGCTTGAGCAGCTGGCTGACCTTCATTTTGGTCTTGCCCAGAATGGCCGAGACCTTGACCGGAATATCGTAAACGGCTTCCAGGTCGCTGGCCGAACTGGGAATGTCGAAATTGTCGTCAAGACTGTCTTTTTTGAGTACCGGCTCGTCATCCATTCCGGCGCTTTCGCTCAACTCATCCAATTCCAGATTTTCACTCATCGTTTTTCTTCCCTTCAGGCTTGACAGCCAACAAGTCTTCTATTTTTTTGCCCAGCTCGGCAGAGTTTCTTTCCACGCCGCCGTTTTCCCATTCAATGCGGCAGTCGGCCTTGCCGAGCGAAGCATCCTTATGCAGGGCGATTTTACCCTCGAAATCGTAACTGTTGGCCAGTTTGGCTATCGTTTCCTGCGCATATGATATAATATCGGGATGAATATAGAAAGACAATTTTGCTTCGTTTTTAAAATTGTTGAAATTCTCGCCGATAAATTTTTTCACGATACCGGCCGCATTTTCTTCGGTCAGGCTCGGAACCAGTTTTTCCACGACGGCACGGGCAAGCGCAAAAGCCTCTTGCTCGGCGTTTTCTTCCGCCTGTGCAGAAGCGGCAATCAGAGTCATCAGCCGATTGTTAATATTTTCAAGCAAAGCGGCCGTTGTGTTTTCAATGCCTTCCTGAGCGGTTTTGAACCCGCGTTCGTAAGCGTCCTGCTCGGCGATTTTTATTTTTTCCGCAACTTCCTCTTCGGTAAAGGTTTTTACTTCAGGCCCGGGGGGAACAATCTCCTCAAAATCAGCTTCCCTTACGTCTTCCTGCTTTTCCTCAGGCTCTTCCTCCGGCTGCATTTCGACAGCGGGCAAGACCTCCGGTTCGGGTTCGACAACCTCCGGCTTGTTTTTCCTTTTTTCTTCGATAACAAAATTATCAAACAGAAATTTTCTGAGTTCTGCCATTGACGCCTGTCCGTTAATAAATCAACTCGTCGTTGTCCTTGCCTTCGCTGATGACTATTTCGCCGGCATTGGACAGTTCTTTGGTCGTGGTAACGATATACTGCTGAGCCTCTTCGACGTCGCGCAGACGAACCGGCCCCATGGCTTCCATATCTTCCTTGATGATTTTGCCGGCGCGGGAAGACATATTGTTGAAGAACAGATCCTTGATGGTTTCGGAAGCGCCTTTGAGAGCGATTGCCAGCTTGTCTTTGTCGACGTTGCGCAACAGAACCTGAATGCCCTGAGAGTCGACACGAACCAAATCTTCAAACGTAAACATAAGCGATTTGACGCGCTCGGCGCTCTCGCGGTTGCGTTCTTCCAGAGCTTCCATAAAACGACCTTCGGTATTGCGATCCAACGAGTTGAAAATGTCGGCGATAAGCTCGTGGGAATCGCGGCGCGTCGATTTGGACAGGTTGGACATGAACTCCTTGCGCAGGGTTTTTTCCAGACCGTCCAGCACCTCTTTCTGCACCGAATCCATCCGCAACATGCGCATGACGATTTCCATCGCAAAGTTCTCCGGCAGCAGGGCGATAACCTTCGCGGCATGTTCTGCCTTAATCTTAGAGAGAATAACCGCAATCGTCTGCGGATATTCGTTTTTCAGATAATTGGCCAGAACGTGCTCGTTAACATTGCCGAGCTTATCCCACATGGTACGTCCGGCCGGACCGCTGATTTCTTCCATAATGGCGGAAACGCGATCCTTATCCAGCGTTTTGGAAAGCAGGCGCTCCGTACTCTCGAAAGTGCCGATGAGAGTGCCGGTGTTGGAGGACTTTTCGGCAAACTCCTGAAACAGCTGCTCGACGACGTTGGAATTGACCTTGCCCAGGCTGGCCATGATAACCGAAAGCTCCTTGATTTCCTCATCGTCCATCAACGCAAAAATCTGCGCCGACTTGTCCTCATCCAGCGACATCATCAGGATTGCCGCCTTCTGCTGACCGGAAAGTAAGTTATAATCGTCTATTACGTTTTGCTTCATGGTATCATTCCAATCTTAATTGCCGTCGCTGGAATAGAGCCAGCCGCGAATAATATTGACCGCCGCGTCGGGGTTCTTTTCGACAATGTCGTTAATTTTCTTGAGAGACGAAACTTTGATTCTGCCGTCAATCTTGTTCATGTTAATCAGTTCGTCAATTTCGCCGTCTTCCTCATTGAGGAAATTGGAAAGCAGCAGATTGTCCTCTTCGGCATTGTCGCCCAGAAGCCTGCCCTCGCCGTTGGCCGTATTGGTTTCGAAGGCATTGTTAATCAGCGGACGGATAACCAATAAGATAACCAGAATTGCAACAATTGCAACGCCTATGCCTTCGGCAATGCGAATCAGTTCGTCTTTGGTAAAGCCCATAATCAGAACCTCGCTGACCGTTTCGATTTCCGGCTGGTTGGAGGCAAACTTCATATTGGCAACTTCAACCATATCGCCGCGTTCGGCGTCAAAACCGACCGCCGACTTGACCAGCGAGCGAATCTGCTCCATTTCTTCCGGCGTACGGTCACGGTAAACAACCTTGCCCTCCGCATTTCGTTCATAAATGCCGTCAACGATAACGGCGACGCCCAGACGTTTAATCGTGCCGCTGTTCTTGACCTTGTTGCGGACGACTTTGGAAATTTCGTAATTTACCGTTTCTTCGGTACGGGACTTTCGGCTGACGCTGCCGGTACCGGCGGCAACCATGTCGCCGTTCGGAATATTCTGCGCGACGGAAACCGGCTGCTCGACATTGTCTGTCGTGCTGTTGTCAGTGACGGTCGCCTGCGAGCGAACCACCTGCGAATCGGGATCGTAAATTTCCTCGTTGGTAACGATCTGATCGAAATCCATGTCCAGATTGACCTGTGCCCGAACCTTGCCCTCGCCGACGCTTTTTTCAAGCAGGTTCTGAACCTGAAGCGACATTTTGCGCTCCTGTTCCAGACGCAAAGCTTCGTTGTTGGCAACAGTTACCGCTTCTTCATCTTCAAAATTGTTGGTCAGCAGATTGCCGGCACTGTCGACGATAGACACGTTTTTGACGTCAAGCTTCGGAACCGCCGCGGCAATCAGCTGCTGAATGGAATGGATGCTTTCCAGGCTCAGTTTGCCGCCGTCGGTCTTGATGACAACCGAAGCGGTGGGCATTTGCTCTTCGCGGGAGAACATTTCGCGCTTGGGCAACACCAGATGCACCCGCGCCGACTTGATGTGGTCCACCGAACGAATCGTCCTGGCCAGTTCGCCCTCAAGCGCACGGATCAAATTGACGTTCTGCACAAAGTTGGTCGAACCCAGCGCGTCGGTATTGTCAAAAATCTCATAACCGACGTTGGAACCTTTGGACGCCATGGCCAGATCCGCGGTATCAATGCGCATTTTGTTGACGTCTTCTTCCGGCACCAGAATCTCCGTGCCGTTTTTTGTCAATCGATATTTGATGTTGGCGGTTTCCAGATGCTGGACAATCTGTTTGGCGTCTTCCATTTCCAAATCGGTATACAGCACGGCGTAGTCGCCGGTGTTCAGCTTGGTGGCCAGATAAACGAAAAAGCTTATCAGAAAGATGACAATCGCAGCGATTGACGCCAGACGTCCCGGCGACAGGTTCTTGATACTCTGTATAAAATTATTCACCAGATTCCCCAATCCATAAATAAATTTTCATAAAATTCCCCATTTACTTTATGTATTAGCTTAAAAATATTCAGATTAAAACGATTAATTAACATATATTCACAGCCGGCACCCGCAGAAGAAAAGGCCGCCATTCTTGGCGGCCTTGACTTTAGGGGAGGAAATTTCAAACGGATTTATTCTAAATCCTAGGTCATGCGGGTGAGTTCGTCCAGCATTTCGTCGGCGGTGGTAATAATCTTGGTGGCCGCCGAATAAGCGCGCTGGGTAACGATCATGTTCGAGAACTCGGTCGCCAGGTCGACGTTGGAGGATTCCACGGAGTAAGCCGTAATCTCGCCGGCACCGTTGGTTCCCGCCTGCCGCAGCATTGCCTGACCGGAAGCGTCGGTTTCAATCCAGGTGTTGCCGGTCAGAGCCTCCATACCGTCGGCATTGGCAAAAGTTGCCAGAGGCAGAATGGCAATCGGGCGGGTTTCGCCGTTGTCAAACAGAGCCGTAACGACACCGTCTTCGCTGATACTGACGCCGGTGTAACTGCCGAACTTGGCACCATCCTGATTAATATAGTTGGTCAGGAAATCGCCGGACAGGTTGGTCAAACCGTCGTTGGTTCCGACATTGCCCATATCCAGGGTAATTCTGGTTCCGTTGTCCGGATCGCCGTCCATATTCTGCGCGCCGTTGGCCCATTCAATGGCCATTTCGTCAACGTAGAAGTATTTCGGCGTACCGTCGGCATTAAATCTGACGGCCGGAACAACAGCGCCCTGCTCAACTTCGGTACCGTTAACCGTAAACTGGTTGGCCAGCGTGGCGGTCGTATTCTGAATCGATTTCCAGCTGTTGGTTACCGAATCTCTGACGACGCCGGAGATTGCCGTGCCGAGATTGGTCGTATCAATAGTAATGTCGCCACCGGTAGAAGAAGGCAGAATTTCGAGCGAAGAACCGCTGATAACAAAACGGGAAGGCTCGGTTGCCGTCGTATTCAGCTTGGCGCCGAAAATGCTCATCATCTTGGCAACGTCAACATCGCCGCCGCTGATGGCATCGGCAATGTTAACATAATAGTCGCCGGCATCAGGATCATCCGCCGTATCAGTATTGACAAAGTGATAGGTTTTGCCGTCAAGAGTGATGGTGTGGTTGAGATAATCCGCCGCCTTGTCCGAATTAAAGTCAATACGGGCGGTGTTCTTGATATCGTTGTCAATCGCCTGAATGGTAAAGACACCTGTCGGAATACCGGTATCCTGCGCCGGATTGGACGCGCTCTGAACACAGGCCAGCGTTTTACTGGCATCAATGGTCAGTTCGGCACCGGCAACAGACTGGACAATCTGAATGGTGCTGCCGTCAGCGGTAAAGCGATTGGCCGAAGGCATATTGTTTTTAATCGCGGTTTCAAAAGCCTTGGTAAAGTCACTGGTCGTAATAATACCGGACGAGATGTCCACCGCAATGTTTTTGGTATTTCCGGTATCCGGCGGAATGGTGGCCGTGCCGTTGGTAAAGATGAAGTTATAAGTCGTACCGGTTCCGGCGTCGGTAATGGCAATACTGGAGCCGTTTTCAGGAATTTTGGTAAATTCGAGCTGACCGGCGGCATAGTAAACGTCCTGCGACGTATCGCCGGTTGTTTCACGACCGCCGTAAAGCGTAACGCTGGAAGCGCCGCTCGGAACCGAAGCGCCCATCGACCAGCCATTGGAACTGGTTTTGGTATATTCCAGACTCATGTTGCTGGCATTGCCGAGGCTGTCGTAAATCAGAGCCGAAACTTTGCGTTTGCCGCCGGCGGCCGCATTGGTCGGATCATAAATAGGATCGTCCGAAGGCAGGTTGGCACCGAGGCTTATCTGGTGAGTCGGGGTAGCCGTACCGCCGATATTGGCCAGATTGACCGGACGCAGGTTGGTGCCGTCGATGATGTTGTCATTGATGTAAACGGTGTTGCCGGAGGCATCGTAATAGGCTTTCATATACTTGATGCCGTTGACGTCGACAACCGTCGCATTCGGATTGCCGTCCCAGGGCAACAGCGACCAGGCCTGTGCATAGTAGCCGCCGGTGTTTTTCAGATAGCCGTTTTCATCGACAGAGAAACTGCCGGCGCGGGTATAGGCCCAGAGATCGCCTTCGCCCGGGTTGGCCGCCTGATTGACGACAAAATAGCCGGAACCGCTGATGGCTACGTCAGTCGAGTTGGATGTCGCAGACAACAGTCCCTGAGCGCTGATACTCTGCTTGGGCTTGGACTGAACGCCGCCCGGCGAATATAAGCTGGAGGAAGACTGTTTGGTTACCAGGGTTGAAAAAGCAACCGAATTGCTTTTATAACCGACGGTGTTTACGTTGGCGATATTGTCGGAAATGGCACCCATTGAACTGGACTGGGAAGCCAGAGCCGAAATACCGGATTGCATTGCACCAAAAATACTCATTTTTTCTCTCCTAAAGTTTTATTAAAGCAAACCGAAGGTTGCGGCCTTCAAAGCCTCGCCTGCGGCCCGACCGAGGGCAGCCGCCGCCGTTTCTAGAGCGCTGTCATCGTCGCCCCCTTCTTCCGGAGGGGTTGTATTCTCATCATTACCGTCGCCGGCTTCATCGCCGCCTTCGGCAGTATTGTCGTCCGAATTGAAATAATCGTCGTTGCGGACAGTCAGGATATCGCCAAGGCCTGCGGTAACGGCATCGCCGAGACCGACATAGACGCCCGAGGAATCGCTGGCAACGCCGGTAACGCGCCCAAAGACCGTGGTAACGACGCTGGCTGCGGTTTCGCCGCTGGCAACCTTGGTCGAGACTTCGATTTTATAGGCGCCGTCCTCCAGCTGATTGCCGTTGGAATCCTTACCGTCCCAAGTAAACTCGTGAGTTCCCGAAGTAACCTTGCCCTGTTCGGAATAGACGATATTGCCGTTCATGTCCTTGACGACAATCGTCGTGCTGACAACGTTCTTATCCAGGGTGTAGGTGGCTTTCGCCTTGCCGCCTTCAAGCGGCATGACATTGCCGAGCACCTGCGCGACCTTGCCTATGTAGGACACGGCCTGAGCACCAAGATTGGCAATATTCATACTCAAAAGGCTGTCCAGCTTTTCGTTGGTCTGAATGGCCTGTTCAACGCTGGAATACTGAACCAGCTGATTGGTAAATTCGGCCGTATCCATAGGATCAAGCGGATCCTGATATTTCAACTGCGTGGTTAACAGGGTCAGAAAGGTGTTCATGTCCGCCGACAGGTTCTGGGAGGCGGTATTGTTTGTGGTACCCGTCTGAGTGTAACCGTTTAATGCGTTTACGTCTGTCATTGTCTTTCCCCCTAAACTCTGATGTTAAGACCGGTTGTGCCGTTCCAGGACTGATTCTGGAAAGCATCCCCCAAGAGGTCGTTGCCGGCCTCTTTTTCGAATATATCGCCGATGAAGCTGCGCAGGCCGTTTTCTCTTTCCTGATTCTGATTGGCCTGATTGCCGTCTCTGAAGCTGAAGCTCAGCGACCCTTCATCGGTTTGGAAACCAGCATCGTTAAATGCTTTTTCCAAAGACTGCATCTCTTTCTGGAGCGCTTCCATGGTTTCGGGGCGGGTTGAAATAATATGCGCCTGCAGTTTGCCGTCCTTGCCAATCTGCATTTTTATCTCAATATGTCCGAGATCTTCCGGCTTGAGCGAAATATCGATTTTATCAATTCCCTTAACGGCAGATTTGGTAATGTTAACCTTGACCTGTTCGACAACTTCTCGGCTCATTCCCTTATAAACGTCGCGGAAAGAAGTCTGACCGTTTTCCGAGGCAGCATCGGCCTTGGCCGCGCGGACGAATTCACCGCCGGCAACCGTTGCGGTCGTTCCGAGACCAGCAGAACTGACTTCTGCATTGGCAGCGGCCGGCATATTCGCCACACCGGTTTCGGATGCTGCGGAAACCGCGGCATTAAACGCCGGGGTAACATTCAGATTCTGAACATTATTACCATTGCCGGCAGCCAGCTGACTTCCCTGCGATTGCAACGTTTCTGCGGCGTTTTGCGCCGACACGGCCGCAGGCTTGGACGAAACAGTTATGGCTTCGTCGACGCTTCCGGCATCTGCCAGCAGATCCTTAGCGCTTAACTGGGCAATTTTTTCCTCATGAACCGAAACTTTTACTTCGGCTTTGCCTTCGCGGCCGATGACTTCCGAAAGCTTGGCCGCCTGCTCACTGACTTCCCCGTCTGCCAAATCATCAACAAGACCTTGCGCCGAAACGTCTTTTTTAACGGCCTTGTCCTGAACCTGAGTCTTGACGGCTTCCATGTTCAGCTCAACAGCATCATCAACCGGGGCAAAAGCGCTGACATCAATAGCGCCATCCGTTTCAACAGGCTGCGAAGCCGTCATGTTTTGAGCAGTATCCGCCGGTTGAATTCTGAAAACCGGCTCGCCGTTCTGCGGCATCGACATCAGAACCTGAACAGAATCATCGCCGGCAAGCTGCGCGGCCAGTTCAGCACCGGTCATCTGAACCATTTCGCCGGTTTCGGGGTTGATAACATTAATCATTCCCATCATTGACAAATCGGCCAGAGGAACCAGAACAGAAACCGTCAGCTCCCCGCTTTCGTCTCCGGCGTTTTCCGGAGCAGCATCAACAGTCGGCACTTCAGCAGCGGGAACATCTTCGACAGCAGATCCCTCGCTCTCGGGACGGGAAACTTTTTCATTCTGCTGCGCCTGCGCATCTTCACGGGATGCACTTACAGCGCCATCAGCAGAAGCTTCAACCTTATCGCCCTCTTTCCGGTTGTCGTTTTTTGCCGGCTTGTTTTTTTTGTCCGCAACAGGGGATTTATCATCGGAACGAACCTCACGGCGGTCGGAACGATCATCCTTCGCGGCCGCTGCCGCCCGGTCGCTTTCACGAACTTCCGGCCGTCCGGCCTCAGTGCCGCGGTTGAGCATCTGGGCAAAGGCGTCGCTTCCGGTTCCGGAGCTTACGCTTATCTTGCCGAAGTTCATCAAACTGGCCAGCTGGCTTTTAATTTCATTCAGTTTCATAACAGAAAAATCCTCAAACAAATTTCATTTGAGGATTAATATGCAAACAGCGTGCCAAATTTTAAAAATAAAATATAGTTTTAATAGTCCGCACATGTGCTGCGACAATAATCGGTAAGATCACTATAAGGATCAGACGAAGGTCTAATATTAACATATTCTTCTAAGGAAACTCCATTACTGAATTCGTATTTGCAAGTTCCATTATATACAGGATCGTTTGGTCCTCCTATATAGTCAATAGATTCAAGATTATCTCGCCAACTAACGCATGACGGACAGGCAACACTGCAATACTGATATTTATACTTTTCACCACACAAACTACTATCAAAGCAGCGGTATGGATACATATTGTCAGGACAATAAACACTGCATTTTGAAGAATCCTGCGGACAGGTCGTTCCGGCACAATACTGATACGTGCCGTCACATTTATAATATGACCCGCAGGGATCCGCCACGACGCAGGAGCTTCCCTGCTGCTTATAACCGGAATTGCAGGACCATGAACTGATTTTGGAGGAGCAGTCGGAGAAGGAGGAGCAGGTTGCATTGTTCGGACAAGAAGAGATGACAGCCGTATGGTTGCGACAGTTGTCGGTATAAGCGCGTTCGCATTTGGTTGAGCAGTCATCCCATTCCTTCATACAGCCATATCCCAGAGCAGTGTTGGGATCGTCGCTGCGGATATGGCAGTTGTCGGAATAGGCTACCTTGCAGACCGAGGAACATGGAGAGGGATAATATTCGGCACAGCCGTACGGCCCTTCGTCAACCCCGGCCGGACAGACGC